>Ga0075111_1000108_pt1 | contig 40104 bp, 35 predicted proteins | sample AntAceMetag02UKK_FD_69787 | JGI IMG/M metagenome (GOLD analysis project Ga0075111, IMG submission 69787) | Saline lake microbial communities from Ace Lake, Antarctica - Antarctic Ace Lake Metagenome 02UKK | ecosystem: Environmental > Aquatic > Non-marine Saline and Alkaline > Saline | place... | reverse complement strand
ATATTATTCAAGACTTAGCGCTAACATAGTAAAACGGATGAGCGTAGATGTCACAATAACCTCTTTTTAGCGAAAGCTTTACCTGAGCCAGATTTTAAATATTGCTCAAACTTCAGCGCCCTTTGTTTATTATTAAATGCACAATACCACTTTAACTGCCAAGGTTTTTTGCTTTTTGTGTATTTCTGTCGTCCAGCATTGTGATATTCAATTCTTTCTTTCAAGTTAAGACTATAACCCGTATAGTAGCTTTTATCTTTTTTACTTTGAATTATATAAACATAATACATAAGAACGAAAGCCATCCTTCGTTAAAACTTCGGATGACACACCTTCGCATGATGAGTACAAACTTGTTACTTTATTAAAATTAGTATTGTGTTAACTGAAACTCCGTGAGATATTGATGAGCATAGATGTGCCCCTACAGGGAGTTGAACCCTGGTTACCAGATTGAGAATCTGGTGTCCTAACCACTAGACGATAGGGGCGAGTATAAAATGAAAAGGTAAAAATGAAAAGTGAAAAAATATTGAAGGAGAATTAAGAATTAAAAGGAAGATTGGGGTGATTAGGGAAATATGGAGAGAAATAGAGAAGAAAAAGAAAGATATAATCAATAAACACGCCAAGTGTTCGAATTTTCCGTCAAGGTTCCTCCGACGTACGTCGGGGGGTTCTTCACGGATGGCGGGTTTAGAAATTATACTCACTCGCCTATCACTAAGTGGCCCAATGCTGTCACTTAGTGCTGGCTTGCTTTGATTTAGTGATATGTTGAAGTCTGGAAATTACTCAAGGTTCTTGAGTAAAGCGAAAGGTTCTTCCTTCAACAGACCTCTTTTATGATTACTGGTTGCGAATTACTAGTTTGCACATATTCTTCCGTCAGGCTATGCCTATTCTTCCGTCAAGCCTTGCTTATTCTTCCGTCAAGGTTCTTTGCGAAGCAAAGGTTCTTAGACTTCCTTCAGGCTACGCCTATCTATTCAACTTTTCAACCACTAAGGACATATTCATCACTTTGGCTCCTTTTACCAAGACAGTGTCATTCTTTCTTATTTCTTTTTTGACAATTTCTGCAGCTTCTTTGGCGTCTTCTACCAAGATCACTTGACTAGATAGGTTCAGCTTTTTCGCTGAATTATGCATATTTTTGCCAACTAGCACTAACCTATCTGCTATTTTTACAGCTTTCTCTAAAATATCTGTGTGAATCTTCTCAATATCTTCTCCCAGTTCAGCCATATCACCCAAGACAAGGATGTTTCTAGTTTTATGACCTAATGTTTCTACAGCATCAATAGCATTCACATAAGACGCTGGTGATGCGTTGTAGGCATCATCAATGATTAAGTACCCGCTCTTGTTTCTTATTAATTCCATCCTTCTGCTAGGTGGTTTGAGTGTGCTTGTAAGAGTGGCTATTGAATCATCTATGCTTATTCCCAAAACAATACCACAAGAAACAGCGGAAGTAAGCGCATATAGGATTCCTTCGCCCATGAAATTTTTAACAACCATCTTTTTCTTAACTTTGTCTGATATATTGCAAGAAATCTCTATTTTTTGATGATATTCAAGGTTTTTGGTGTCATCAAACCCTCTCTCTTTTACTGAAAACCTAACATTTGAATCAATATTATTTCCGTAAGTAATAACTTTTACGCTCTTGTTGGCACTCTCTCTCATGTTAGAAACATCTTTATCATCTTTATTTAATATTGCAGTGCCGCCATCAACAATTCCTTTAACTAACCACTCTTTTTCTTCGACAAGGGCCTTTCTGTTGGGGAAGTATTCTAAATGAACTGGATGCTTACCTATCGTAGTTACAATGCCGATATTTATTGGAATAAATTTTACAAAATATTCTATCTCTCCTGGTTTATCTGCTGCTAGTTCTAAAATAAGATATTTTGGGAAATTTTTATCTTTAATAATGAGAAGTTTTATTGTCTTGCTAATGTTTTTGGCCCAGCCGACAAAACTGTTACCCGCATTAGTAAGGCCTAGAATGCTAATTGGTACACCTATATCAGTATTTAAATTTTCCTCTGTTTTTCGCACATCGTTAGGGAACGCTTTGTTTAACACACAAAAAACAGCATCTTTGGTAGTTGTTTTGCCAGTGTTTCCGGTAATTCCAATTATAAATGGTTTGTATTTTTCAATAACAATGATACTGACAAACCTTAAATAAGTTTTTAGTATTTTTCTTAACATAATTAACGCTCTGGAGGAATTTCTAAGTAGTTTAATATATATTCTGAAATATTTCTAAATACAGGGGCTACTGTTGTTGCTGCAAATCTACCTTTCTGTGGTCTGTCTAATTTAATTAATATTACAAACCTAGGATCATAAGCAGGGGCAAAGCCGACAACAGTATGAATACTCTCATCAGAATAGCCTCTTTCTGTAGCAGATGCTAGTTGCGCAGTACCTGTTTTGGTGGCCACCCAATATCCCGGTATTTTAGCATTCTTTCCGGTGCCGTTTTCGGTAACATTAACCATCATTGCAACTAACCGATTTGTGGCTTGTTCAGACAAAACCCTTTCTCCCATAATTTTATTCAAACTGTCTTCTACTTGAATAGTATCATTCTCTGGGATAGTTTCAACCACATGTGGCCTTACAATCTTTCCCTTATTTGCTATTACCCCTATGGCACGAGCTAGTTGGATGGGTGTCATTGATATTCCTTGCCCAAATGAAGCAGTTGCAAAATTTATCTCTCGACCTGCGTCAAGATTAGTCATGTTCCCGCATATTTCATTGGGTAGATCTATGTCAGTTTTTTCATATAAACCAAATTTTTCGAAATAGTCTTTGATAGTTTCTTGCTTTAAAAGACTTTGAACATAAACCATTCCCGTATTAAGAGATTTTTCAATAACTTGATTCATTGTTTGAAGGCCATATACTTTTTGGTCAGCATTATAAATTGTATATCCGCCAATTTTAGTTGAGCCCTTGTCTACGTACGTGCTCGCAGGGGTTAACACTTCTTGATCTAGTGCTATTGCCATGACCAGTGGCTTAAAAACGGAGCCAGGTTCAAAAACACTAGAGATAGAGTTGTTCATGAAATACGTAAAGTTTTTAGTTTCTCCATAATTATTTGGATTGAAATCAGGATAATTAGCCATTGAAAGAATTCGTCCATCTCTTGGATCCATAACAATAATACTTCCACTAGTCGCTTCGTAAGTTTCACTTAATTTTTCAAGCTCGCCTTCTACGAATAATTGGATATTTGAATCTATCGTCAGTATTAAATCATTTGATTCCTCTGTCTGATCATCATTGGACAAATAGCTATCGTAGTATTTTTCAACACCATATTGACCAATCCTTTCGTTATTTTTATAACCCAAAAATCCCAAGACATGAGACGCCAACTCTTCTCCAGGGTAGTATCTTGCACTTTCTTTTTGAATTTTTATGCCTGAATCACCTAATCCTAAAATTGCCTCTGCTTCTTCATCGCTAATCTTATTTTTTAGTAACTCAAACGGATCTTTAGCGTTAGAAATTTTCTTTAGAACTTCTGCCTTATCAATATTAAGAAGTATAGAAATTCTTTCGGCAAGAACACCCAAATCTGTTGAAACTATCCTGTTGGGCTCTGCATATGCCATTGGCCAATTCTTGTTTATGGCTACTGGAAACGTTCCTTGATTATTTTGCAAATATATTTCCCCTCTCTTTATTAGGCTCTGAGTAAAAAGATGCTCTTGTTTCTCTAGCTTTGATAGATAGAAATCGTGATAGTGAATTCCCAAAACAAAAAGGCGACCTAAGATTAGAAGGCCAGCCAAAAAAATAATAACCAATAAAAAATTGGCTCGCTTGTTAAACTTTTTGTTCAAGCTGCTACTAGGAATCATAAGGGTGCATTGTTTCTTTACTTGCCCTTAAATGTAAGAACTGTTTCTTCGTTATCCAAGTTTTTTAAGTAACCAGTTACAGAATCTTGCATCATTTCAGTTTGAATTTTGTGTTGAATTTGCGCAGGAACCTTAAGACTGTCAATTATTTTAGAATTTCTTCTAATGCTTGCCCTAAGCTCTTCCTTTTGCGTTAAAAAGTTCCCATATCTCAAATCGTCGCCAACGCAATCATTTATCACTAGTGCATGACAAACTAATAATCCGAAAACTAAAAAAACTAAAAAAATATTTAAGAATCTTACTTTACTATTCTTAATTTCTTTTTGAGCTCTTTTCACTATTTTTTGTTATTAATTTGTTTTTCAACTACTCTTAGTTTCGCACTTCTCGAGCTGATATTAAACCTTTTTTCCATAAGAGTTGGTTGGATTGGCTTCTTTATAACACTAAACACAATATCAGTGTTAGCAAAAAATCTTTTAACCATCCTGTCTTCTGTAGAATGATATGTAATAACAGCCACCCTTCCTCCTAAAGCGACAACCTCAACTGCCTGTTTAATTCCGACCATCATTGACCCAAGTTCATCATTCGTGGCTATTCTAAGGGCCTGAAAAACTTTTCTAATTTCTCTATTTTTCAATGTTTCTGGCTTTCCAGAAAGAGCATTGGTGATTATCTCTATCAAATCTTGCGTATTTTTTATTTTTGAAGATTTTCTCTTCTTGTATATGGCGTTTACTATACTTCTCGAAAACTTTACTTCGCCATAATCATTAAAGATATCGATCAATTCTTCTTTTGAAGAATCAGCTACGATATCAGAGGCTTTCCGACCACTCTTTTTATTAAAACGCATATCCAGTGGTTCTTTTAATTTAAAAGAAAAACCACGTCCCGAATCTTTGTAATGCCAAAGACAAGCACCTAAATCGAAATAAATAACTTTTATACTTTCAGGCAATAACAGTTCGTGTTTAGAAAGAATATCTTTAAGGTTTGTGTAACTATCATTAATAACTGTTATTCTTTCGCCGTATTTTTTGGTTAATTTTTCTCTAGTATTCTTTGCAAGATGAGAATCTCTTTCTATACCAACAACATGTATGTTGGCATTGGACGAAAGTAAGCCATCAGCATGACCGCCTTCTCCAAGAGTACAATCCACTACAATTGCATCTCCCTTTAAAAAACTAAATTGATCTAATAGTTCTCTCTCGAGTACAGGAATATGCATTTCAACTTTGTTTATTGTTATTCCACAGCCCATCTCTATTTTGAGAGATGAGTGTGGCCTGTAGGCTGTGGAATAACAACATTTTTAGATTGTTTCAAAATCTCCTAATTTTTCAGCAATTTCATTGCTGTTTTTTTCTGTATTTGCTCTATATTTATCCCATCGATCTTCACTCCAAATTTCTATTTTGTCGAATAGACCAACAACTACTGCTGTTTTCTTGATAGCAGCATATTTTTTAAGATATTCAGGGACTACAATACGACCTTGTTTGTCAAGCATGACATCTATTGCACCAGAAAGCATAAAACGATAGAAGGCTCTGCTGTTTGACTTAACAACAGATAGACTTGAAAGTTTATCCAATAAAATTTTCCAAGCTTCTTGAGGGTAAAGAGTTAAAGAACCATCAAGTCCCCTAGTAATAATTGCCTCGTCTTTTAATCCTTCCCTAAACTTAGCAGGAATTGCAATTCTATTTTTATTATCTAAATTGTGATGAAATTCTCCTAAAAACATATTTTATCCACAGATATTTAAACTTATCCCCACTCTTATCCACATCGCCCCACCGTATTCTAATTATACGTATTTTTTGGGTATCGTCAAACCACTCAGAATATTGATTAATTCTAAATAAAAAATTACGCTCTAGAGCGTAACTGTCTTGAACTTAGTGTCTATTGTAGATATAAATTACCTATTATTAATTAGTTTTAGTCAACAACTTGTCCACAGGTTTGCAACATTGTAAAGTTTGGGTTCTCATGTTTTTGTTCAAACTTTCGCAATCTTATTAAACATTGTAAAGTTTGGGTTATTGGTAATTTGTTAACTTTCGCAATCTTATTAAACATTGTAAAGTTTGGGCTGTTATATTTTTGTTTTATAAAATAACCCATCTCAGGTTAGGTCAGGATAACTGGCGGTCTCGAGCAAGAACCGTAAAACAGTCAAGCCACGCGTAAGGTTTTCCAAGTATATCTTGATTATAATGCTTCGACGGGTCTCGAGCACGCCAAAAAAGTGACACAGAATTAACTATTCCATTTACAGTCCAGTGTTTTTATTCTTCTTCCTCTTCTTCTCCTTCAAAAAACTTTTTCAAGCTTTCTTTGGCATCAGTAGCCTTTATTTTGTCTTCTGGTTTTGAAGACTGAGCTAATTCATTGATTTTTTCTACTACTTTTTCAGCAATTTCTGCATCATCAAGCAAACGACCCTCAATAAAGGCATCAACCGCTGTAATAAGATCATTATGTTCAAGGGCAGTCATACCAAATCCCTCAAGATGTCTCTTTCTTGCTTGGCGATCGCTTTTTTCTCTAAGAGCAAGAATTTCATTTGTCTTTACCCCCTCCTCCTGTTGTTTCCATATCCTATTTATCATTTCAGAAAGTTGCTTCATTGCCTCAATATATCCTTCTTTATTAAATCCCTCTTCCACTTTATGTGTATAAGATCCAAATGAAAGATACGTTTCTGTGCTATTGAACCCGGCATCATCAATATACTTCCTAATCCTATATTCATCTTCATTGCCTAACCCTTTAAGATATTCAAGTGTCGCCTTAATTACGGCCTCTTTTGTTTCGTGACTCCAGTTATTTTCTTTTCGCAAACGCCTAAATTCATCATTTGCTTCAAAAGCCATATAAGTGGTTGCTCCCTGCTCATAAGAACGCTTATTAACGTGCTCGTAACTCTCTTCCGCTTCCTGTTTTTTTCCTTCATAACGTTCTCTCTCTGCCTTTTCTTGATATGCTTCACCTTCAAGACGATTCAAGTCATCTTGAGAACTCATCTCTACTAAAGCTTTTTTTAAGATATCTGCCCCTCCCGAGCCTTCTTTTTCTAAGTCAATACCTGCTTCACCTCCTTCTTCCGATTTGCTAATCCCCGAGCCCATTTTTGTTTCATCAAACATATTCATATTTTTTACTGATTAGAAATTCTTAATATAATCTTATTTTATATTGTCAATATTCTGAAGTCAATAAAACGTAAATGCTTACATTCTATTTTTCTTCGATTTTACTAAGCATATGAGTTATATACAATATTTTATAATACAAAAAAAGCCGCTGTTTAAACGGTTTTTCGACGCGTCTCGGGCTAGCTCAAGATAGCTGGCGATCTCGGGCTAGAACCGTAAAACGGTCAAGCTCTGTAAGGTTTTCTAAGTATATCTTGATTATAATGCTTCGACGGGTCTCGAGCAAGCTAAAAAAGCAAATTTAATTTTTCGTATTTATTTGTTCTTTTCTATAATTTAAAACAAGAAAACAAATTTTTAATCGATGAATTTGAAAGTAGAAATAAATTTGTCATAGAATGATTTGTCATATGTAATATAATTAAAAATAATGTTGTTCTTTTCGAAAAATAAGAATCTCTGAACTTCAAGATATTCAGTATCAACGACTATGAGTTTTGCGCTAATGCCATTAATATCAACTACAAATTCTTCAATTTCAGTTCTCGGTGCATTCTGATAAGTATTTTTAATTATAGAATATCTTTCGTCAAGAGTAGTCTTTTGATAAGTTGTTATTTGCGCAGAAGCATATTTACTTTGTGGTTGCTTACTGAAAAATATAGTTTTTATATCATTGTTATCGGGATGATTAATTTCTTTGTGATCCCATGTGCTCGGATAATTTACAGTATACCCATGCTCTTCATTCGCGTACGTTAACCACTCTTCAGCATCAGCATACGCATCCCTATCAACTTGATTGATGATATAGATTGAGTCCCAATCATACACGGCAGAAAATTTAGAAGCTGTCATGTTTATCCAAGTCTTCGAACCTGTGTCTCCCGAAGCATTGAGGCGATAGATTTTTGGATCATCAACTCCATGACTTGGGTCGGAACATCTAACAAAATTTGAAGTTGCGTATTGGCTCATAGTTGCTTCATCAACAACATTCACATTATCCCAGCTAAGATGACCATAGCTATCAAAAACATGAGGAGAAAGAATTAATCTTTTAAATTTCTTTGGTCCAACTAGCTTAACAATATATATATCGTACTTAAGATCTCCTTCTGCATTAGGATTCCTAATTAAATCTCCGTCAACGATTGTCTGTGCATAAGATAAAGGAGTAAGCAATACTGTAAATCCTAAAAAAAATATGATTAATAGAAAAAATGATAAAACAAATTTTTTCATGATGTGTTTTTTTACAAATAGTTTAAATTATGACCCGTCTCGGGCTAGCTCAAGATGGCTGGCGCTATGGGATTCGAACCTATTCCTCCGTCAAATTTCTTATAACCTTTCTTTATTCCTTTGATAAATGCGCGCGGATGGATTCGAACCAACGACCTCTCGCATGTGAAGCGAACGCTCTAACCAACTGAGCTACGCGCGCATTAATTATGCTCCAAGCCTTCTCTCTCTGTCGCAATATTCTTCTATCGCCTTTTTCAACTCCTTCTCGTTAAAATCCGGAAACAATGTTTCAGTAAAATAAAATTGAGAGTTTGCAGTATGCCACATCATAAACCCCGAACTATTGTGTGGCTCTCCTCCCGTTCTAATTAACAAGTCTACTTTTGGCAAGTCAGATGTAATAAGAGAATTTTTTATATCTTTATCATCTATAACTTTCTTTTTTTGACTTAATAATACATTGATAGCCCTAACCATTGCCTCTGTACCGCTATATCCTAGGAGAAAAGTTAGATTGCGCTTATGATAATGTTTTGTTTTTTCTTCTAGTTCTTCTATGGTCTCTGCTAGTTTTTTTGGAACAAGAGTTTTCCATTCACCCAAAACACGAATCCGAATCTCGTGATCATTGATAATTTTGCTTTTTATTAGTTTTCTAAATGCTTTAATAAACAATTTGTACAAAAAATCTACTTCTGTTTTAGATCTTTTAGTTAAATTATCTTTTGATGCTATCCAAAAAGTTAAATAATCAATTTTTGAATAAAATTCCATTGCTTTTATAATGTCTTCTATTCTCTTTGATCCCTCTCTGTGTCCTTGCCATGACAATAAATTTTTATCTTTTGCCCAGCGACGATTACCATCGGGAATTATCGCTAGGTGTCTTAGTTCTTCTTTCATATTTTATTAATATAGTGTACAGAAACTTTTTCTGGAGTAAATTCTTTAACAAAACCAGGCTCTTGGAAAATGTTTACTTCAGAAAGCATTTCAAATCGAGATACATTATTTTGGTTAGTTGGCCACGTCACCTTAAAGTCTCTTTTTTCTTTTGAATCTATATCGTTAATGTTAGTACGAGTAGTTGCTATTAACTCACCTGTTTCATCAAAAATTATTGCAACGACATTAACCTCTTTAATGTTATAAACCGAATCATTAACAAGACGACCTGATGCCATCATTATTAAATTTTCACCCGTTTCATTAATTTTTTTATTAATAATAAGTAGGTTTGGCGCGGTAAATTGAGAAAACTTATTCCAATTTTCTTTGTATATTTCGATATTGATTGATTTAATTTCAGAAATAAGTGAGTCTTCAATATCAAAACAAGATAAATACTTTTCCTGTCTTGGGAGAATATAGCTTTGATCTGTTTTTCTTACAACTTCTTCGCCTTGTTCATTGTAACCAATAATATCATAAGAGAAACTTGAAAGACCATACAAACTATTTGAGTTATTTACAAGAACAGTTAATCCATTATTTGCATTAACAATGAATGTTTTTTCTATTTCTAGCCTACTTATTTCGTGACACATAACATGACAATTTCCTCCACAATCGATACCAATTTCACCTTGATTATGAACGCCATTATAACAAAGGTCAGATTCTTTTCTCGGACCGATAAAGATAGTTAAAAAAATTATAATAAAAAATACTATAAGGATAAAAAAAAGATTTCTTTTGTTGTTAAGAAATTTCATGAGAATGTTAAAAAACAGTTTATAGGATAAATTTTAAATCTAACCATAATATAAGTCAATTAAAAAAGCCCTAAAATCGCTTGGCAATGACCTACTCTCCCACCCTTTAGAGGGCAGTACCATGAGCGCTGACAGGCTTGACTTCCGTGTTCGGGATGGAAACGGGTATTTCCCTGTCGCTATGATCACCAAGCAATTTTAGGACTCTTTTTGTCTATATCAATATCAAAATCAAAATCAAAGGTGTCACCACCGTCGGTTTATTAGTACTTCTCGGCTAAAATCCTTACGGACATTACACCTAAAGCCTATATTTCTACCAAACGGTAGATACCTGGTATTCTTCCAGGAACCTCAAATGATACCTAATCTTGAGTTGAGCTTCGCACTTAGATGCTTTCAGCGCTTATCTCGACCCGACGATAGCTACTCAGCTATGTTCTTGGCAGAACAACTGATAGACCAGAGGTCGGTTCCTTACGGTCCTCTCGTACTAGTAAGGACTTCTCTCAAGTATCAACGCCTACGACAGATAGGAGACCAACCTGTCTTGCGACGGTCTGAACCCAGCTCGCGTACCTTTTTAATTGGCGAACAGCCAAACCCTTGGGACCTTCTCCAGCCCCAGGATAAGATGAGCCGACATCGAGGTGCCGAACAGTGTCGTCGATATGGACTCTCGGACACTACCAGCCTGTTATCCCCGGGGTAACTTTTATCTGTTAATCTCTCGTCGTTCTATAAAGGACGATCGGTTCACTAAGTTCTGCTTTCGCAACAGCTCGACTAATAAGTCTCGCTGTAAAGCTGGCTTATAGCTTTGCCCTATCCTCACCGTTTCCATCGGCGAGTAGCCAACCTTAATAAACTCCACCGTTACGCTTTTGGTGGAAAGTGCCCCACTTAAACTACCCACCTGATACTGTTCCCGATAAATCGGGTTAGGACCATCATTCTAACAAAGCGGTATTTCACTGGCGACTCCACCTATCCCGAAAGATAAGCTTCAAAGTCTCCCGCCTATGCTACGTAGTTAAAACAAAAGCCCAATATCAAGCTATAGTAAAGCTCCCGGGGTCTTTTCGTCTAGTCGTAGGTAATCGGCATCTTCACCGATACTGCAATTTCACCGAGCTCTTCGTTGAGACAGTTCTCCAGTCGTTACGCCATTCATGCGAGACAGAAATTACCTGCCAAGGTATTTCGCTACCTTAGGACGATTATAGTTATCGCCGTCGTTCACTGGCGCTTACACCGTAAGCCTCATCGCGAAGATAAGACAAACAGTGCTTGACGTTCCAGCACTGGACAGGCGTCAGCCCCTATACATACTGTTGCCAGTTCGCAGGGACCTGTGTTTTTGATAAACAGTCGCCGGAGAGCGGTTGCTGCGGCCCGGAGTTACCGGGCAGGCCTTATCCCTAAGTTACGACCGCTGTTTTGCCTAATTCCTTAACGAAGAATCACTCGTTCGCCTTCCCATCCTAGCGGGTGCTCACCTGTTTCGGTTTTAAGTACGGATCCTATTTGCCTAACCTGAGAAGTTTTTCTTGGAAGCTTGCTCGCTCTGTTTCTCTTGATCGTAATCAAGATTCACTGTATTCCTCGGACTATCATTAAAGAAAGTTTCCCGGATTTTCCAAAGAAACGTCCCTAGAATCTAGACGCAAATCCAATAATGCGCCAGAGTTACTAAACTTCGTCACTCCATCGAAACAAATAGGAGGGCCGGAATATTAACCGGCTGTCCATCCCTGGGCTCTTTTCAGAGACCAAGTTAGGCCCGCCTAACCCTTGGCTGATGTTCATTGCCAAGGAACCCTTGAGCTTTCGGCGTTCCGATTTCTCATCGGAATTGTGGTTACTCATGCCAACATTCTCACTTCTGTTCTCTCCACCAAACCTTACAGTTTGACTTCAACGTGAACAGAACGCTTCCCTACCGCTTGATTCAAAAGAATCAAGCCCACATCTTCGGTACTAAACTTAGCCCCGTGAATCTTCGACGCATCTTACCACTCCCGTAAACGGGATTCGAATGGTGAGTTATTACACACTCCTTAGATGATTGCTACTTCTAAGCAAACATCCCATCTGTCTATGGCAAAATACTTCCTTTCTCACTTAGTTTAGATTTAGGGACCTTAGATGGTGGTCTAGGCTGTTTCCTTCTCGACCATGGAGCTTAGCCCCCACAGTCTGACTGCCCTGCAAAGTAATCTGGCATTCGGAGTTTGGTTGGATATGGTAGGAAAAAATCCATCCACACCCATTCAGTGCTCTACCTCCAGATACCTAATCAGGACGCTAGCCCTAAAGCTATTTCGGGAAGAACCAGCTATTACTAGGCTCGATAGGCTTTTCACCGCTAACCACAGGTCATCCCCTCCTATTGCACAAGAAGTGGGTTCGGGCCTCCTCCACCTTTTACAGTGGATTCACCCTGCCCATGGTTAGATCGCCTAGCTTCGGGTCTGTTGCTAACAACAAATTCGCCCATTTAAGACTCGCTTTCGCTACGACTACCCCCGTCATACGGGGTTAATCAAGCTATTAACAACAACTCGTTGGCTCGTTCTGCAAAAAGCACGCCGTCACCCAGCACTATCTAAACACACTAGCCACAAAATATCACCGTTTTATTCTTGGTAATATTTTTGCGTAATAATACTAATGTAATTAGAAAGTGCTAGGCTCCGACTCTTTGTAAGTATATAGTTTCATGTTCTATTTCACGGCCCTCACCGGGCTACTTTTCACCTTTCCCTCGCGGTACTAGTTCACTATAGATCATTAAGAGTATTTAGCCTTACCTGATAGTACAGGCAGATTCCTCCAGCTTTGGGCCGGAGTACTTAAGAATAATAATTTAGGAGTATATAGCCGTTTTCGTCTACGGGACTTTCACCCTCTTTGGTGGCTCTTTCCAGAGACCTTTGACTAACGAATCTATATAGTTCCCTACGAAGTAAACTCCGTGATATTATTATCTTGCAACCCCTTAATCTACAAGAGACTAAGGTTTAGGCTCTTCCCTTTTCGCTCGCCGCTACTAGGGGAATACATCATGTAAACATGATTTTGTATCTTTTCCTCTGGCTACTGAGATGTTTCACTTCGCCAGGTTCCCTCTCCAATGTAAACATCGGAGTAATAGTTCTTCAAACTATTGAGTTGCCTCATTCGGAAATCCCCGGATCATAGGTTACTCGACACCTTCCCGAGGCTTATCGCAGCTATGCCACGTCCTTCATCGGCTCTTAATGTCAGGGAATCCACTATACACCCTTATTAATGGTGATGACACCTTTGACTTTAATTGCATTGATATAAATTGTTAATGTGCATTCGCTTTCGCGAAGGAAATTTTCCAAATCTTAGAAAACTTTCTTCGAAAAACGAGAGTAATTTAAAAGCCGCTTAATAAGCAGCTTGTAATCAGAAGCTATTCAAACTTCAGCCACCCTACCTTTTTCTATTTAGTTGTTTGTTGGTTTGCACTATATTTCGAAAAAACGAAAATACACGTTTGTTAATCATTATACATGCAAGTAATTTCTTGTCAAGCCCTCTATTCATCTCTATTTTTTAGAAAAATATTCTCTTAATTAATATAATTATTAAATCACTAAAACCATTCTGGTTTTGCAAATAAAAAAAACAGTAATAATGCCGTACACTAGAAAGAATACTAGTATTTTAATAGTGGACCCGGTGGGGCTCGAACCCACGACCTCCGCCTTGCAAAGGCGGCATTCTAGCCAACTGAACTACGGGCCCATTAGGCTTCTATAATACCTTAGTTTTTCTAAAAATCAAGATTTTAGAATATTTATATAAATTTCATGAATCTCATCTGCCATTTTTTTCCAATTATAACTATCAATTACTCTTTGCGATTCCCTAAGAAGACTAACTTGGCTCCTTTTATTTCTTAAAATATCATTCATTTTCCTGGCTATCTCTTCTGGGTTGGTTGGATTAAAATAAATCATTTTATTTTGGGTTACTTCTCTCAAGACTGGAATATCTGAACAGGCCACTGCTGTTCCATTATTCAGTGCCTCGAGCGTAACAAGTCCAAACCCCTCATAAAGTGATGGCAAAACAAACAAATCAGCTGCCTCATAAAGCAATTCTAACTTTTCTCCAATAAGAAAACCTGGAGTTACAACCCTGCCAGCAAGACCTCTTGCTCTCCATTCCATTTTTATTTCTGAATAAAAATCACTAGGCGCTCCTCCTAAAACTAGCTGACCTTTAAAGCCATGTTTTTTCACTAAAAGACTAAAGGCACGGATAAGATTAATTAGGTTTTTATGTTCTCTCCAAACACCAACATAAAAGACATAAGGCTTCCTAAGAGATTTCATGCCGTATTTTTCTTTTAATTTTTTAAGAGCAACTTCCTTATTTTGAGAATAATTATTGATAAATTCTTTCCTTTCTTCAGCTGTTTTTTTCTTTTTTATACCCTCGTAAATCACCTCAATTTTGTTTTTTTTAGCTTCGTAATAATTTATTAAGTCTTTTTTCGTTTCTTCAGATGGCACAATCACTCTATCAGATTTAGCAATCCCTTTTTTTAACATCAAATCATAAGCCTTCCTTCGATACCAAGATTTACCCATTTTGTAGCCTGGAACAAATTTGGGAGTAATATCGTGAATTGTAATAACAAATTTACTTGGATAAAAAATCGGAAAATTAAAATGCGTAAAATGCATCAAATCAAGTTTCTCTTTTGTTATCTTCTTGAGAAAAAATACCTGTTCCTTGAAACTATACCAATGAGAATTTACCTCAATTTTTGAAAAATTATTTGTCGGTAACTGAAATTTTTTGTATTCTTCTGATAAAAGAAAAATATGATAGTGATTTTCTTTATCTATCTTTGAAAGCTCGTTAATCAAACTCTCAATATACACACCAATGCCTGTTTGTCGTGGACCATACATTCTTGCATCGATTCCAATGTTAAATTTTGACATAATATATATTGACTTTAGATCTTGAAATTTCTAACTACAAACAGGTGAAATATTGATTTTTTTAATTATTTAAAAGTTTTAATAATTCTTTTGCATTTTTTTGCCAAGAAAATTCACCCACTTTTTCCTTTCCTTTTATCGATAATTCACGTGCTAGTTTATTATCTAATAATATTAATTCTATTGCCCAAGCAATTTCTCCTATTCGATACGGATCGATCATAATTGCTGAACTTCCAACAACTGAAGAAATTGATGATTTATTAGAAGTAACAACTGGCACACCACATGCCATCGCCTCTAAAAGAGGCAATCCAAATCCTTCAAAAAAACTCGGATAGATAAATAAGGTTGCCATGTTATAAATATACACTCTCTCGCTTCTCTCAACCGGCCCTATAAAAAAAATTTTGTCTTTATGAACAGATGCTCCTGCTGTCTTGATAATCTTCTTATAGCGCCACCCACGAGGTCCAGCAAGAACTAGTTTATAATTTCTCAACCCCTCGTTCTTTTCTAGTAATAGATTAAACGCTTTGATTATACCAATAACATTCTTCCTGGGTTCTAAGGTGCCAACGAAAAGAATGAATCTATCAGGTAAGTTATATTTCTTTTTTGTAACCCTTAGTCTTTTACTATCTTTTTTAATGTCCATTTTTTTATCTTTTCCAAGTGATATATGTGAAATTTTGTCTTTATTTATTTTATAACTTTCTATCACATCGTTCTTTGTGGACTTGGAAACTGCTATAATTTGATCTACTTTTCTTGCCAATCTTTTTGGTCTTATAATTTTGTGCCATAATCTACTTTTTGGAGAGAAAAAATTCGAAAAATGTTCAAACGACAGATCGTGAAATGTAATTGTTGTGATTTTTAGAATATTTTTAGGAAAAACATTAAGGTTTGGTGCAAAAACTTTATCAGGGTTGCCTAAAACCTTGTTCAAGTTCGGAACATTTAAAAAATACCAAAGAAATGACAGCGCCTTATTGGGCCAAAAAATATGACGATGAGTTACATTTTCTTTTTCTTTTATTAAATCGTTAACTGTTTTACTAAAAAATCTTTTAGCTCCAATAGAAAAAAGAATGTATTTATTTTTTTTGTCTATTTTAAAAAGCTGCTCTAACGTGCTTAATACATACTCCTGAACACCAGAATGTTTTTTATCTTGGAGCGATCGAATGTCAATTGCTATTTTCATCACCAATTTTATATTAATAGTTATTATCTTTTAGCATATCATTCATGATTATTTTTGCAAAGAAAAAAAACGACAAATTGCTTCGTCGTTTTTCATGTGGGCGTACTTGGACTTGAACCAAGGACCTCGTCATTATCAGTGACGCGCTCTAGCCAGCTGAGCTATACGCCCATATAAGAAACATTTTATAGATTTTTTTTATAAAATCAAGTCTCTTTTGCCAAAAAACACCCGATATCGGGCGTTCTTTTTTTACCAATCCTCTAGGGTTATCCCGGCACGCCTAAGATTATAAGGCTCTTAGGCCTACCTCTGCCCCGGTAAACCGGGGGGTCGACACTCGCTCTTGATCGAAATTGATCAAGTGCAAGATTATCTCCTTTGAAAGGAGGTGATCCATCCACAGCTTCCGCTACGGATGCCTTGTTACGACTTCGTTCTGGTCACCGATCTCGCCTTAAGCCCTGACTAGCAGAGATTTCCAGCGCTACCGACTTCCCTAACGTGACGGGCGGTGAGTACAAAGCTCGAGAACGTATTCACCGTGGCGAGCTGATCCACGATTACTAGCGATTCCGACTTCATGAGGTCGAATTGCAGACCTCAATCCGGACTGAGATTGATTTTGATGGGATTAGCTCCGCGTTACCGCTTGGCAACCCATTGTATCAACCATTGTAGCGCCTGTGTAGCCCGAGATATCAAAGGACCATGCTGATTTGACGTCGTCCCCTCCTTCCTCCCCTTTAACGGGGGCGGTCTCGCCTGAAACTTATAACAGACGACAGGGGTTGCGCTCGTTATCCGACTTAACGGAACACCTCAAGGCACGAGCTGACGGCAACCATGCAGTACCTGACTCTATTGTTCTTGCGAAGGTCCAAATTTTCATTAGGATTTCAATAGAATTTCAAATCTCGGTAAGGTTTCTCGCTTATCATCGAATTAAACCAGACGCTCCACCGCTTGTGCGAGCTCCCGTCTATTCCTTTGAGTTTTAGTCTTGCGACCGTACTTCCCAGGCGGCCAACTTAACGCGTTAGCTTCGCCACTTCGAGGGTCGACACTCGGAATGGCTAGTTGGCATCGTTTACGGCGTGGACTACTGGAGTATCTAATTCCATTCGCTCCCCACGCTTTCGTCTCTCAGTGTCAGGAAAATACCAGCTGATTGCCTTCGCCTTTGGTGTTCCTGGTAATATCAACGGATGTCACCCCTACATTACCAGTTCCATCAGCCTCTCATTTCCTCTAGTCTATCAGTTTTCCTGGCACCCTCTTGGTTGAGCCAAGAGATTTAACCAGAAACTTAATAGACCACCTACAGACGCTTTACGCCCAGTGAATCCGGATAACGCTTGGGGCACTCGTATTACCGCCGCTGCTGGCACGAGTTTAGCGGCCCCTTATTCCTAAGGTACGCTCAATTTTGTAAAACAAAACTTGTTCCCTTAGAAAAGCAGTTTACAATCCGAAGACCGTCTTCCTGCACGCAGCGTCGCTCCGTCAGGCTTTCGCCCATTGCGGAAGATTCTCGACTGCAGCCTCCCGTAGGAGTCCGGACAGTATCTCAGTTCCGATGTTGGGGGTCATGCTCTCACACCCCCTACCCGTCATAGCCTTGGTAAGCCATTACCTTACCAACAAGCTGATAGGACGCAGACCACTCTCTAAGCAATAAATCTTTACTCCGACATAAAGTCGGAGACTATCTGGTATTAATCCACCTTTCGATGGGTTATTCCAGACTTAGAGGTACGTATCTACGCGTTACTAACCCGTTTGCCACTCCCCGGTAAACCGGGGCGTTCGACTTGCATGCCTTATCCACGCTGCCAGCGTTCATCCTGAGCCAGGATCAAACTCTCTGAAAAAAATTTCTTTGTGAAATATATAGTTGAATAGAGTCGGGATAACTCTAAAAAATTGGTACGTGTTGTTGTACGTATTTGCTATTTTAATTTGAAAGTACAAAAAACCTTTCGGCTTTTAAGTCTCGTACTTATTGTACTCACAAAAACATTATTGTCAACCCCTTGTCCTGCGCTACTTTTTCAAGATTGATTCAATGTGATTTCCTAGTAAAAAAAGATCTTCTTCTCTGTAAGGTTTTCCAATAATTTGAAGCCCGATTGGCAAATTATCAATTTTCCCACATGGCAAGCTTACTGCCGGAAGACCTGCTAGGCTCGCTGGGACAGTGAACATGTCCGATAGGTACATTTCTAAAGGAGTTTGTTTTTCTCCAATTTTAAAAGCAGTTGTTGGAGTAGTAGGAGTTATTAATAAATCTACTTCTTGGAAAACTTTCTCAAAGTCATCCTTGATCAAGTCCCTCATCGACTGAGCTTTTATATAATAATCTTCATAATAGCCACTGCTTAAAGAATAAACTCCAAGAATAATTCTGCGTCTTACTTCGTCTCCAAACAATTCTGTTCTGTCACTTATGTATTGATTAATCAAATTTCCTGTTCCATTACTTGTTCTCTTTGACCCATAGCGCAAGTTGTCGTAACGAGCTAAGTTGGCAGATGCTTCTGATGGCATAATTATATAATAGGTAGCCAATGCATAGCTAGTGTTGGGCAAGCTGACTTTCTGAACGCTAAATCCAGAAATTGATAATTTCTCTATAATTTTTTCTGTTACATTTTTTATTTGAGGATCCAATTCACTGGAGAAATATTCACTAGGAATACCAATTTTAAGAAACTTGGGATCTCTTTTAAAAATTTCTTTAGTTTGAACCACATCATAATCCTCAAAAGAAGTTGAATCCTTTTTATCTTTTCTACTAATTGAATAAAAAACCTCAGCAGAATCACGGATAGTTTTAGTAAATGGCCCAATGACGTCGAGTGAAGACGCTAGAGAGATAAGACCGTAACGGCTAACACTGCCATAGGTGGGCTTCAGTCCAACAACCCCACAAAACGCAGCCGGCTGACGAATAGACCCCCCCGTATCAGATCCTAAAGAAAAAAGGCACTGACCAGAAGCAACCGCAGCGGCAGATCCTCCTGATGACCCACCTGGTACCCTTGTGATGTCATGTGGATTCTTAGTTACACCAAATGCTGAATTTTCAGTTGAAGATCCCATAGCAAATTCATCTAAATTTGTTTTTCCTAAAAAAATTGCACCACTTTCCTTTAACAAGCCAATAACTGTTGCGTCATAACTCGCTACATAGTCTTGTAATATTTTCGATGCTGCTGTTGTCTTAATGCCTTTAATTAAAATGTTGTCTTTAATGGCACAAGGAATTCCCATTAAGCTACCGCCAATTCCCTCTTTGTTTATATTTTCTACTCTATTTACAACTCCCTTTTCATCAACTAGCAAAAATGTATTTAAAGTCTCATTGGTTTCTTTGATTTTCTCCAAAAAATATTTTGCTACATTTTCTGAACTTATTTTTTTCTCCTTTATCAGGGTGCGAACTTCTAAAATTGTTTTTTCTTCAAATTTCATTTTTATTTTTTAAAAACATTTAGAACTTTAAGCTGTGCCTTGTCAGTATTTTTTTGAATCAAAAGACCCGCCTTCGCTTCTTCCTCTCTTTTTTCATATTCATGTGGAGCGAAATTGTGTTCATCTTGTCTGAATATATTTTTAATTCTTGGATTTGGTTTGCTTTTTTTATTAAAAGTAGCCTTTTTTATTCCGTCAACATAGTCAAGAACCTCATTGAGTTCTTTTTGAAATCTAACAATTTCATCATCAGTAAGATTAATCCTTCCTAAAAATGCAGTTTTTTTAACTTCTTCTTTTTTAATCATTAAATTGTTCCTTTTACAAAAAGTGTTTATTTATTTTTCATTAATTAAATTCAAAAACTCATTCTCATCTATAACTTTTATACCAAGTTTTTTAGCCTTATCAAGTTTTAATCCAGGTTTCTCACCAACCACCACAAAGTCTATTTTGCCACTGACTGAGTTAACTATCTTACCTCCCAAGAGCTTGATTTTTCTTTTCGCTTCATCCCTACTCATGCTTCCGAGAGAACCCGTTAAAACCACTGATTGATTAAGAAACACCAAGTCTTTGATTTCACTATCTTCTACTTTAGAAAATGTGACCCCTAGATCGCCAACCTCTTTTAAGAGTTTTTGATTTTTAGTATCCCTAAAATATTCAACAATACTCTCTGCTATCTTGGGTCCAATCCCGATTACTTTTCCAAGATCTTCGATGTCTAGTCCAGAGAAAACATCAGCAAGTTCTGTTGGTGAATCGATTTGATTGTTTGTATTCTCGATAACTAGCCCTGCCACTTCTTCGCCAACATGTTTTATTCCAAGTCCAATTAGAAAATTTAATATTGGAATTGTTTTTCTCTCTTCTATTGAATCTATAAGATTATTAGTAGATTTTTCTCCAAACCTATCGAGTCCAATCAAGTCTTCTCTTTTTAGCCTGAAAATATCACTTGCGTCTTTAACAATCCCAACTTCTATCAGCTGATCAATAATTTTAGGACCCAAGCCATCAATATTCAATGCTTTTTTTGAAACAAAGTAATACAGGTTACGTCTTTCAAGCATGCTACAGTTTTTATTCGAACAATAATAATTAACTTCGCCTCGTGGCCTAATAATGTCCGATCCACAAACCGGACAAGTCGACGGAAGAACAAATTTAATGCTATTTCTTGATCTTAAATTTTTAATAACTGTTTTTATTTGAGGAATAATATCTCCTGCTTTATGAATAACGACCGTATCTCCTGCCCTTATATCAAGTCGATTAATTTCGTCTAAATTATGCAAACTAGCTCTAGACACTATTGAACCAGCTATATTCACTGGTCTTAATTTTGCAACTGGAGTAAGTTTGCCCGTTCTTCCTAAGTTCAAAAATATGCTTTCTACCACTGTTATTGCTTCTTCTCCTGGATATTTAAGCGCCAAAGCCCACCTAGGAGATTTTCCTGTAAAACCAAGTGTTTTTTGTAGCCTACGATCATTGACTTTCACAACCAAACCATCAAGCCAATAATTTTGAGAGTCTTTTTTATCTTTCCATTCTTTCCACAAGACAATCGCCTCTTCTATGTCTTTCGCACCAACAAAGTGTTTATTAACCTTAAAGCCTAATTTCTTTAATTTTTCTAATTCTTTTATCTGAGTTTTCGGAATATTGTTTTCTGGCCAAGAAATATCATAAGCAAAAAAATCTAATTTTCTTGATCTAGTCACCCTAGAATCAAGTTGTCTGATTGCTCCCGCAGAAGCGTTTCTGGGATTAGCAAAAAGTGACTCACCCGCCTTTTCTCGTCTATTATTCAATTCACTAAATACATCCTTTTTCATAAAAACCTCTCCCTCTATCGTCAACGTTTCTGGATGTTCAAGGCTCAAAGGAATAGCTTCGATGGTCTTTATATTGTTAGTCACATTTTCACCTATTACTCCATCTCCCCGAGTTGCTCCTAATTCTAGAATGCCATTTTTATAGTTTAAAACAATGTGTAAACCGTCAATTTTAAGCTCGCAGCTATAAGAAATCTGGGCTAATTTCTCGCCCAGTTTTTCAAGCACTATTTTTTTTACTCTTTTGTCCCAATCTCTAATTTCAGTTTCTGAAAAAGCATCACTAAGCGACCACTGTTTGATTTTATGTTTTGTTTTTTCAAACTTATCAAGTGCTTTTCCAGCAATTCGTTGAGTTGGAGAATTATTTGTAACAAATTCTGGATACTGATTTTCCAATTCTGCCAATTCATACTTTAGCGAATCAATCGCTGCATCCGAAAGCTCTTGTCTATCTAAGACGTGATAAAGATGTCTGTGGTATTCTATTTCTTTTTTAAGCTTCTCTATTCTTTCTCTCACCTGTTTTGTGTTCATAGACTAAGGATTTACTTTCGTATAAACATTCATTTCTAAACTACGCTCTATGTTGTTAAATTTACCAATCGACCTTATAACAATGTATTCTTCGCCTGCAAGAGTGACTATAGGATTGAGAGCACCGAAAGGCACGACCACGTGATATTGTGATCCATTATTCAAACTAAAATATGTCAGAGGGGCAACTGTTGCAGGCAAAAAACATCCTGTGCTCGTACAAGCGTCTGGTACCAGACCTGTTTCCCTATAAATATTATAAAGTGCTCTTTCTAGGCCTGCATCGGCCGCAAAAAGAGCTTTATTTGAAGCTCTTTCTCCTGATCCAAATTGAAGTTCTTTAAGTTGAATTTTTACTATCACTGATGTTATTGCAAAAATAAATCCAAGAAAAATAACTGTTAAAAAAAGCGCCGCTCCTTTTTTTTCTTTAATTTTAAAAAGTATTTTTTTTATCATGGACTTGCGTTATGGTCACCAATATTGTCTAGGGACCTCTGGGAAAGAGTTGTTTGTAATAGAATGCTCTCTAGGTTTTCTTTGTTTTTTGGTTGAGATGGCTTAATTTTTAAAGACAAAGTCACCTGTGGCTGCCTGTTATCGGTTCCATCATCTGCTCCTTTAATATCAAAACTAAAAGCCTCAACAGTAATTGCCGACGAATCTAACGCTGAGCCTATTGTTAAATCTCCTTCTATGTGCTCTATGATTCTATTGTCGCCAGAAAGAAAATATTCTACAGTGCCACGAGTGGGATGAGCAAGCTCAATACTATTCGTCACAGAAGTAGGAGTTTTGATAATACTAACCCTGATGGCTTTAGCAATCCTTTGAAGAATGAAACGACCACTGTCAAGAGTAACTTGATAACTCGAAGATATTGATTCTGCCCTAATTACGTCAAGAGTAATGTCTGTAACTATTAAAATTACTGTTGAAAAAATAGTAATTGCAACCAAAAGCTCTATTAAGGTTAAGCCAGCAGATTTTATTAATTTACTTTTCATTAATGAGGTCGATTTATCTTAGTAAAAATTATATATATAGTCTTCTGCGTCAAATATAAATTCATTTCCTCTCTCGCTCCAGGAAACACTTACTTCTATCATAATACAATCATCAGATTTAATAATACCCAATTCAGAACAAAGCCCGCCTCCCCGACTTATGCTCATTCTTCTTTTGAATTTGCTATCAACACCCAGGTTGTATTGATATGTGTCTGAATTAATTTTTAAATAGGGATCACCATCTAGCGAATCTTCCAAAATTTCATCATCGAAATCTGCCTCACACTCACTACATGTGCCATTATTAAGGCTTAGAAGAATAGTATTCCAATCATCGCCACTTACGTAGCCACTATCTCGAATATTTCTTATAATCTCTATTCCCTCTTGTGCTAAGTTGGCAGCAATAAGCTGGTTAATATTTGTTGTTGTCACTGAGATACTCTTCCTAAGCAAACCAAATGTACTAAAAAAACCTGTTGTTAATATAGTAAGTGCAAATAAAGTTTCTAATAATGTAAATCCTTTCTTTGTCATTAATCAATAATCTCTACATTGCCACCCAAATAAACCCTAATCGTTTTTTGATATTCAGAGCAATCCCTCCTAAGACAGAAAGATATATCTGTAGAAGAAGCAATCTGATTATTATGAACACCATTGATATAAGTAAGACCATCAGGTGGCTCAAAATATATGTCATTAAAACTACTAGAAAGCCGAACTAAATTATTTTCTGTTAATTTTATTGTTTCTAAAATAACATCTACGCCATAGCCTCCTAATCCTTGGTAGAATCTGTCAATATTTTGATCTTGTACTCCCGGTGTTGTGGTGGCTGAACAATCTTCTCCTATAGGAGAAGTACTTTCTCTATAAAGAATTACCTCGTCCTCGTCTTTGTAATGAATGCCAAATCCACAGGGATAAATACTACTTGACCCAACAACCGTAGCAATAGATCTATTTTGTGCGTCTCTAATTGCAAGAGTCATTTCTCGTGCCGCCCTATTTAATGCTGTTGCCCTTTTTGGCGCGCCCGAATCAATAAAAATTGCCACCGTTAAAAACCCAATTATGCTCACTACGACCAAAAGCTCAATTAAGGTAAATGCATTATTACTTTTTTTTATCATAATTGAAAAAATATCTTAAATCTTTTTGACTGTGACTATAGAAACATTCCCAAAAGCGTGCCAACAACTAAAAAGGGACCGAAAGGTATCGTCGATTTAATTTTCTTCTTTTTCAGCAAAATCATTAAAACCCCCACGATCGCTCCAAAAATAAATGCAACATAAACGGCTCCAATTATTTTCCCTCCTAAAATAAGTCCCATTAGGATAGAAAACTTCAAGTCTCCCATGCCCATTCCCTTACCCCTCGTAATTAAAATAATTAAACCGAAAAATACTACTCCCATTATAGCAAATATAATGTGGTTTATAAACAGAGGATTAGAAGCTATAAATCGATCAGAGAAAAGAAGATTAACCAAAGAATTCCTTGTAGCCATTCCCACATTAACTCTCTCTAGGGTCGGCAAAACATATTGAGCAATCAATAGATATAGAATGCTCAAAATAGAACCAGTAACGATAAGACCATCTGGAATAATGTAATGTTCTAAGTCTATAAAGAAAATAACTATCAAAACTGAGATAATTGTACAAAAATATATAAAATATATTGTCTCATGGATTGCGAATCCTGAATCATAAATTCCCAACTTAATAAAAGTTAAGATAAAAAAAATTCCAGTAACAAGTTCAACTGTTAGATATCGTAGTGATATTCTCTTTTTGCACTTAGAACACTTACCCTTAAGACACAGAAAAGAGAAGAGAGGTATTAATTCTTTTGCAGTTAACTTCTTCTTACAATTCGGACAAAAAGATCGCTTTTTTTTAAGAACGCTAATCTCTCTAGGTAGCCTATAAATCAATACATTCAAAAAACTACCAATTATTAACCCTAGTGCAAAAATAAAAACTGTGCAAATATTCTCTGTCATGCTTAATTATTGTTTAGAAACAAAGATCCTGTAAGGATTTTGGTGTTTTCAATAGAAAACTTAAAAACAATACACACACACTCTATCATGTTTAGATTTTATTATTTAAAAACAATGTAATATTTTATATCGTATCTAAATTTTACCATAAAAATTTAAAAATTACAGAGAAATATTCTATAAAACAAAAGACTTGAGACTCAAGAAAAAATTCTCAAGCCTTCAAGCCTTTGTTTCTAAATTACTATCTAGGTAAAATACCTCTGTCGTAAAGAGGAGAGTCAGTCGTATCCGTGCCAGTAATTCCCTCTGCATCTGTATCACAAGAGACCATGTCGTTTGTAGCATGAATCCATGTCCCCGTAAGAACATCGCCAGCAGAAACCGCATCCAAGTCATTGGTCAACATATCACTCTCGGCATTCTCAAGTTTAGCAGCAATATGATAATATTGAGTTGGGTATAGCCCCACTTCACTTCCCGAAGCATAGCAATATAAATCGCCTGACTTTGGGTCTTTTGGAGTATCGGACATACTGAGAAGTCCTTCATCTATAAGAATTTGGTATGGATCTACACCTACCGTACTTGACGGATATTGTTGGTGAGCAGCATGATAAAGCTCTAATGCTAGCTCAATTTGACGAATGTCAGAGACTCTTCTTGCGTCACGAGCTCTGGCACGAGCACTTGTCAGCGAAACTGCAACAATGGTCGCTAAAAGACCGAGAATGGCCACTACAACCAAAAGTTCAATAAGTGTAAAACCTTTTTTATTTTTTGTAATCATTTGTTTTAAATAAAATTAACTTTTTATCTTTTATAGTCGACCTATGTTTTTAACTAAACGAAACAACATTTCGTTGTTATTTACATTTTATCACCTTAAGTAATATATTCAAATACCACCAAGAAAAAACTTATCCACAACACTACATTGCTTCGCTCATTTTATAAATTGGCAAAATAATCGCAGATACAAGCGTCGCGACACCAAGACCAATCAAAACAATAAGAAATGGTTCTATTAATTTACTAATATTTTCTACAACATTGTCAACTTCTTTTTTGTAAAAAATTGCTAATTTTTCAAACATATTATCAACACTGCCAGATTTTTCACCAACCTTAACCATCTCAGTAAACATGGGAGGAAACTCTTTATATGTTTCAAAAATAGAGCTCATATTTTTCCCCCCTCTTACGCCCTCTCTAGTCTCAAGAATAATATCCCTGTAAACACTATTGCCAATAATACTCGCCGAAACTTCAAGAGATCTAAGAATAGAGATCCCGCCCCTTAAAAGCGTCTTCAAATTTTCTGCAATGCGATTTAGATAGAATTGCTTCAAAATGGTCCCAAAGACAGGTATTTTAAGTACTATTTTCCCCCACGCTCGACCACCAGATTCTGAACGTATCCAGAACAAGAAACCATACACAAATCCTACTGAACCTATAATGGCTACATACCAATAATTTACCAAAAAATCACTTATAGCTATTATCATCTTTGTCATAAATGGCAACTCTACCTCTGCCTCTAAAAGCATATCTGTAAGTTTTGGGACAATTGAGACCATAGCAAATACTCCAATTGCTACCATAAATATTAAAATAAAGACGGGGTACATCATTGCTCCCTTAATTTTACTAACTGTCTCATGTTTCTGTTCTTCGTAGTCTGCCAAATAAAGAAGGGTTTGCTCAAGAGTTCCCGAAACTTCAGACGATTGAATTAAATTCATATAAAAATCAGAAAAAACCTTCGGATGTTTCCCAAGAGCCTTAGAAAGTAAAGACCCCCCTTCTATTGCTTGCGCTGTTTCAGCAATAACATCTCTAAAATTTGGATTCGATGTTTGGCGCGCCAATGACTTAAGAGCCTCCACTAAAGAAACTTTTCCCTCAACAAGTGTTGCTAGCTCTCTTGAGAAAATCACTAAATCTTTCTGTTTAATACGATTTAGGAATGGAATCTTAACTTCTTTACTAAAACCCCTTACGTCTTCTTCCGCAATTAATGAGAAAACAACTAAACCATGGTTTTGAAGCGTTTTAATAGCTTCCCCCTTAGTCTCTGCCTCAATAATTCCTTCTTGAATTATTTTCTCAGTATTTTGTGCTTTGTAACGATATTTCATCTATAATTTATGTATATCGTTTATGACTTGAAGCCATATTAACGATATTTCATCTATAATTTATGTATATCGTTTATGACTTGAAGCCATATTAACGATATTTCATCTATAATTTATGTATATCCTATGATACGCGCGCCTTCATAACTAAGCGTTGCTCAGCCTAAAGTATAAGAACCTGACTTCGTCAGAACCTTGATGGAAGCATAAGCAAAGCTTGACCTAAAACATAAGAACCTTTGGATTACCAAAGAACCTTGGGTTCGGGTATTGACGAACAACACCCTCTCACCTAAGAACCTTTGGATTACCAAAGAACCTTGGGTTCGGGTATTGACGAACAACACCCTCTCACCTAAGAACCTTTGGATTACCAAAGAACCTTGGGTTAAAGTATAAGAACCTGACTTCGTCAGAACCTTGATGGAAGCATAAGCAAAGCTTGGTCTAAAGCATAAGAACCTGACTTCGTCAGAACCTTGTTTAAAGCATAAGCTTTAATTCGTTCTGATTTGTACTGAAAGTTAATGCACTATCAATGGATATAGTTTCTCTTTTTACTAGATCAGCTAAGGATCTGTTTAATGATACCATGCCATCTTCAAATCCCGTCTCTATGATCGATGACAGTTGATAAATTTTGTTCTCTCTAATAAGATTTCTAACTGCTCCATTAACAACCAAAAGCTCAACTGCATTAACAACACCCCCACCAATTTTTGGTATAAGTCGTCTCGATAAAACACCTAAAAGGGTGCTCGCTAGTTGAAATCTGACTTGACCTTGTTGATGGGGAGGAAAAGAATCAACAATCCTATCAATTGTTTGCGCTGCGTCATTGGTGTGAAGAGTTGCTAGGACTAGATGTCCTGTTTCTGCAGCAGTAAGAGCTGCTTTAATCGTTTCTGGATCACGCATTTCTCCAACCATGATAACGTCTGGATCTTGTCTTAAGGCCGATCTAAGCGCTTTTTCAAAAGAATCTGTGTCGCGATAAAGCTCTCTTTGGTCTATAATAGATTTTTTTTGTTCAAAAATATACTCAATTGGATCCTCTATTGTAATGACATGGTCATGCCTTTTTTGATTAATCTCATCAATCATCGCAGCTATTGCAGTAGTTTTTCCATTGCCTGATGGTCCAACTAATAAGAAAAATCCTTGATTTTGTAAACAAAAACTGCTGAGTATAGCTGGTAATTCTAGCTCGCTTAGGTCACGAACTTTGTTCGGAATTAAGCGAAGCGCCGCAGAGACATAGCCTTTCTGATAATATACATTAACTCTAAAACGAACATTTTTTTTATATGTATAAGAAAAGTCAACTTCTTTTTCTTTTTCAAAACGACCTTCATTCTCTGGAGATAGTAAGCTATAGACGATAGATTTCGCTGCTTCTGGGGTTAAGTTCTCCATATTCTCTATTGGAAAAAGATCTCCGTCTATTCTGATACTTGGCGGTCGCCCTTCGGAAATATGTAAATCTGACGCTTCTTTTTTTACGACTATTTCTAATAATTCATCAATTTTTTTCTCGGCATTAAGATCTAGCATATTTTATTATTATTTTATTACCTTTTTTACTTTATCAACGACTTCTTGAGGCGTGAATTGAGCCTTTATAAGATAATCTACGGCCCCCAATTTTAATCCACGCTCAATATCTTCTTTTTGCCCTAAATTCGTTAGCAAAATAACGGGTATATTTTTAGTTTTCTCGTCTCCCTTGATGATCTTTAACACATCAAAGCCATCTTTCAACGGCATTTTAATATCAAGCAAAATCACATCAGGAAGAAACTTAGGAATCTTCTTAATCGCCTCCTCTCCGTCTCGAGCAATATCAATATTATAACCAAGCCTAGAAAACTTAGTAACATACATATCTGACAAGAATCTGTCGTCTTCAGCTAACAATATTTTCATAGTTAGTCTTTCGTAATTCTCAACACTTCTTCAAAAGAGAGATCCCCTCTTAGTGCTTTTAAGACAGCATCTTGAAACATAGTAATCATTCCTTGTCTCTTAGCTTCTTCCTTGACCTTTAAATCGTTTGATCCAGAAATAATTATCTCTTCGAGTTGCGGTGTCATTTCTAAAATCTCAAAGATACCTATCCTGCCCTTCGTTCCTTCGCCCTTGCAATATTGACACCCGACTTCCTTATATAGTTTATAGGGACCATGAGAGTTGATTCCCTTTTTGTCAATTTCTGGAATTTCTAAAAGTGTTTTTGTGATTATTTTTTCTATTTCAGGGGGGGCGTCATATTCTTTTTTACAATCTCCACAAAGTTTTCTCCCAAGGCGCTGAGCCATACCGATAGAAAGAGTTGACGGAAGCAGGTATCTTTCTATTCCCATATCTGTCAGACGAGGAATAATGCCAGCGGCATCCTTTGTGTGTACCGTTGAAAGCAACAAATGCCCTGTTAGCGCTGCATGAGTGGCCAACTCAGCTGTTTCCGAATCTCTTATTTCTCCAACCATAATTATATCAGGGTCTTGTCTAAGAATATGCCTTAATCCAGAAGAGAAAGTATACCCAATGTCTGGCTTAACCTGAGACTGATTAACTCCTTCCATAAAATATTCGATTGGATCTTCTAGGCTAATAATATTAACTTCTTCTTGGTTTAAAATATTTAAAATAGTATATAAAGTCGTTGTTTTACCAGATCCAGTTGGTCCAGAAGAAAGAATCATTCCATAGGGATTTTTAATCGCCTTTTCAACGACTCTGATATTTCTGCCAATCAAACCTAGTTTAGCAAGACTGTATATGCCTGCAGTGGGATCAAGGATTCTCAAAACAACTTTTTCTCCGTTCGCGGTTGGTAGTGTAGAAACACGAAAATCAATCTTTTTGTCGTCCATCCTAACATGAAATCGACCATCTTGAGGAATGCGTGTTTCATCAATCTTTATTCGACAAAGAATCTTTATTCTTGTAACTATTGATTGGTGAACTTCTTTTTCTAGGTAAAGACTGGTGTATAAAAGTCCGTCCACTCTAAAACGAATTTTTACAGAATTTTCTAGCGGCTCTATGTGTATGTCTGATGCATGAGTCTCAACTCCATATCTCACAATAACCCCAACAATTTTACTAACCGGTGCTTCTGCTGCTAATGGTTCTGCTGTAATAGATTTTCTTTTTTTAGTTGTGATCGTAGAATCTATCGCTATTGTCTCTAATTCCTTAAGAGCCTCTTCTACGCGACCCTTAATGTTTTGATACTGCCTAAGAACTGATTCAAAGCTTGCCTTACTGATTAAGTACAAATCTGTTTTGATGTTCCTCCTCGCGCCCATAAACCTCAAAACCTCTAGAGCCTCATGATTGTCTGGATTGATTAAGCCTATCTTTAGAGTATTTCCCTCTTTGGCAAATGGAACAACCTTGTATTGTCTAACAGTTTCTTCAGAAAACTCTTTCAGAACAACTTGATCAACTGTTAATCTTTCTAGATTTACATAAGACAAATCCAAGACTTCTGCCTTAACCTTAAGCCAATCTTCTTCTTTAATTAGGCTTCTTTTTATTAAAATTTCTGAGAGAGGTTTATTTAGTTTTTGGGCTTGGTCTAGGTATTTATTAATTTCGTCTTGTTTAAAGATTCCTTTTTTAAATAAAGACTGAGCAATTTCTTTATCATGATACATCATTATTGTGTTTTTTTATTTATACGGCTCAAATGGATTCTCTCTTCCTGACTCTCTCTCTTTTATCGGAAAAACACCATACCTTTTCAGATTCTTAAAAAATGGTGTATTCAATATACCCATATCTAAAGAAAACTCAGCTTCATCCAAACTGTCTGATTCTTGAAGGATTTTGTCATTGCCTAAAAAACCTGCCTTAAAAAGATAAAAAACACCACCCACCAAAACAATGATAATTATGGCGAGAAGTAAAAAGAGGTTTTTTTTGGTTTTATCGTCTGTGCCCATGATTTAATTAAATTAATAATAATAAGTCGTAAGAGCTATAGAAAAGTCATATATCCTTATTTCTTCATCGTTAAGCGACGAAAATATTACGCTTTCAGTATTGATTATTCGCAGATCTTGATAAATAAGCAAGAAAAAACGCTTCAGAGCATCATAGTTGCCTCCTGCATTTATTTTAATATCAATTCCTGAAGCAGAAGATTCCGATTTCCTTTTTTTCGATGAGCTTATTTTTAAATCTTTTAAAGACATTCCGCTTCTTATAACAAGTGCTTCTATCTCTAACATTAATTCTTCCTCGAGCGGACTAGCAGGAAGCGCTGTGTCCATTCTTGTCGTTTCTTCTTTAAAAGACGATAATTGCTTTTCAAAAAACTGAAGCTTTCTTATATCGTATTTTTCAACCTTAATAGACTCTTCTCGTTCAGCAATATTTATTTTCGAAATATTTATTTCATCAAAAATTGGATTAATAACAAGTATCCAAGTAGTAGCTAATAGGACTATTAGAAATAAGATAAAAATTTTAGGATTCATTTTTCTTAACACCTTCTTCCCAGGCCTCTTTAAATAGAATAATTTCTAAAGAAAAATCTATTCCATTTTCAGACATCTTAAAACTTTCTAATTTAAAAGATTCTATTAAATCAGGGTTATTCTTAAAAATAACCATTTGTTCCGCCAAACTAGTAAAATTCGTAGTAAACCCACTTAGCTTTATTGATCTTTCCGAACTATCCGAGTCAAAACTATTATATTTTACCTTCGGCAAAGTAAGCTCTTCTATGGTTTCTAACACTCCTTTCCAATTAATATGAGAGTCTACGATAGATTCTAAAGCATCAAGTTTTGATTGAAACTCTGTAACTGCCGACTTTTTCCTTAATTCTATTTTTTCTGCCTTAAGATTGTCTTCTTCTTGAGTTAATTCTTGAATTTTATCTTTTAATAATGATCTATAGTGTTTGACTGTCCAATAAAATGCAAATATTAAAATAACGCCAACAATAAATATTGATATATATATTAATTTTTGTGGATCTTTTGCTTTTTTAAGTGCCAAAGCACCAATCTTAGCCTTCTTTGTTTTCGGTTTTTTTTGTTGTGTTGGTGGTATTAAGCTTAGTGCCATATTTTTAGAAATACTCTAATATCTTATTATATAAAATTCTTTGTTCTAAGGATTAGATTTGTAATAATCAAAGCACAAGTTAGTTCTCTAATCCACGCAAAGCAAGTCCCACCGCAACTGCAAATGATGGGGCCTGTCGATCTAGAACACTCTTAATTGCTTGTGGTACGACAATATTTTTCCATGGATTAATAATTTCAACTTCTGCTCCCATTTTATCCTTGAAATATTGAGGAAGACCCTTGAGTAAAACGGCTCCACCAGCTAAAACGACTTTATTGATCCTGAATCCTTCCGGCTGTCTTCTCCTAATTCGATCCACTATATCCTCGAAATGGGGCATAAGTGCTTCTTTGACAAGCGGATCTGTTAATCCCTTGTCTATCTTCAACGTTTCGGCATCATTGAAACTAAGGCTTCTTTTCTGACGCAAGATAGATCGAGTAAAATCATCACCAGAAATATTAATATTAAAAGTATCTTTAATGAATGTTTCTGAAAAAACTGTTACGTTGGTATTCTGCCCTCCAATATCTATAAAAACGTAATGACCTTCATCAGCTACAAATGCAGACCTATAAAGCGAAAATATTTCCACCTCCAAGACCTCAGGCTCTACTTTTAAAAACTTCGTTAGAGTTTGATATCTATTGACTATATCTTTCGGTACAGCCATTAAAAACACTTCTTGGACCATTGCCCCTCTTGCGTCTCCGCTTAAAACATCTTTTGACCTACTCGTCTTTGCTTGCGTTTCTCTAATTATACGCCACTCTAAAATCGTTTCCTCTATTGGAATAGGAACGTGTTTTTTCGCTTCGAATTTAATAGCACTATTAAGGTCTTCTCCTTCAAGCTCTACTGGCAATCTAAGAATGGTTGTGAAAGTAGAATGAATTGGAATTGAAAGAGCGGCCTTTTTGCTTTTGAAAGATGTCGCCTTGAATACTTCTTTTAAGATTCTGCCTAATTCTTCTGGCTTCAAATTCAGAAAATTCTCTCTACCTTCCATGAGCGGATCACTTTTAATGTTTGAATATGTAGAAGCATAATTTTTTAGATAAAACTTGCCTCCCCTTTTTTCTATTTCAACTAATTTTAAAGTCGATCCTCCAATATCAATTCCCAAATATGTATTTATTGCCATTTTATCTTGGTATTACTTCTATATACTCTGGTTTTCCAGGACGAACATTAAACAATGTACTAGTGCTACAACTCCTGCCCCCTGATGGATCAGAATCAGTAATAGTAAGCTCAACAGTTATTGGTTCAACTTCATAGTATATATAAAAAGGATTTTGGGTAGAAGTTGCTGGACTTAAATCACCAAAATCCCAACTCCAAACATTAATCGGAGAAGATCCTTGAGTTGACGTATCTGTAAATGTAATTTCTTCGCTAATTTTAGGCTCAGTAGGGTCCATTACAAAACTGGCATTTGGATAATCTTCGGGAACAGTAAAATCTGGGCCATCTACCCATATTGACCAATCTCCCTTATCATCCTGAACCCTAACTCTCCAACTATATTCATGACCATAAGCTATCTTAGGATGAAAGGTTGATAAGTCCTCATTAATAAGTTGAACTATCACCAAAGGTTGAACTAGATTTTCTGTTCCACTAGGATACGTTGATCCAAGAACACCAGGAGAAGAAATTCCACTATCTAGCGTGTCTTTATTAGTAAGCTCTATTTCAAAAGTTTCTTCCCAAGAATCGTCGTCATCATCGTTAAATGTCCAATACAAACCATAGGTTCCTGAATCATTACACAAATCTTCCTCTATAGGATCTATGTATCCAATATCTGTTATGTATGGAGGAATATTAAAAATTTCAGGATCAGTCCAAACATCATAATTGGTACTAGATAAGCTTATCCAGCCGATAACTGCCTCATTTACTAACCCCCCGCCCCAGGCATAATCTTCAAAATAACCCGTTACTGGGTCTATTGAAAATTTATGTCTATTGTTAACAAGATCCTGTAAATTAATCCAGCCATAATCTACCCCTGTTGAATTAAGAGCTTTCGCCCAGCCAACAACATCTCCAATATTTGTACCACTCAACTCAACCTCTGGCTGACAAGATTCTCCTGCCTGCGCAGGACAACCTGATACATCTGCTGTATTAAGACTAATCCAACCGATATTATCTGACCAAGCATAGCCAGATATTACTCCTGTATCTTCATCAATGGTAATTCCATAATCATGACCAGTACAATTATCTGTCATGCTATTTCCCATAATATCATCACCATCAAAATCATTGTAACAGTTAAAACTTATCCAACCGATGTTGTCTGACCAAGCCCAACCGTAAACATTATCTATTTCAGCTGCATAAGAAAAATTTGCGCAAATAAAAATCCCTCCTAAAAGGAAAAGACCGCCTACGGCAATTTTTAGTAGGTATTTATTAGTCATTTATTATAGTTACCATTATACCACAGACTAGCTATTCTTTCCTTGTTCGTTTATCCACAGTATTTCAAGAATTCATTCTTATAAATTACAACATATTGCGTGAAGGATAGACTAAGATCAATAAGAGGCTCAATAATTTAAACAACTCAATCGAAATGAGTTGTTTAGAAGGTCCTTGCAATATTATGAATCGCCCTAAATCTTGATTCTTCTTTTTTTATATCTTCAAATCTCTGAATATCAATGTGTCTGCGTTTCGACACACCTGCACTCTCCTTTCTCATGTTTGTCTATTCTCTTAGACGACAAGAAGAGAACATCTTCATTTTTTAGCCTCAACCTTGAGGCCCTCTAACTCATAATCATCGGATTCGTTTGGCCAGTTTTCGTGATCAAATCTTGGAGCTGTTAAGCGATAGGAAACCTTAGTCTCCTTTTTTCCATAAATAATCACCTGGTTTTTTTCTGGTCTCAGCTTATACCAAACATCATTATTCCCTTCAGGAGTTAAGAGAACTACTAGATTGTCCCAATCTTTCCCAAGATCTGTTACCTGATAAAAAAGCCATAAATCAGACCCCTTATCCTCTCTATCGAAATCAATAATTGAATAACATCCTCCAAGCCAACAGCTCAAAGATACCTTGCCTGTTGTCTCTTCTTTGGCACCAGTAATTGACGGACCGTAAGTAGAAAACTTTTCTCCATCAATACTATAGAGAGGATCAACAATGTCTATTGTAAGTTTACTGCCAACACCAACCGTATAATCAAGACTCCAGTCTGTCCCAACGATAGCATCTGCACCCATATTAATTGAAGTACCTCCAGAAGTATTGCCAATCGCTAGTGTTTGGGCCAGTGTCTCTCCACCAGAAGCATCTGTTCCACAAAGCACTTGGCCTGATACATCTGTATAAAGCTTTCCTGAACAACTAGTGATAGTATCTAAATAAAAATTATTATAAGAATGGACACTACCTTCGTAAACCGCAAAATCCCAGTCAGAATTATTTTCGGCATTAATAGCCAAAGCATTGCCACTCATATCGATTTTAGCGGTATATATTCCGCCATCAATGTAAATCTCTGCTAAATTAAGTCCCCCTGCTTTTGTTTGAAGACTCGAACCAACATTTAATGGTTTATCAACATTGTTATTGGGCGGACTTGCTGTTGGGCCGTCCCATGCGAGTACCATGTGGAGTCCAATCGCTCCAAAAATTGCAGTCACCGTAAAAATTATTATAAGAGAAACCAATTTGATAAAAAAAGATATTTTTTTCATATGTATTGTTAACGAATCAAAAAATTCTAATTAAAGTAGAAATTTAGAAATAATAATTTATACTAGAATTATAGCATAGAAAGGATAAGAATGATGGTTATTTATCCACAATATGCTAGAAATATATATTTATAAATTGTGGTTGTGATTTAATTAAAATTTAATATTGGTTTTTTAGTTTTTTTAGAATAATCCTGTTTATTCGTTACCACCTGATTATCAAGTTACACAGTCTTTTGCACATGAATATACTTAATAAATTATTCCCTCCATATTGCATATCGTGTCAAAAATTAACTCAAAATAACAGCAATTTTTATTCCTATATTTGTGCTATTTGTCTTAAAAAAATAGAAATTATAGAAGACTATCATTGTGCATCGTGTCAAAAATTAACTCCTTTTGGAAAAACATGTAAATCTTGTTTCAAAAAATTTCCAATTAACGGGTTAATTGTTGCCACTGACTATAGAAACCCTATTCTGAAAGATCTCATTCACTTTCTAAAGTATAGGTATGTCAAAGATCTAGCCCTTCCTCTTTCTTGGCTTTTGTTTAAAAAATTAGAAAACTTTAATTGGAAAAATGTTGACGATTGGGTAATCATTCCTGTTCCACTCGCAAAGAGAAGGCTCCGTTCAAGAGGGTTTAATCAATCAAGACTTATAGCTCAAAACTTATCGAAATGGCTTAACATTCCTATTTATTCTGATATAATAGAGAGAACAAAATTTACAGTTCCTCAGATGGAAATTAAAAACTATGCTCAAAGGATTGAAAATATAAAAAATAGCTTTAAGATAGTAAAGGGTTCAGAAAAAGAAGGGTTAAAAAACAAAAAGATTCTCTTAGTTGATGATGTAAGCACAACCGGAGCAACTTTATTAGAATGTTCTAAGGCATTAAGACCCTTCGTAAATGAAGTTTGGGGATGTGTGGTTGCCAAGTGATAGGTTGATGTTTGTTATTATTTTTGGATTTTAATTTAAAATTGGAAGGGTGGCTGAGCGGCTGAAAGCAACAGTTTGCTAAACTGTTAACTGCCTAACGGTGGTTCGAGGGTTCGAATCCCTCCCCTTCCGCACTTCAATTAGTCAAGGAAAAAAGATGTCACAAGCATTATCCTTGCATACTTATCTAAAAATATTCACAAATGCCAAAGAATATTCTTTCTTGGGAAGCAAAAGAGTTTGAAAAAAACAAAAAAGGGAAAATTTGGTTTATCTCTTTTGGGGTGTTTTCTTTGAGTCTATTATTCTTAGCATGGCACTGGAGAAGTTTCACAATGATGACTTTCATCCTACTAGCTATTTTTCTTATAATTATTTACTCCCTAAAAGAACCTCGTAACCTTAGTATTAAAGTAACCAATACCGGTATAAGTATTAATAGAGACTTGTATCGATTTTCAGAGATTGAATCATTTTGGATTTTTTATGATCCGCCCTATACGAAGGAATTGAGTTTAAAGCAAAAAAAAATGTTTTTTCCTCATACCTATGTCCCTCTTGGGAGACAAGATCCAAACAAAATAAGAAAAATTCTTTTGGATTTTCTTTCAGAAGAAAAACAAGAAGAGTCAGCCATAGACAATATTGCAAGAATGTTAAAATTTTAGACATCCATCTTTTTTTAGAAATTATAAATAATTTCTATTCCCTAGAAATGTCCCTATAGCTCAATCGGATAGAGCGTCAGCTTGCGGAGCTGAAGGTTGGAAGTTCGATTCTTCCTGGGGACACACTAAAATAAGTTTTGCAAATATACAAATTTATGAAAGCAAGCACGCCAGTATCTCAGCTTTCGTTTGTAGGTCCTAAGATTGAAAATAGTCTCAATAAAATTGGTATCGAGACTTTAAGGGACCTGCTTTTTTATTTTCCAAAGAGATACGAAGATCTTTCAAATCCAATTCAAATTTCACAAGCAAAACTAGACGAAAAAAACATTTTCAAAGCTAAAGTTTTGAGCATAAAAAGCAGACGAACCCCGAAAAGAAAAATGTTTATTACCGAGGCAATCATTGAAGATGGCTCTGGTGCCCTATCTATAACATGGTTTAATCAACCCTATATAACCAAACAATTAAAAAAAGGCGTTAGTGCTAATTTTATCGGCACAGTGAAAAAGTCTTCCGGAAAATTTGTCTTAACAAGTCCCCAGTTCGAACTTTTAGACACATCTTTTTCAAAAGACAAAATTCACAGTGGAAGGATTGTTCCAATTTACAGAGAAAGCTCACAAATAAGTTCTAGAATGTTACGTCTATTAATTTGGACAAACCTTAAAAAAATAAAACAAATCGACGATTTCTTGCCAACTTACATAAAAAAGAACTGTGGATTGATTGAACTAGAGAAAGCGCTCACTCAAATTCACTTCCCTATCAACTGGGCAATTTTGAAAAAAGCTAAAAGAAGGCTTGCTTTTGACGAGCTTTTCATTATTAGAACTCTTCTACAAAAAAAAGCACTTGAACGCATAAACAGCACCAAAGCATATTCTATTGCTTTTGATGAAAATTCCGTGAAATCACTCGTCGAAGGACTTACTTTTTCACTAACCACCGATCAAAGAAAAGCAGCGTGGCAAATCATTCGAGACTTAGAAAAACCCTACCCAATGGAAAGGCTACTTGAAGGAGATGTTGGTTCAGGAAAAACAATAGTTGCAGCCATTGCTGGATTGAGTGCTGTTAATGCAGGATTTCAAGTGGCAATTATGGCCCCCACTGAAGTATTGGCAAGACAACACTTCAATCAACTGCTAAAAGATTTAAAGAATTTTGATGTCGAGATAGCTTTGTTGGTTAGTGGAGAAACAAGACTATCAGAGTCTTATCAGAAAGATTCGCAAAAAGTTACAAGACCAACGATTCTAAATGGTTTAGAGTCAGGTAGTATTAAACTTATTATCGGAACCCATGCTTTAATTCAAAAAGATATTAAATTTAAAAACCTAGCCTTTGTCGTTATAGACGAACAACACAGATTTGGAGTTAAGCAAAGAGCTATGCTTCTTTCTTGTGCAGGTTACTCCAAAATTGATGACAATCCTAATAAAAAAATATCTAGAAATTTCGAAAAAAAACAACCCCATTTCTTAACAATGTCCGCTACTCCTATTCCTAGGACCCTATCATTGGTTTTTTATGGAGACTTAAAAATATCTCGCATAAAAAAACTTCCAAGCGGAAGAAAAAAGATATTAACTCAAATTATAATTCCGAAAGAAAGAAATAAAATATATAAATTTATAGAGAAAGAGGTTCTTTCTGGAAGACAAGCCTTCATTATCTGTCCTCTTATAGATGAATCCGAAAAAATACAAACAAAAGCTGTACAGAAAGAGTTTGAATTGCTTTCAAAAAAAATATTCCCAACTTTAAAATTAGGATTGCTACATGGTAGGATGAAGTCTTCTGAAAAAAAGGAAACAATGAGACAATTTGAGGAAAAAGAATTAAACATCCTAGTCGCCACCCCTGTTATTGAAGTTGGCATCGATATCCCCAATGCCACTGTTATGATGATTGAGGGATCAGAACGTTTTGGTCTTGCACAGCTTCACCAACTAAGGGGTCGAGTAGGTCGAGGAAAACATCAGTCATATTGCTTTTTATTCACAGAACTCCCAAGTAAAGATACTATCTCTCGCCTCAGATCATTAACACGCTTAAACAGTGGTTTTGAGTTAGCAGAAAAAGATTTAGAGAATCGAGGACCCGGAGATTTCATCGGCGACCGTCAATCCGGATTACCCGATCTAGTTATGGCATCTTTGTCCGACATAGAACTCATTACCTTGGCAAAAAATCAGGCAAAAACATTGCTTAAGAATGACCCTGAGCTAAATCGATATCCACTTCTTAAAAAGAAAATAGAACTTTTAGAAAAAAAAGTTCATCTAGAATAAGGACCTCAGGATTACCTGAGAACCTTGGTTTTAAGATAAGGACCTCAGGATTACCTGAGAACCTTGGTTTTAAGATAAGGACCTCAGGATTACCTGAGAACCTTGGTTTTAAGATA
>Ga0075111_1000096_pt1 | contig 43193 bp, 94 predicted proteins | sample AntAceMetag02UKK_FD_69787 | JGI IMG/M metagenome (GOLD analysis project Ga0075111, IMG submission 69787) | Saline lake microbial communities from Ace Lake, Antarctica - Antarctic Ace Lake Metagenome 02UKK | ecosystem: Environmental > Aquatic > Non-marine Saline and Alkaline > Saline | place... | reverse complement strand
CAAGAATGTATGTTTCTTCTTCCTCAACCACCGCCCCTATATCAGCAAGTTTCTTAGCCATATCATTACAAGCTTCACATGAAACTGTTCTTCCTTGTAATGCTAGTTTCAACCTTTCGATTTCTGCGTCTGCTTCGCTAAACATTTCATCTTTTTCAATCATAACTTTATTTAATTCTCTTTGATACCACTCAACTGTTTCAATCTCTTTTCCACAACCTGAACATTTTCCATATGTTCTTTTTTAGCATGTTTTCTCCTTGCTTTTATAGCGTCATCTAAATTCCGATAACAACCTAAATCTTTTCTTGCTCCATTGCATTGCACCCTAAGCGGGTTTAGCACTCCTATACAGTTTTGCGATTGTTTTCTTTAGTCTAGAAATTTCCGAATTTAGCTTCAGAATCTCCTCATCTTTGCCCCGCATAGTGTCTCGCATGCCCTGGTCTGCATATAACCTGCCAAGTTCCTCATCTACGTGTGTAGCAAGGTACACCGAGTCAACCCAAGTGTTGCCGTGCACATCCACAATGTCCGCTCGATATTTTCGGAGAGTGCCGCAGGTATCCATAGTTAGTCACCCTTCCTAGTAGCTCTACGCACCACGGAACTCTTCTTATCTTCAATAATCTCAATGATATTAGCGACATCCCCGAATCCGGTAACCAGCCCGTTTTGCCACTCTGTCAGCACTGCATGGCTACTCCCTCCAAAAACAACCCCGATAGAACCGTCACACCACCTGATTTTCTTCCCCATTACTTCCTCGAAAGTAAACTTGCTAACCGGAGTAGCTGCGGCACCGAACTCGGGCATTTCCAGCCTTTCTACGTACAGGTCAAACCCATCGTCTTTCTTCTCTATTAGAACTCTACGCACGTTCCCAGTAAGAAGCTCATCGAGAGCCGGTATCATATGTTTCCTATAATAATAACTGTGTCTCTCAAACCTCTGTTTGCCCGATACATTGAAAAGGGTGAGCTCGGATTGTGCGATGCTCCCATCAACACATTGCATTAGCAGGGCGCCCCTGGCATGGGCCTTGCCCAGGTCATAGGCAGCTCCGAAACCCACGAGTATCAATAATAAAACTATTATTATGATCATTATTGTTATAATCATATGTATATCCATAATTACTTTTTATCCTCCTGTGGTTGTTGTAGGGTAACCTTATAGTTGCCCGCGTACATTGTGTTCCTATCCCCTTTCATATTAGATGTTGGGATATCAAGTTTCTTACAGGCGTCGATCATATCATCGGCATCGATAAACCTATGTGCCGTCCCTAGTTCAATTTTGTACTTCATAATATCTCCTTTGGTGGCTGCTGCAAATATTGCCAGCTGTCTACCCATCCTTTTCGAAGGGGTCCCCTGTCATCGCAATAGAACCCTTCTTCCGCGCAGTACTCGCATCCGAAAACATCCCCCCTTACGCTAACACACTGTACCCAGACAGAGTACTTTCCATCCGGTAGTTTGGGCAATCCCGCGCCGACTGGAACCCAGACAGGGTCAGGGGTGTCTGTCGAATCAACTGCTATAGTAATTTCCCCACCACATCCAAAACATTTTCCGGCCGGCACTGTGAGTGTGCTTGATCTGACCGAAAAACTGGAAGTCCCATTAGCGTTTTGGGATACTTCCGTAAGATAACCCTCCATCAGTGCGTACTGGTACCCGCACCCAGCCACCCACAAGACCCGTGGATATGGTATTTCCTTGTCAGATTGTTTATATAAGCATTTATCCATAACATACCCCTTTTTTATTTTTCTATTCGACCACTCGGAGAGTGTCCCTCTCTTTCCAAATGTCTTATTATTGCCTTCTTGCAGTCACCCTTGTTCATTTGTCCGGCGCAATTCTTGTATTCGTGGGCGTACATGCACATTTCATCGCAAAACATGGGGCAGCTTCGTCCCTCAAAGTATCGCAAAGCTCTTTTTTCTATCATAGCAACTGCTTCCCCCAGTTGTAGCTTGAGTTTCCCGTTCTCTTTTTTCCAGGATTCAATGATTGGCTTTATTGACTGGCCACCAAGGAACCTTTCCCGTATAACCTCGCGGGCTTCTCCCGGGGCATCCTCCATGAGTTTTTTCCACTCGCATAAGCGCTTATTCTCAGCTTCAAGCTCGTCGTGTAGTCTCCGGAAGCTCTTAGCCTCGCATTCCCAAGCTTTTAGGTCTATTTGGAGACCCGCATATTCTAGGTTTTTCTGGCGAATCTCATTATTGCGCTGTTCTATTACTGAATCTTTGTATTCGTCGGACTCATCGACGTCGTCAGCTCTGTAGTAGTTCCCTTTCGGGTCCCCAGTCATAGTCTTCATGTACGCTCCGTTGTCTATGATAGTGAAGTTTAGTCCGTATCTCTTATGTACAGTCACAATCGCACCTCCCCGGTTTATCAGCAGGTGCCTGGCTGGTAGCACAGCTGTTTGAGTGAGCCGATTTACCACTCAGCTCTATGTAAACCCCCGCCAGCTCTTCATGAAGGCTGTCTACTTCGCCGTCTTTTTGCAAGTACAGGAACTCTGCCCCGGATGAATCTATAAGTATATCTATAAGTTTTCCACGGCTTAGGTTCCCATTTCGAAACTCTTCCAAAGCATTATTACCGTTGTGCATGGCCTGTCGCATACCGCACTTCAAATTGTTTTTAATCTCACTCATGTATGTCCCCCTGTTTTAAATCTCCAAGAATATCTGCAGCTACATCGTCCAATGTAGGGCACTCTCTTAGTGCTAGAGCGCAGCCCATAAACATAGGATGATCACACTCACTTGACGGGCATTCGCACATAGAGCAGTAGCTACTTATATTCTGTATGTATTTATACCTGATATAGTCGTCTATTATAGCTCTGAGTTTGACATTCTCATCCTCATGTTTAGATAGCAGCTGGTAGTCGGGGTCGGCATACATAATCTCACCCACCATATTAACCTTTATAGCTGGCTGGCAATTCGGGCAGTTAAGTGCAGTACCCTCGCCAGAAAGGTAAGCTCCACACAAAGTGCATTTTGGATAATAACTCATTTATCTACCTCCTTAGTTGGTTCGGCGTAGGGTGCTCCCGTTCTTCTCACCCAAGCTTCCCATGCCAATTCCATATTCTCGAATACATCGGTAGAGCAGGCACACGCACAGCAGTAGTACCAAAAACCACCGCATCCGTTCTCCTCTAGAGCAGGCGCCCCTCCGCAGAAGGGGCAGGACGGTTTCGTGCATGCTACCGACAGAACCTGCCCACATTCTAAACATTCAACATCTTCATGGGTACAGACCCTATCACGGAAGGTGATCAGGCACTCGTACTTACAGAACCCATACTCAGAATAACCATTATCACCACAGCTACCGCAATGATGGAATTCTTTTCCACAGTTTTTACATTCAGTCACTGCCATTGTTTTCCTCCTCGGCCTTCATCATTTTAAGACCCCCTTTTACAGCGTCAAATATCCTCAGCATATATTTATACTCGTGGTTTTCTTCGGTCGGCAGGTCGTACCACCACTCATCACCGAGTAACCTGTACATGAAGTCCTCGTGCCCGTGGGGGCTGTCTACCAACCAGGCATCGTCAAATAATTCTCTAGCCTCGTCCTTATCCATGTCCATAGTCTTTCTCTTTTCGATTATCGTCCTCTTTATGAACTCATCGAAGTTGGATAGGTCTTCCACGTATTGTTTCACATTTGAAGCAAACTTCCCAGCAAGGTAATCATTCCCACAGGAACAGAAAAAGTCAGCCAAGTCCCTACTGCCCAGTCCTCCCCAGTAGTGTGTCCATACCTGAGCATGACATCTTATCGTCATTATTCCACGATTCCCCGAGGACATGGAGCTCTCACCATAATCTTCCAGGTTAACCACTATAGGGTCCAAGCGGTCTATATCTGTAATATGGAGAGTTTTTACTTTCTCGATCTTTATCTTCATCTAGCCCTCGTGTAGTCAATACGACATGTTATTTCCGGGATAAACACGGTAACGAAGTTATACTTGCATCTGTAACAAGTCTGATCGTATTCTATCGGCGTATCTAGCTGATCGATCATAACTTCTACCATATCACTATCTGAGTGCCCACACTCTGGGCACGTATGGTACAAGTCGACACATATATTCATCACAATACCTCCTTAAAGTATTTTTAAGCTGCCATACGATGAAAGCAGTCTCTTTTTCACAGTCACTTTTTAGGCCACGGCTGTATGCCGAGGCCACCTTATCAAACGGACTACGTCCAGACTCGCATATCGCCGTACCTTCATCTGTCAGGTCCACGGTCTCACCAGTAGTCACCTTTATAAGTGCCAGACAGGCATTGTGGTACCCCTGGTTATCTCCCATTATGATGTTAATAGCAATAGACTCACACATATCATTAAAGGTATTTGTCATGCTCAACCCTACCATCCTGATTCTCGAAGTATGTTACCATACAAGCCAGGCTGTAGAACACCGGGATACCCAGGCTCTCTGCTATCGCAATCTCTTTCTTTGACCCAGATGAATTCTCCCACCCAGGAGTTGCTATTAAAGCTTCTGCCGCTTTCATCCAGACTATGTTGTTATCAAAGTAATCTTGATAATCATAGTTACCGTATTTAAGTCCCATGAGCAGATCAAGACACGGATTGAGAACTGCAAAGCCAGCCTTCCTAGTCTCCTCCGCTGTCTCCATCATCCTTGAACAATTCTGCAGGTACCCGACGGCATCCGCATTCAATGCGCCAAACACATACACTCTTTTAGGTTTCCCTCTATACTCCATATTACCCCCATCCTATTCTTTTACTTATTTCTACCTGCTCTTTGTGAGGTAGATCATCCTTTTTTTCCTGCATTGCATCGGAATAATACTTACCGATATCGCCCTGGAACATGTCATCACCCGACTTCGCAAAACGCCACCTTTTTAACAACGTCTCATAGCTAGCATTATCTATCCAGCGCTTACTCTCCCGTAGCCTCATAATTCCTCCAATGTTATTCTATACACAGTGTTATTCTTTATGACTATTCCTTTCTCCTTAAGTTCTTCGTGGGCTTTTTTCTCGTCCCAGCTCACCATGCGGAAGTATACTCCGGGGCTATCCTCGTCCAGACTCAAGTGCGACGTGTCATCGTAGAATGACGTTATGCGGGCCTGCCCACCGTCTTCAATATCGGTATCGTTGGCACCGAACTCAAACTCCCAGGACTTGTTCTTATTCATCGGCATATCCTCCATTTCCATGATGTCTGTGTCGACGCACCCGGTGTCTATCGTCCCGTAGAACTTATCTCCTTTGGTTACTACTATCCCAAGACCGTTCTCATGTACCTGCACAGTTGCGTCCTGGTCTATCATCTTCAAGAATTGTATCATAGTTTTTACAGATACTTTGAGCATTTCTTCTATATTAATAGTCATTATACACTCTTTATTATATTATTTCAACACTTTCCTTCAGAAATATAGGGCTGTACCCAATCTAATATCAAGTCACTTTTGTAGGTTGGGCCAGTCCGTGATATTTTGAGTAACTTATGCTTATTATCCGTAACAATAAACCCGTGTATCACCTTTGTGTTTCCATTATAATGCTGGAATCGGTATAGGATAACTGAGTTGTCGAGTGCACTTTTCCGTACGAACCTACGAATCCATTGCGGTAGTTGACCATAGGATTGCAGGTCATGGTCCTGCAGGTACCCCTCCCGAACTTCTGTTCCGACGGGGTTCACTGTTTTGTTATATGCCCGTATGTAGTTTGAGAACTGACAGGTAGTCCACGCGTTCCCTGTGCCAACGTATACGCACTGGTTGTCAAATGTTTTGTGGCCTGTTTGTATCAGGGCCTTATTGCCATGAATCCATTTTAATTTCTTCACCCCTCTTTCTCCTTTTCCGCTGTCACCGTGTACTCTTTAGCTATCAATCCTTCACTGGCCAACCCTCTGGCGTGGTGCGGGCACCATACTCTTCCTACGTATTTACCAAATAAAGGCTTCCCTGCTGAGTACGTTTTGAAGTGCCCCCTACATAGATGAAGCCTCTGTTTTACCCCAGTAGGCTCTGGCTCACCGTCCCTTTTTGGAGCTGCCTCGGTAGCCGGCACAAGTACGTCTAGTACTTTGTATGCAAACATTTTCTTGTAGGAATTGACAGATTTCTTCTTACGCAACTTACCAAGAGGTTTACACTTTTTAATGCTAGTCTTTACATTTTTGCACGACAGTAACATAAGCGCTATGTTTAGTACTCCGAGGTCTGCGGTACTCTCCTTCATAAGGTCGTCCTTCCTCCCCGCGAGTTCCTTTGATATCTCCATAACAACAGGAACAGGGTGCAAGTTCCCCTGGGATATTTCTGTAAATCCACTGAGTACTGTTCCCAAAAGCTCCTTGAATTTCCCAGGGACTGCTTTGTCAGATAGTGTATCAACGGGGATTCCGCGGTCTGCAAACCCTACCCAGGACAGCTGTTCTTCCTGAGTAATAGCCTCGGTAGACACGCGTATCATAAACCCGAACGGGTCCGCTTCCCAGCAGCTGTTTTTTGACATGAAGTTGAAAATATTAACAAATATACTTTTTCCGTCGTCACACTCCTGGCATAGCATGCCTCTCTTCGTAGACTGGTGCTGTGCCAGAACTCCTTCTACTGGATCGCATATGTAATCGAACCATGTTATTGGATATGGGAGTCGTATGTGATCTCCCAGATCCCCACAAAACATTTTCTTATTGTTGAAAGTCTTCATGATTCGCCCAAGACCGCCACTGTCTATGTCCCCGAGGTGAAAGCTCTCTGCTTGCTTTATGCGATCACCGAGCAGTTCGAGTTTCTTTTCTATGCCCGTATCGGGACTAACCCGTTTTACGAGAGATGTCATCTTTGTGAAGTGCGTCAGCAGGCTTAGGTAAGCTTCTTGTTTTAGCATATAAATTCCTCCTATATTGATATGCTACTTTATACCGTAAAAAAGAACCCCGGAGGGTTCTAATTTGCTAAGGCCGCAAGCAAGCTTCGTCGGCCACCTCAGCTATTCTGTCGTCGTTAAATATAGTTATGAATTCCTGAATGTCCTGTATAGCAGTTATGTGCATACTAACATCCTCTATCCCAGACCTTTCGATATCCTTTAGCAACTCAAGGATCCAGTGAGCTTTGCAATACAGAACTTCCCCAAGCTCCCAGTAGTCACCAGTGTTTTTTTCTGGGCTGTGTTTTCCATAAAAGTCTTTGGTGGCGGGTACCTTGAAGTTCTCAAAACAAGTGTCACTTATAAGATCATCGAATCTTTCCTTCCTACTCTTCTCCATGCTCATTACAATTCTCCTTACTTCGCTGAATCACCCCACCGTCCAGCGTAAAATATTCCCCACAATTCCAGCAGGATTCTTCGTCACTAAGCCCAAATGATATTTGACCATCTTCCCCACACTCCGGGCAGTTAAAGAACTCCATCTCACCATCCTCCTGGACAACTGTGCCGCCATCTTGGAATGAGTATCGCCCGAAAAATGTACATCCGCACTCTTCAAATTCTATACTAAACTCAAGTTCTGGATACATAACGGATATTGTCTTGATGGCTTCTAACGGAGAGGACCACGCGCTATCGAATATATAGATCAATTGTGCATCGTCACCTTCCAGGTCAGCCTGGATATCCCACTTAGTGCCCCAGTTAGATATGCGCCAATCATACCATTCTTCGCCCTTGTAATCTTTCCCGCCGCATGTCGGCAGAAAGTTTTCCAATGACAGCTTGGTTTCCACATCAGGCGCTGCTATTTCCGCTCTTCTTTTAAACTCGTCAAGATCCACTTGCGGACCAGATATTACCAATATATTACTGCACCAATTCGGCATCTTTCCCTCCCTCTGTGAGCTGTTCGATCCACTCCGCATAATAGTTTCTAACCATGTACATTCCGGTTATAACATGAGGTCTCTCCTCTTTAGGGAAGCTCAGTGCGTATGTGTCCATGTGGTTTTGTAGATCTTTCGGTGTAGCAAACAGCCTGGTATATCCAGCGTCTTCTTTCTTCATATAATCCTCCTTCTCATTTCCACCAATAAATCTCGTATATTGTAGCAAGGGCACGTCTTGCAAAACTTGCCCGTACGTTCGTTTTTGCAACCGCATAACTTGCAGCTGTCCTCGAAGTCTTCGCCGCTTATGGCTGCCAGAGCTTCTTCAAGGCAGTCCTCGATTTCCCCCTCCTCACGCGGTACCCGCTTAGCTCTGCGTAACTCATCTATGGCAGTTCGCAGCATTACAGAGTTAATTACAGGGTTGCTGGTTTCGTTTGCTACCATCTCCTCCATACCAAACTTCTGTATTTGCTCGACCATATCATAGATAACCTCCGCTGAATCTAGGGTAATTGTGACAACATCTCTAACACACGGCCATCGTCTATTTGCCATACCTTACGTCCTCCTGGATCTTACGATCGTTGTTTTCTTTACCGTCAGATAGTAAGTGTCTCCAGGAATAAGACCTTCTTTCTCTACAAGATTTTTGACAAAGCTACGTAATTGGTAAGATATGTACACCCTGCTATTTCTCTTGCCCAGCAGGACCCAGAAGTCTGAGTCTGTCGGGTCGTCCTCCCCATACCGTGTGTAATGTGTCCAATTTTCAGGAATTATTATCGGGACTATATGCATAGCGTCATCCGGCTTTTCAGAGAATATACGAAGTACATGTCTAAAGCATCGATCTTTCTCTGCTATTTTGAAAAACTTCTCAAATTCGTCGTCACATAGCCACATACCATATCGTGGGTTTATCCAGGCCAGATGACCTGATCCTGCAAATTGTTTATGTATTTTTGGGTATGAGCCCCAGTGTCTAAATGTTGCCGTAGCTATTGGTTTTACTTTAAGATTGCTCATCGTCGTACTCCTTTTCGAAGTCATACAGGTACATCGCACCTTTCTCGATAGCCTCGGGTATATTTGTATTTTCTTTTAGTTCGAGTTCCGTAAGCCCTTCTTCCCAATCCCCTGAGATATCATGAAAAACATCCCATGTTTCGTCGGGGTTGTACACCACGGTTTTCGATGTTTTCATACAACCCTTTAGGCGGATATAAAAATCCTTCCTGTCATGGGGTTGCGCCAGCATTGCCTTTAAGTGGGCTAAACTTTTTACTTTAATATCCATAATTGATCCTCCTGTGGATTTATACCGCAATTGACAAAATACTACTAAAAATGTTAGTATGGAATCGGTACAGCTGTTTTTCTACTACTTACGGGTATGTGTCTTATGTGGGTGTGCCTAGCTGAGGGACCAGTTTATCTGGGTAAACAATCTTGAAAGTGGAAACACATCAAGAGAGACGGGCGGTTCGAGTCCGCCGTCTCTCAGCGAGTACTATTATAGCAGGGGATACCTTCAATATCACGACGTCCCCTAGTCATGACTGCTGGAGATAGTACAGTCCTGGGGTTAACCGCTTCTACCCGTGGTCGTGGACAGGGCAAAGGAGAGAGGCGTCTGGGGGGGATGCCTCTTTTCCTGTTCTACCCCTCTGTTTCTTCCTCGATCCAGCACAACCCAGCACCAACATCCCATACCAACGACATGTAATCATCATCACCGTCATCACCGGGTATACGTACCCGAGCCGGCATACTTCTGTAGTCGTCTGCGCCGTCCACCTGGATGACAAGGACGTCCTCTTCGAAGTAAGCAAAAACTTCAGAATCCTTCTTCTCCTCCTGAAGTCTCATCCAATTGAGCACCTGATGTCCCTGCATAACCGGCTGGGCAAACCCGTTCCACCCATGATTTCCATTTCTTGCGGAACCACACACAAATGCCTCTACCGGCTCCCCATACCACTCTCTACCAAACAAAGCCTTTCGCCATTCAGTCATGACCACCCCGCCATCATGTCTTTTGCATCTCTGTAGTTCTGGAAGGATATCCCATCTTGAGTATGTGTTTTTATCAAGTTCTTTAACTGCGCTTTGTATAGGCCGTTGGTCTCGTCATCGAATACGATGTAGTCAGTAATCTCCGGGTGACGTTCCAGATAATCCCTTATTTCCTTACCTCGTATAAGGTGATCAGGGCCATCTCTAAACACCTTGGTATAGATCTCTTCTCGGTACTGATACCGTTGAAGGTCGTTTGTTTTCATAGCGTAATTGAGGCCAGATTGCCTGCTCTTTCTCCAGGTAGATGTGATAACTATCCTAAGCTGGTGGTCGTCACACAACATTTTTAACATGCCCACGCATATAGGATCCCATTCGGTCCATACGCCCCCAGGCTTTCCAAGTACTAGATGTGCTCTGTTAGTAGCGAGCACCCCGTCAATGTCTAAAAATAGTATTCTCATTGCTTCTCCTTTATGCAAATAGTGACATCAGTAATTCTGTTTTAAAATCATCTATGTAATCATCTTTCTCACGAAGGATGCTCACATAGTTTTTGAGTAACTTTGAAAGATCATCCGGGTGTGTCTTCCCCCATACCTTCTCAAGCTACTCATCAAGTATTGCTTTGAACTCGTCCATAAAATCTCCTTGGCCCGTATATTGCTTCATATACCAAAATCTCACAAGGAGCGGTAATATGTTACATATACAGGCCTATTTTTCTAACTTCCTGCTTAATTATTTACGTAATCTGCATAAGAATTAAGCTAAATACATGTCGTGTACGCCACGGCTACCGTCGTTGGATGGTGATCTGAAAACAGTACCTCATATACTAGGCTATCATAACAACCGTTTTGGTACGCACGTTGAATTACCTTCCCGATTTCGTCCTCAGACAGCCCACCATCCTCCTTTCCGAAAGTGGAGATATAGTGCTCTGCATTATTAGTGAACCCGGCTTCTCTAGCAATTCCCTCAAGGTATTCATCCCCGTTCCCACCATTATCATCCTCATCAAAAAGTTCTATAAGGTCTGCATCACACTTGTATGTGATGAGCCGTAAGATAGCTCCGCTACGCTGACTCATTAGAATCCCCCATGCACGCTAGCTCCGGCCCAAATTCCCCTGCTATCTCAACACACAGTGCAACTAATGCCTTTACGCATGGAGCTTCATATTCACTAGCATACGCCATCTTATCGGCAATACTCCCATGCCCCTGCAGGTCATCTAGACATGCGCCTAGATCACCTAGTGTATTCTTAAATCTACAGTAACTCATACTTCCCATCTAATCCCCCCCTATCCAAATGCATCTATGATTGCATCCTCTGTTTCATGGTCGACATCAGTGCTAGTATCTGCAGATGTCACCTCAAGCTCCACATCAAAAGGGTTTTCTACTAATGTGTCTTTAAGATAATATTTTAACCCTTTATACTCTACCTCGAAAATCCTAGTTGTAGAAACTAGTGTGAAATCCATCATGTGTGCATCCTCCTCTTATTTGCGATAATATGACCTACCCAGTGATCTTCAATGTCATGCTCACTATCGTTTAGGTCTGTTACAAACTGATCCAGGCTGAATACCATTAGAGACTCGGGTTCTTGCCCACATTCTTTCTCAATCTGGGCACGCACCTCGTCTGCAGTATTCGCAAAACACCCGTCCAAGGACTCAAGCCCAGCCCGTAGATCACAGACTCCATTCCGAACTGGTGCCATTACTATATGAGGTACAACGCAAGAGTTGTTAACTGATTTCCCGCAAATAGGGCAGCAGTTAAACGTTAAGTCCAGGGGGGTATACCCACCTTCATATACGTAGAACGCCCCTTGTAAATCTGGATGCCCTTCTGCATTTTCTACAGTGCTTACTCCCACTATGCATCTAGTATGTTCCATAGCTGTCATCCTCATCTTCTTTGAGTACGTCATTTACATATCCTGGGTCAGCTCTGGAAATCATAAACTCTACGCACCCAACATAGTAGTGCCCGTCTGCTCCGATGAATAGAACTTCCCCTACTATGTCGTATGAACAAGCTTTATCCAACAGCCTTCCAGCGGCCTCTAGCAATTCCTCTTCGGTCGTGCAATCGCTAATATCACTATTCCCATCCCTAATCCATTTTTTTATCTTCATCCATATCCTCCAATTCGTATCCAGCAGAAACTTTCTGCCAATCCCAGCAACTCCGTGTCAAATACTCTTTTAAATCAGCGTATTCTTCTCTACTACAGTAGTGTGGGTCAATTATTATCTTGTTCATCGGTAATCTCCTCATCTCTTTCACGACTCAGCATTCCTTCCCAGCATCCGTTGGTTATACACTCTGTTATCCACTGCCTGTCAACTTCATCGATTTCAACATCCTTCTTTTCGTCTGAGTCCTGGTCCCAGAATTCATAGGTAAGTTTCCACCATCCAGTGGCATTAACATTCTCACTCATCCCCGACCTCCTCAATCTTAAATATCTTACTAACTTCCTTGTCATCTGTGCCTGATAGGTACTCGTACTCAAGCTCGTTCTTCGCTTTCGCGGCAGCCAGCAGATTGCCGTACATATCTGGATCTTCTTCCGTAACCCGTATGTACATTACTACTTTGAATCGCATGTAAACCCCCTGTCAGTTATCGTGATCGATACAAGCTTGTATTCGTCAAACCAAACTGCGTCACACCTCTGGCACCCTACGCTCTGTGAAGCAATACCACTATCTGTAGAAAAGCTACCCCCGGAAATATCCTCAGAGCCGCAGATTGGACAGTAGTTCCCGCCCTCTTCAACGTATTTGTCTATGCGATGCTGACTCATATTCCATCCTCCGGGTAAACCCTAACTGGAACTTCGATCCCGTACACATTAGCTTCCGCAAGGACGTCCTCCGGAAACATTAACGCCTCTGCTCTGCCGTCATCTAGCATCTCATACAGCTCCAGTGTGACTTCTGAGTTATTGTGTATGAACTCAGCAACTTTGAATGGTATTATCGCCATTCCATCATTGTACATATTTCCACCTCCATCATTGATATGATAGTTTATACCGTAAAAAAAAGAGCCCCAGAGGGCTCTTCTAGTTATTAGGTACTAATCCTTAATTATCACGGCTATCTCTTTGGAAAGGGCTCCCAAGCGATATCCGTAGTCGGTAAGTCTGCTGGCCATTCGTTGATAACACATACATGCTGCGTTATGCGGAGCGAAGAAGGGGTCAACCTCATCGCCACCGCACTGCACGACAAGTCGGACACACGGGTAAAGCTCTCCCCGGCTGTTCTTCTTAAGCCACTCACCCGGAGTATAGAAGGGCTTCCCTACCGGAGTGAACTCCCGGCTAAGGTATTCTTCAGCTATCCTGTAAATTACGGACACCAGAAGATTATCTTCTGACATTGCGGGCCTAGGGGATGTAACCTCAAACGTATCAAGTTCTCCGAAAGCACATTCCATTTCTGATGGGTACTTTTCGAACATTTCTACCCTGTCTTTAAGCGCTTTCAGTATATGCCCGTTTGGGATTTTATCAGGGTCCTCGTAAAAGTGTTCCAGAGAAAAGGCCACATCAAACATAGTGTTATATAGTGGCCTCATTTGTTACCATACCTTTCTTCCATACGAAGGTCACTTAGAAATCTTGATGCGTTCATCCAGAGTACCTCAGAGTCATTCATTTTCTCAAGAGCTTCCTTGTCAGCCATATCAATGTCATCCCAGTGGTAGGGATTCCCCGGCAAGTTCGCCAGGTACTTCTTCTGTTTTACTGTAAGTTTTCTTCCCATAGCATCCTCCTAATTAATGCAGATTGCATTTGGTTTGCTATCTGAGTTTTCCTGGGAACTGAACTCATAACCATCATGTTCCCCTGCATTCGGGCCGTAAAACACCTTATTGTACCCGTTTCCTTCGTCATCTATGCTGTACACTAGTGGAAGGTCTCCGTGCTCCTTAACTAACCGTTGCAGAACTGTTATCATCCTTTTGGCTGTCATCTGCTTCATTCTTAGTATCCCCCTCTGTTTTGTCTTTTTCTACTTCTTCAATGGGACTCATCCAGCTATCTACCGCGTCCTCTACGGCTTTAACTGCCTCGGACAATCCGGCACCAATCCGGGATATAATACCAGATGGTCGGAAAGCGTTGAACGGGTCAGCTTCCACGCCTTTGTTGCTATGATCACGTATTCTAGCCAGAATGCTCTCCGATGCTTCCCCCGTCTGAATTCTATTATGCTGAGTTACAACTTCACTCATGAAGGCCTCTCCCTTGGATGTGCCTCCCTCATTAACTTCGTTAATTGCATCAGCCCTCAGATAATGGGCTTTGCCCAGTACATCAACTACCTTAATTAAATTATCCATGTCTACTCCTTAGTTTTTTAATTTCCTGCCGTATAGTATCACAGACAACATACTCCGCTGTGTTGCCTTCTCGAAAATGCCTGGTACAAAAATCACTCACAGCCTGTAATAACACAGGGAGGTGCGCTTCCTTTATACCCGCGTATCGTACCATATCCTTTATATTTGAATCGTTTCTTTCGTAGTATATATCCTCAATAGGGATCCAGCTTTCTCCGTCATCGCACACATGTACTAGCGTTGTTAGCGTATCATACTCGAAATGAGTGTCCTTATGTGTGAACAGAACATGTCGTGATTCCACATAATCTTTACGGGGCATCTCCCCACGAAGTATCAATGAGCATTGATCTGCCACATCCGAACGTGCTTCATCATACATAGTCCCCAGAGCACCGACCGCTTTTCTCATGTCGAAATCCTCGGCTTCTTCCAAGATATCCTTGACACTAACTGTGAAATCTTTTAGCTTTGCATTTAGTTCCAAGCACAACTGTCTCCGATCCATCGGTTTAGCCTTTACGTATTTTCCCGGGAGATCGGCCTTTAGTTCGGAGTATTCGCTTACGAGTTTTAACTGATCATTATCCTGTGCAAAGTAACTAAGCGATGCAAAGCGGACCCGGAAGTCTCCATAGAACATACCGTCGTAATATAGTAGATCCTCGAAGTATGCAAGGGAGCAATCATCCTCGTCCTGAGTGGAGAACCTGATTTCACTGGCGTACGTCCCGTTGAGAGATTCAATCCAGAAGATAGGACCGTCAGGACCCCATCCACCATACTTTTTCTCCATATCATCGTCAGGGTTCTTACGACCGTGAAACAGTTGTAGATACATACCTATCATATTGCACCCCCTAATACCAATGGGTCTAAGTACCCCTTGTACGTGTTCATTCTGAAGGATTTATTAAATTCCTCATTGCTCTGTTTTGCATTGTAGGATATAATGCCATCGATAGCCTGTTTTGCGTAGAGTATAGCCACACCCAAGCCTACGAATCCCCAACAAGAGTCATCATCTTCCGTCGATGGTCCGTCAATGATATATCCGTAGCAGTCCCCTCCCAGGTACTTGTCGTATTCCTCCACCTCACATTGGATAGATGCGTTCATATCGGCGGGTTTTCCGCATATGTCTATGTTATTCTGCGAAATAAATACCCACCCAATTTGTCCAGAATCCCACCTACAGCTAAATGGTGTTGTAGATATTGTGATCCCTGAGTGGTTGTACATGTACATAGGTAGAATCTCGCTTACAATATCATAGTCCTTTTTTAGTCGTTCTTTCAACCCCTCCCAACCATAGAAATCATTTGAACCGTACCCGTGCTTATCCCCCAAGGACAGGCTACCATGCATACATATCATGGTCGTCATATTGTCCCACTCCCGGGGACTTGAGGCAGATTCGTCGTCATGAATTTCTATCTCAAACCCCTTATACTTTTCTTTTTCGATATACATAAAGTTCCTCCTGTATTGATATGTGTGTTTATACCGTAAAAAAGAGAGCCGAAGCTCTCTCCTTTATATATGACAATCTACTATTGTTAGTAACGTATCGTCTGGGAGATTTGTTAGAAATTCGTATGCTTTCTCTTCCCACGTGTCATCTTCATTCGAGGACATACCCCAGTAACCCATATCTCCACGAGATAACCAATTACCTTTGTGCAATATAGCGTAGGAGGAAACAGCCTTAATGCCACAGCTCTCAATGTACTCTTCTCGACCCATTGTAAGGACGCCTATGTCAAACCCCCACAAAAGCAAACCATTTTCCGGTATTTTCTTCTGCGCCATGTCCTCTCTTAGAGATTCCAGCTTTAACAGGGTTGGTTGAGTCCAGTACGCGGTATGAGTATCATCTAATGAAATAGGCTCGTCTCCCGATCTACCATTATTCATTTCTTCTGAGATTTCTTCCCGTGTTTTTTCCAGCTTCATTATCTTCCCACCATAAAGCTTTGCAATCCCGTCGTACCTCCTCTTTGCGGCCGCACGCTTTTTTCTCACCATCTTCTTGAAGTCCACATCTGACCTCAATGCCCTATCAGCGCGAGAAGGATCATCATTTCTTGGGGTACACAACCCAGGAGAGCCGCTTGTTCCTGTAGCTCCTTTCTTCAGTTGCAAGAACCCTGTCCAACGACCGCCTACTTCGTTCCAATCCCACTTAGCATTTGGGTTGGCGTACCGCCCGAAGAGCCCGGACCCAATAGCCTTGTAGCCATAATAGTCCGATGCGAATTCTTCTATAGTAGCATATCTTTCCGAGTATGGTATATCCACGCACTCCTCGGCTTTAATACCGTCGAGTTCGAAATGGAACATAGGACTGAGGCCTTTCCGTGCAGCTTTTCTATACGCATGACTATCCCCGGCCGGTTTCCCATTGTCCTGTATATGAGCGTACATACCTTTGAAGGTTCCTCCCCACGCCTCTAGCACCGGCTCTGTTTCATCTATAAACTCTGCAAACTTCCCAGATGATGTCTCATGGAAAGGTGCTAATTGCTTATCTACCTTGTCTCCTGTAACTATAACGCAAAAATGTGACATATTATCTCCCCTTGTAATAATGTATTTTTAACCCGAGCTCGTCGGAGCAGTTGTAGTAGTGGAAGGCGTTTGCACACCGATGCCACTCTTTGTTAATTGCATCGGGTCCATCGTACCGTGGTACTCGATTAGTAATCTCACACGGCTGTACCCAGAAACCTCCTGGGCGCGTATTAGACGCCATCAAAAACACAGGCTGACTAGATTTAAACCTACTGTATGCTTCTACAGCGGTTATCCTCTTATATGGCCCATCCCAGCATTCATTATCGTATACGTCGGTCATGTCTCGACCCCGTTTCTCCAGGTAACATCCGTATCGTATTCCCGGAATACACCGCCATAAAGCGGGGCGCTTTCATCAACCTCAAATGCTACATAATATTTTTCATCTGCGGTTTCGAAGTCAACTGATCCCCGAACACCCCCGAAATGGTCAGCTATAAGCGAACCAAGATCTTCCAGGAAGTGTATATAGCTGTCCATGCAATCTATTACGTATTCATCATTGCATGCTTTTGTTATGATCTGAGCGAGTTCCTTATCTGTCAATATTTTACTCATCAGATCCTCCTATCTCAGCTGTAGGACGATACTCCCCACGGGTCTTGGCTACCACGATGTCTCCCCAGTTCACATCTTGATGGCATACTGGCTGATTTAGTAGGGCTATGTACACTATATCCCCGTTAGATCCCTCGTCGTTGATTTTATTGAAAGAGTCCTCGTTACAAGCAACTCCCCATACACCTTCCCCATTCCCAGACTCGTACCCTTCTTCCGACGTCGGAAGATTCACCTTGCAGAGCTTCGGGTATTTCTCCTGCAGTACTTCAATATTACCCTCTGCGATATCTGAATCCCATATTGCTGTTTGGAGCACTATGTTATCTTTTTTGACATCCTCTGTTTTAGAATCGATCAAATCCGCCATCAACGCCTTCTCTACAAAATCTAATGTTTCTGTTTCACTCATTGTAATTCCTCCGTTATTGATATGCTACTTTATACCATAAAAAAAGGGCCAGCCGATGCTGACCCCGTACTTATTTAGCTCTATGTCTACTCAGAAACTTCCGTATTTTCCCCAGAGAAAACTGCCCTCCAAACGCCAGTACCTTGCAGTCCTCCCCATTATTAACTTCATAGCCATTCATGAGACAGTGCAAGTACTCCAGTGATTCCCGAAATAACATCTCGTTACCAATATCCTTATCAAGAGTATCCGATCTCATCTCATTCCTGGAGGCTTCCGTTGTGTCCTTCTGCAGGTTGCTGTATGCTTTTATATCTGCAAGCAGACTATCCCGCCACGTAGCATCGGTTTCATCAAGCATGTTGCCGCGGGCTATGTTTTCCAGGAACCTAATTATGTCCTCGTGAAATGTTCGAGCGAAGTTAGCTTCTTTTGCTATTAACTGTCTGTTATCGCCCATAGCATCTTCATCGGAATCATATTTCTCACAGGTATCACATCTCTCAACGTCATACTGCCCGTCGAAAATCTGCGAGTACAGAAACCCACGACCTCCACATAACGAGCAGCTAGTCACAACCGCTGCATCACTGTAGAAACTACGAGTCCACGTACAACCGCAATCACATATGAAGTCAATCTCCCCTTTTTCCAGGATCATGTTCTCAAATACCCGCCCAAGCTCCTGACATGCTGGGCAGATATCGTATCGTTTCTTACTCATGCTTCGTCATACTGGGTCATCTCTTTCATGACCTCGTCATATAGGGCGAGACCATCTTGATGATCTTCTTCGTCGCCATCAGAGGACCATGCTTCGGTAAATAGTCCAATTTCCTGAGCATATGTAAGACATGCAACTACTACAGTGTCGTACGGCTTTCTTGCTGTTTTGCAGAACTGAAACCCTTCTGTGTCGAGCAGTGAGAACGTTTCGTGTGCATCGTGGCCGTTCCCATTAAAGCGGATGGACTTTTCTGTAAGGACCGGGTCTCCGCCCTCACCCCAACCATCTGCGATGGGTACGTTACACAACTTGATAGCGTTGTGTGCAAAGTCTGCCATTCTTTTCCGTTGTTCATCCGTCACCTCTTCCTTCCTCTTGTGTTTCCAATAATGTGTGTATCCCATCTACTTTCTCCTTTTGTCAAGCTGTTCTTTGATAGCTGGTTCACCGCCGAGTATGAGTATGATAGCTTCATCCCTAGTGAACCCATTGTCAGTGAAAAACTTAAAGTTGTCTACCACACGCCTGTTTCTGTAATCACCTATTTTCTCTAGCATAGGCGCAAGGGCGCTTGCTATAGAGTCTATCCCTGGTTTATACTGCTCAATAAAGCCATCAATCTTTGTCGGGTCTGCCAAAATACCTAAAACTAATTTTCCCATATCCATAACTTACTTCCTCCTGTTCATTAATAGTATATATAGTATTAACTATTTATACTCTGCTTCTAAATCTGTGCTTACACTACGATCACGTAAATCGGAAAACGAACCTGAGTGATACTCATCGCTAAACACAGCTTTCTCGCCGTGGTATAGTTTGTACCATATGGTGTTAATATACTTTTCGTACTTATCGTCGCGGTAGTTTGCAGTCTTAATATCATCTGATACAACTTTTACCAGCCGCATAGGCTTTTGGTACACTATGTACCTAGTGTTTAGCGTTATCTCTTCACCCTTGTGCGTTGCGATCACAACGAAGCCATGTTCGTCAGCTTTAGCTATGGTTTTCCCATAATGTCGTACGTTAGCACCACCCATCCCCCCGCCGTATGATACGAGATACTCTTGTAAGTCATAGATTTCGTTCTGTAGTAAAATGCCCGACCCAGTATTTGGACAAAACACAACACTCTTCATTCGGAACACCACCCACCTACCATAGTGAACAGGCCTCCCTTACTTCCTTTGTACCGCACTGCCGCTGCCGCTTCCCACTTGTCCGTGTTCTCCTCCAAGTATTCCGATGCTTCTTCATATGTGTCTACTGTGGCAAGTCCTTGTTTTAGACCTTCGCACATACCAAAAGTACCGCTATAGCTGTGACCATTCACATGTCGGTCTGCTTCCTGTATATCCTGGAACTTAGTTTTTATGTCTTTCACAGACAAGTCGTCACCTTGTACGATTACAGAGTCTACACATGATCCCACAAAACCCCCCTTGCAATTTAATATATATTTATACCATAAAAAAAGAGATACATCATATACGATGTATCTCTTTTTGTACTAATGCTGAGCAACTGTTAGAAAATGCCGAGCAATCTTATTATGTTATTCCGTAGTCAATCCTGTAAAACTTAATGTGTTCGAGCTCTATTCCAGCTTCTTCCAGCATGATCAGCCCCAGTCCTTCGGGGTAGCCCTTACTGAAGTATATCTTTGATATCCCGGCATTGATCATCATCTTGGCGCATACAATGCATGGTGTGAGTGTGCAAAACATGACAGAGTTCTCAGTAGATACCCCGTAGGTCGCAGCCTGTATCAGGGCATTCTGCTCTGCGTGAAGACCTCTACAGATCTCCTGTCTTTGTCCAGACGGAACTTCGTAGTGGTTCCTGAGACACTCGTACTTACCCCCGGATTCGTACTCACAGTGTTGGATGCCCTTTGGTGCCCCATTGTACCCAGTTGCTATTACATTCTTGTTTTTCACAAGAACAGCCCCCACCTTTCTTCTCAGACATGAGGATCTTGTAGAAACTAGATACGCAATATTCATGAAGTATTGATTCCATGACGGTCTATTATCAACCATATAGTAACCCCTTAGAATTTGCTCAATAGAAAACTCAACCCAAATGTCAACCCCGGTGATTTTCTAGACCATCTGTGTGTCCATGAGTATGCCACGAATATCCCTGTTTTGAATTCGATGATGCTAGTCCAACGTTTGCTTATGCTCAGGGCAATTAGTCCGTTAGATACGAGTATATCCCCGCAGATTTTTCTCCTATCGTAAATCTCCACACCTAACGTGGTATAGATTGTGTTCTTATCGAAGATAACTCCTGTGGTAAGCTCTGGAATCTTGTACGTTGCCTGGATAGTGAGGTCGTCCGGAATCCATATGTCCTTGTCGTTGAAATGCCCACCGTCGTCAGCATACACTGACAGAACCATAAATAAAACCAGAATAATAACAATTAATAATTTCTTCATTTCCTATACTCCTCTACAAATTTTAGTCCGAAAGATTCAATAGCCCTAATAGCAGATGCCAATGCTACGCCCTTTCGTTGTTTTCTATACACTGTGGTTACCTTGTATAGTCTGAATAGTAACTTGCCAATTGCATCACTACAATCTTTTGTGAGCCGTTTGGTCTTTAGCTCGTGTGCCACAAGGCTAGTTACATGCTTTATGTGTTGGTACAATTTCTCATCTAATGGGTGTTTTCTGTCCAACCAAGTAGAAACAACCTCCATCACCGAGTTTGTAAATTTCGGTACATGGAGGTTGTTTATAAATTTATTGACTTGTTTTAATACTTCTACTGGGAATTCAGGGTCTTCGATCCTTTTTTTTTAGTAGCGTCGTTGTCTAACAAAGACTCCACAAGATACATAAGCTTGTTCTGAGTATACTTTTTAATCTTAGTTTTGCCCATTGCGCTATCTGCGACTTCGAGAGCTTTCATCATCTTCTCATGACTTGTAGGCTTGTTCTTCAGAGATCTAGCCCATGCTTCGGAAGCTCCTATACCTATCTGCAGTTTCCCTTCGATGTATGCTTCTTCTTTTTCGTCTATCTCGAACCCAAACTTTCGAGCTACAAGTTTAGCTATAAGAAGCAGAAATGCGGATATTGCAGCCCCAACTATTGATATGAATATCAAGGCTATCTGCCCTATAATCGCGCCCCATTCCTCCATGAATGGTACAGGTGCCTTAGCCGACTCAGCGACTTTAGCCACTGTGTCTGCGAAGCACGGTACAGACATAGCAACAACAAACAACAACATTACTAACATTAACTTTTTCATAATTACTCCTTTATCGTGTATAATATGATCTTATCATTATACACATATCGTAGTCGGAAAGTCAACATTAAAAAAAAGAGATATATCGTACATGATATATCTCTATTTTAATATTTGGTAGGCCCACCTGGATTCGAACCAAGATAACCCGGTTATGAGCCGGGCGCCCTGCCATTAGACGATGGGCCTGCAATTTTCACTCTTTATTCTTACTCGGGGAAGAACGCAGAACACATCCAATCTGACCTGCTATCCCCTACTGTCCTTTTGGAGTTATCCCCAACGACAACTACAATACCGGCGAAAACCTTCTCCCCGCAATCTCCTCTTGATAGAGTGAATCCGTCTGCCGTAGCTTCAACGGTGCACCCAGTACCAACCTTTTTCCCGCCAAAGGAATAGTACCTACTCCCCTTTACTACGTTCATTCTGCCCTCCCGAACTACGAAGTAGATCCTTCTCTTGTCGGTATGAAAGAAGTATCGGATTGTTATAGTACCACTGCAACTTCCCGTCCCACATAGATACCTCTACTTTGTACCGCAATGTAGGGCTGTTTGTCTCAAAGACCATATAGTGCACGGTTCCACCGTGGGTATCAAATCGACCCCGCTGCCACCCATCGCAGTGTAATACCGTCCAACCGCGAGCTTTGATAGCATCGGGGGCCAGTGCCGTGATAGCTTCCACGTTAGCGCTGGAACCAACCACCAAGTAGCCTACAAACAAACCTAATACAATTCCAATTGTAATACCAATAAATCTATGCATATCGTTCTCCTATTTATGGAGCAGGAAGCGGGACTTGAACCCGCGATCTCGAAATTTGCAGTCTCGCGTCTTACCAGCTTGACTATCCCTGCCCGTATTATTTTTCTTCCATATATCGTAGCAATTCCCACAACTCGTCTGTGGCGTAGTAAAACCTATGTGTCTCGAAAGAGTTCTTCCCATACCGATGCCACCCAACAGTAGTTAACATCTGCCATTGCATAGCGGTTCTCAGTATCCCAACCACATCCCGGAGTGCCCTGATATTAGGTGTGCTCCCCTCAATCCCCTCTTGGATATCGAGTCTCTTGAGTAGCTTGTCCCTACTCATCCTCGTACCTCGCTTTCAATCTCGCCAGGGTGTCTCTGTCACGCTGCTCTGACTTAGCGGAAGACTTTGCGTTACGTTCTTTCATTCTCCTATTGCACTCTTCCTCAGAGATAACCCCGCCTTCTTCGAGTACATCGTCGGCGGGTGATAATTCTACTTTTATCTGCAGGTCTCTCTCATCATAGTACCCCTCATCTACGGGGGTTAGCACTACGAAACTCCCAAATTCAAACGTGATAACTACCTCTGAGTTGCAGTCACACTCTGTTACGTCTGCGATAGTCTTACCTACCATTTCTTTAAATGATGTTAGCATTTCCAAAATAATACCCCCTATTTATTTTTAAGGTGTGTGCGTGTTCTTCGTTGTGCCTGTAGCCATAGGTTCTGTGTCAGATGCCGTGTCTCCGCGACCTACACCACATAATGTCGCAGTAAATGTCGCAACATAGACATGTGCATAGATACTATGTCTATGTGGAGGAGAGCCAGGGATTCGAACCCTGGGGACTATCTCTAGCCCACGAGGTTAGCAACCCCGCGCCTTAAGCCATCTCGACCAGCTCTCCATTATGCTACTCTTCGCCAAGCATACGCTTATCACACTCATCCGCTTGGAATTGGATCTCAGACTCAGACAGTTGTAGCATGGTGCCCTGTACGTGTACGTACACAACCCCGTTATCCTCTGAAGCGACGATATCCATAGTCTCTAAGTTCTTTACACATTTTTCGTCGATAGTCATGAGGGCGGTACCTCGTGCAACTCGAATCGCATGCCTTCGAAGTGTACGACACCGTGGTCTCGTAGCCACTGCTTAGCCTCGCCAATGCTCTCGAACAGCCTTAGTGAGTTATCGTCGTTCAAGAGCCACTCATCACCATTGATACTTATTCCGTTAACGGGTTTCCCAACCTTGTACTTCGCATATAGAATCGTGATCAAGTCTTCTATTATAGTCCAGCCTTCCTCAACGCTTCTATCCTGTAATGTTCTAGACATATCTTCTAGGGCAGCAGTGCATTGCTCACGTGTCCAGCCCTCACGAATTCCCATTATGTCTTCCACAGCCCAGGATATAGTAACCATGTCCTCAGTTCTCTTGAGCTCCTTATCGATCATACTGGTTATGTTCTCGAACTCATTTTGTGCAAAGTGGAGGGTGTTATCCCGGTTCTCAGCGTTGTGCGAAACTACATCGCTTCGAAGATGTTCTAGGAAACATCTCATAGTGCTGGCTCCTTTGTAGACGCGACAGCGAACTGTACCAGCATGTGCCGGACAATAAGTGACGGAGCATCGATATGAGACTGCCAACCCTTGGTTTTGCACGCAGCATGCCATAGGGCAGGGGCTTCCCCCAGCCCTATCTCCTGGGTCTCGATCATGTTCACGATTTCCGCCCTAAGGTTGCACTTCCGGTCATTCTCCAGAAGCTTTTCAAACGGTGTGATTTTCACGGTCGCGGGGGTAGGGTTGATCAATAGCAGTACCTCCCCGCCTGTTATGCAAACTGACACTACATCAGCATCTTTTGCGCAGGTGTCTGAGTGACCAACGAACACCGTGGTATCTATTCCTGCTGGACATTTCATTAGTTCCGTAATCAGTTCTCTAATTTTCATAATTCTACCTCCGCATTGTGTGTATTATATAGTGCACTGAGAGCAGCATATATAATATCCGGTGGGACATCACTACAAATCATCCAACCTTTCCTACTGCAAACCTCATACCAAAGAGCCCCTGCGTGCTCAGCCGAAATATCTTTATTCTCAATCATATGATTCAGCTCTATACGCATACGGTACTTGTATGTGTGCAGCATTAGCTTGTCATATAAACTGGCTTTCGAGGAGCCCGGGGAAGCCTGGAGCATGACATCATCTCCTGCAATGCGTACACCATCGATGCATGCGACTTTCGCCTCCTGCTCGCCGGTATCCGTGAAGCCAATGTCAATGTCCGCTTCCATTAGAACGTCGGGTTTAAGTAGCTCCCTGAGAAGTTCTCGTACTTTCATAATTATTCCTCCTACATTGATATAGGAGTTTATACCAGTTATTAGTTAAAAAATACCTACACATGTTTATAAGTGTAGGTATTGGTGTCAAGTATTCGGATCCGCCTACTTGACTTTTACGTCTGAATCCTGCCATGTCCAAATAAGATCACAACTATTGCAATCGCATTGCTCATCCATAGGGTTTAAAACCTTAACTTCTGAAGCGCACATTGGACATATTACTATTGTATATTTTTTCATAATGTATACCCCCGCCCTGGCTGCCATTTCAGCCCATTATTGATAAATAATCGATAGAATCATAGCATCGGATCTATCTCTACAATTACACGTTGGTCGCCCCTCATTGAAGACTTCCCACAGTAGCCTACTGTTTTCTTCTTTACCACATTCTTCGCAGTACCAATCTGTATAGACATCTTTTCCAACAGCATTAATTACCGAGTCCTTCCTAGTAGTTACGTGTATATCAATCCCAGCATCTTTCTCAGTAATATTATTTAGACTTTTAACAATAACACCCTTATCTGCGCCTTCACATAAGGTTACTTTTAACCCTTTATCTACTGCCACCCAGAGCGTATAATCTGTTTCATTAGCCTTTGTTTCCTCATCGAAATGATCAGGACCTCCAATTTCATAAACTTCCATATAAACCTCCAGGGTAAATTTGGAACCCCGGTAACGTAATCCCATAACTAGTTTAGAATCACGCTCCACTGTCTTTTTAGGCCTTGCGACAGCATTATCCCCCGGAGTTACTTGGGGGCCTATTTAATATTTGGAGGAGGGAGTGGGATTCGAACCCACGGAACTCTTACAAGCCCTCCGGTTTTCAAGACCGGTGTAATCGACCAAACTCTACCATCCCTCCATATAATTAACTATTGAAAAACAATTCCCCGATCTTGTAGTTGTAATCTGGGATGCGTACCTCAGAACCATGCGGATAAACAAGGTCCACGCCACTACTCAGAACTGGGACAAGACTCCCGTCTTCTAACCCGTCTATGTAGTACATTGCGTCCTCTTTAGACATATCCTTCGTAACTTTCAAAGCATTTATAAAGTGCTGTGACAGATCAGGGTGCCTCGACACAGGACCCGTGATTGTGTATGACACAGCAAGCATAAGCTCCCCGTTGTCAAGCATCGCACCAATTCTTTTCGAGAACTCGTTATCGAACTCGTTAAACACCTTACTTATTTTTTTGTATGTTCCTGGTTTAGGCATCAAGTAGCCCCACTAGGTTGTCACCCAGATACTCCAGCTCTTCCCCTGCATCAGCGAACTGCTCGTTGTAGAGGTCGACCATATGGTCCCCATCGAGCTCTCCGGCGAGCTTTCCAATCTCTATTGCCAAGTCATCGAGTGACTGTACAAATTTTGATATTTCTGCCATTATACATCCTCCCCGTATATGTCCCCGGCACCTATCTTATCCGATACTACCGAAGCCGTGTTAGCCAGGCCCTCATCTGGGTTCGATACAAAAGACGCTATAAGCTCGCATATTGCCCTGTCGTACTCTCTGTTCTCACCGTCTTCGCTTATGAGAGACTTGCCCTCGGTCATAAGGTCCTCTGTTGTTATTCCGCCAATAGCGGTCATCCCTTCTGGCCATAGATTCATACGTCATCTCCTTGGCTAATCCTAGCCGTGCAATCATCACAGTATCCTACAAACAGGTCCGCAAGGTCTGTGTCTGACCACCCAATCCTGCACCCGCAGTCGTTACAGCATGCGGGTTCGTAGTTCGCAGGTAGCTTTTTCGTGTAAAGTATCCCGTTATCTGTTCTAATTTCCACAGCTAATATCCCTGTGAATCCCTTTCAGGTTCTCGTCGATCTCCACTACTCTGCTATGTAATATAGCATCCATAGTGTTCGCAAGATCCCGGCGTTCGTCGCCTTCCAGCTTGCGGTCATCGTACAGCCTTACCTTAATAATCTCTAATAGACGTAGGCCTGTTCCGTCTATCATGTACTCTTTGTCAGCATTAAACTTCATAATTTCCCCCTATACAAATGTGTCGTTACTTGCCCATCCTACCTTCATGACCTTACCGCGCATCCTTCTATCTAGCAGAGTGGCTGTGAACTTATACACCGTCCCGAACTCCTTCAGATACACATCGCATCTTGCAATGGCGCGTTCCTTCGCTTCGCTGTAATCCTGAGGGCTGTCCTTCCCATAGTAGTAGTTAATATACTTCTGGTGACACTTCTTTTTGAAACGGATAGCGTCAAGGATAATTCCCTTTGCGTGCTGCTCACTGAATGCAAATACAATAACACTTACCAGTATATGCGCCCTAGCCTGTGCCACCACGTAGTACGGGGCTGGCCCGGGATCATACTGAAAGTCTTCTTTGGAGCTGCCGCTAACAAAGAAACTGAAGAAATTCCCCGGCTCATTCATCTGCGGTCTCCCCCTTGTACGCAACTGCCCCATGCAGCACCACATCCATGATGTTGGCCAGATCCCTCCGCTCATCCCCGGAGAGCCTTCGATCATTGTATAGGCGACCCATAACAAACGCTAACCTGGTCATGTGACCCCCGTCAATCATATATTCTTTGTTTGAATCAAATTCCATTTAAACTACCTCCGTTTGTCGTTAGTAGTTTATACCTTAAAAAAATTATATCGTAAAAAAGCGTGGGGGATACGCGCCTTCTATCTCGATGGTCCCCCACAACTGTCCACCGGTTAAGGAGGGATAACGGCATGAATGGGGAAAAGTCCACCAAGGTAAGTATTGTCATTATTAAACCCCGGTCTAAAAGCCCTTGTTCCATTATCCAGCAGGTGCGCCTACCCAAATTAATATGACTGCAAACCGTGTTGAGAGTCTGCAATACGTTTCTTTATACCTTAATTATAGCGAACTGTCATTGGCCCTGTGATTATATAGGTTGTCCCACAGTAGTTGCACATGCCGTTCTTACTGTCTGCTGTTACTATCTTGTCCTTCATGCAGTCAGGGCAAAGTATTTTAGTTTTTTCCATAAAATCCTCCCTAAAGTTCTCTAACTGTTGCTCGTAGGCACGTATCACACGCCCACGTTGTGTCCTCCGCGGTTTCTTCTCCGTAGTCTACGACAGGGTGCGCATCTGTATCTCCACATATAAAGCATGGGTTGCTATTCATTGTAGTACAACTTAGCAGGGGAACATTCCCAATCCCATTGCACATCCCGCCACTCTTCTTTTTCAGCGTCCCACACGTTAAGGTTCGATCCCGGTAATATCTCAGAGAATACTAAACGAGTGCCACTCTCAATAACTACCATTTCTACGCTCGTAGCCTCTACGCGTGTTCCGGGCTCCAGATACTTCTTAGTTCTTTTTAATTTTTTGTTCATAAAACCTCCTATTTACTGGCGGACGTGGGGGGATTTGAACCCCCGATACAGGCTTGACAGGCCTGCGTGCTAACCGCTACACTACACATCCGTATTGTTATTTATTGTCTTCCCAATATTCTAGTATATCTTCTTCCAGAAGTCCTCCGATCTCGTTGTAAAAGCTATCCTTTACAATTGTAAATCGCCCTTCTTTACCACATCCAACGTCCCGTACTTCGTATGTAAGTTCCCGAAGTGTCATATCCATTCTATCCACCGTTAGTACGAAGCCTCGATGACCATCTTCTTCTCAGATAGTTCGCCGCCAACTATATCGATAGCGTCCTCACTAAATTCAAAGCATCCGGCCTGATTAGAGTATTCTACTTTCATGTTGCCATGTTCTTCGTAGATATCTGCCAACTCCCTGACTAAATCTTCCAGATCCATATAACCCCTGCTAGGTTTTTGGGCGCCGACCTTCTTACACGCCTTATCATATTCCGAGGCACACTCCGGATTACCACACGTCCCATACGCGTGACCCTTGGTATTACCATCCTCCGGTGCTGGGTAGCCAACCCCACATGGGCAGGTATACTCCATAAACCCACCCCAATCTGATCGCCAATGCGTTGGCCATTTCATAGATGGGTTGTGTATAGCACAGAACTTCCCTTTACATTTTGTTCCATCGTGCACGCTCAAATTACGGCCTGCGCCAGTAGTATATTGTTCCATTATTCCCCTCCCTTAGCCTTCTGGACTACCCTCTGACAGTTCTTATACATTTCACTCTGGTCCTCGGCAGACCCGCTATTCCAAGATTCCATAAATGATTCCAGAGCCTTGAGCAGGGTGGGTGTCATTACAATCATGTCCGTTCTCCACTTAGCTTTCTCTTCCGGAAGTCCAGAAACCGTAGTTACTAGCTCCCCGCCTAGAGTAACTACCTGCCCACGAGCCCCAACCTTCCACACTTCGTGTTTCTTCCAATATGGTTTCGTACCCATCACAAACCTCCTGTACTAGTATATGTATTTATACCGTAGAAGTATGGAGCGAACGATGAGACTTGAACTCACAACCTTCTCGTTGGCAACGAGATGCTCTACCAATTGAGCTACGTTCGCTGGAGCGGAAAGACGGGATTGAACCGACATCCATGGGTTGGAGGCCCATTATATTAACCATTATACGATTCCCGCTTATACTTCTTTATCCATTTCCTTATTGCATTATCAGAGACTCCATATTTTCTACCAGTAGCCAAGTATCCAACGCTATGGACGTCTGTCAGTAGTTGGCAGAGTGTCGGGCGATCCTTTACTTTTCTATACCCCTGGTGTAGACACTCGTCGCATAGTTTGGAGGATCTCTTCTTTGGAAGCTTCTTGCCGCATTTTTTACAGAAATATGGACGTCTGTTTCTCCCCGCAAACGTCTTTTGCTGACTATTACAATTAGGACATAACATTCTTAAATTTCCTATTCTGTGATCATTGTTAACACCATTTATATGATCAAGAACCATGACTATAGGTAGCGCGTTCCACACCCCTACAAGTCCACATAGAGAGCATCTGTGTTGAAATATCCCCTCTTTTATAAGACGTCTTTTTAAATGAGATCTACAGTAAGTAGAGTGCTCTATCATTATTTCAGCAAGAGGTATTTTCTTTAAGGAAAATCTTTTACCTTTATTATGTGCTAAACCTAAAGTTATATGTGAGAAGTCTATGCACTCCTCTCGCAACCTCTTCTTTAGTGTTCTATAGTTTCCACCCGATATATACGAAAGCTCTACAGACTGTAATATTGCTTTAAGAGTAGTACCTTGTGCAACAGCCGCCTTCAAAGTGTCTATTGGTATTTTCCATATTGGACTTGTTCTTTTTCTCATACTTGCACCCCCTATGTGTCCTCCCATTATGGCATGCAAGTGCAATGATTGTCAAATAAATTGGCGGGGAACCCCGGAGTCGGACCGGGCCATCAGGATTTGGAGTCCTGAGTCTTTCCGCAAAGCTTCCCCATGGTCGGAAAGGCCGGATTCGAACCGACGACCTGATGTTCCCAAAACACCCGGGGTACCAAACTCCCCTACTTTCCGACGTATTTTACTTAATAGTTAAAAAGAAGGTTTTACCCTTCTAATTACCCCTCGACAGTATTCCTACCGTGCGTTTAACCGACTGGTCGTCGGTGCCAATGCTCACAGAGTTAGTTCCAGGCTATTACCTGGAGCCCTATTCATCAGGTTACTATCCTGACTCCCTTCACAACAGTCCTCGGCAAGCGACCTGGAATTTAACCAGCCCTCCCTGTTTATTTATCAGGGAAGGCTTCTATCTCTACTTTCCCAGCCTCAAATTCCTCTAGTACGCTGTCACAATCTCCCATTTTTATTATGACCTCAGTTCCGTCATAGGTATGGAAGTGGATCCAATAATCTTTATCTCCTTTAAGAAGGAGTTCCAAATCACGTTTGGATATATCACAATATTCTATCATGGCGCCTCCGGAGCTGGTTCGTGAAGTATCTCTACCTCACCAGTAAGCTCATAATTTATCATCGGACCAGATACAGAGATAACTGTACCCGGCTCAATCTCATTGGCGGTAATGAACACATCTATGTACTCATTTAGAGCATCGTGCAGCCAAGGCGAGTCGTCTAACTCAGCAAATTCGTAGTCCAAGATTATGAATGACCTGAAGCAGGTATATGCAAATACCAGCCAGCCGTCATACTCCCAATCCTTCTTAGCTGCCAGATGTCCCCAGGTGTCTCTCATCACTGCTTCCCTGGCCTTTTCCTCAGTTCCAGAAAAGGCTTCTTCCATGTACGTCGTATCAAACTTACGCATCGATTGTACCCTCAACCCAGTTTCCGCTCTGGCACTTAGGGCACGCCATGCCCGGGGTCAGCTCTCCACGAGTAAATATATACTCACACGTACAACATTGAAGATCATCAGACTCCGAGTGCTCAAAGTCTGCGTCGATGCCAGTATCTCCACCAAACAGCTGTGTGGCATCCCCAGTCTTCTCTGACTTACGTACCTTCCTGATATATTCAAGCTCTACGTAATCTTCCGCCTCACCGTTTTCATCAAGGTGTGCGGGCCCTGTATCTTTTTCCACAGAGCAGATCTCTGGCATTACTTCTCGAGCTAGTATCTCATCGTAAACCTTGTTGGCAGCGTCTTCCTCACTCTCTGCCTTTATGTATCTACATGAGAAATCTACAACATATGTATCCATAACCACCTCCTAGTTATCAAACCAAAATACAAACCTAACAGCTGTGACACCTGCACGATTATCCTCTGGATATTTCTTCCAACACGTCCAGGGATTTCCAAAAAGATACTGGCGTTCTAGGAAGTCGTACTCGAACCCAAACCTCTTACCAGCACATTCATCATAGAACTTCACCAGCTCCCCTATCTCCTCGGCGTCCAGGTAGGAGTGGGAATGCGCATCGCGCCCCCACAAACCTGCATCAATTTGGGTTTCCAGTGTTATGTCCTTGGGCAACCCTCGTGGATCAGCTATAGGTTCTATATCTTCTCCGAAATTCCTAACGTTCGCCATCTTGGCAAACATGGCGTAGCTACGGGTAGGTGACACCTGTCCCCAGTGTAGCCACCTATCATGCCCTTTTGTCTTTATCTCCATATGTAAATGACAATCACATCCCATCTGTATTTTCTCCTTTTGCTTTCTTAATAGCTGTCGACGCCTCGACAAGGGCGGTATTCAAATACCCCCAGTCAATAACACCTTTGCCATTCATCTCTTTTAGCACCATATCCACTGCAGGGCTCATCTTCTCTAGAGCTGTAAGTAGTTCGGGAGCAGCCTCAATCAAAGGGTGTCTCTGCTTCATTGTATGGTGGCACTCGCCACATACCAACTCCACAAACCCTATCTGAATATCGTCCGAATCGCAGGAAATACAAGGCTCAAAATGTTTTTTACTCATATTGCTTGCCCTCCGCCATCAATATGCACGCGCACATCCTGAATATGAAATTCTGTGTCATGCAACATAGATGATATCACATTGTGAGCATCTTCTTTTGTATATCCGCCCGGCAACATAATTTGCATGTCCACAGTCGTCTCCCTAGGTAACATTTGATCCCAAATACGTTCCGCCTCGACGATCACCGCCTCTATATCTCTCGCAAGCTGCCTCATGTCTACCTTAGACATCATTGTCTTCCCCGAAATAGTATAGTTTAGGACAGCAACTCCTATATCCGCGAAAGCCCTGCCCTGACTTATTATAAAATACGGGTGGTTGTTTGAGTCCTTAGACTCCTCTACAGTCATTCGACCGTCTGATACTATAGTCATCCATACACCTCCTATGATTTGTATAGATTTATACCATAGAAAGTTATTGTGGCCCGGAGTAGAATTGAACTACTGACACGGAAATTTTCAGTCTCCTGCTCTACCGACTGAGCTACCGGGCCTTGTAAAAAGATTTCATAGAAATACTCCTTTTGTAATCGTTTTTATGTAATTGTAACTGTTTTTCATGGTCGCCCCTCTGAGACTCGAACTCAGGTAACCTTGCGGTGACGCCTTAAAAGGGCGTTCCCTTTAACCACTCGGGCACTGATCCATGTATATTTAAAGTTGAACTTTCGATTTACATAAACTGCGTGTCCAAGTAAAGCCACCCGCTGTTTTAAATTTACCGTTTATACAGCATGATATACTGCCATTTGCAACACCTGTGCATCTTGTTGCTTCCCTGGAAGAAGACCATATTCTGATGAATTCCCCCGAAAGGGTTCTCTGGCATATTGGGATAGACAACTTTTTAATATGCTCCTCTATCCCCTTGACCTGATTATCATGATGTGTCATCCACTGTATATTCCCCATAGAATATCCTTTATTAGGATCTATCCTATCACAACTAGGCTTCCGGTCTTTGTTATACCCTGAATCCTCCCAGGCGTTAAATAACGAATGATATAATCTACTCCCCATTCCAAATTTCTCAAATGCTTTTCGAGAGTAATATATTGTTACATGGGACCTTTTCTCTGCAGTTCTCTTCTGCGAGTAGAATATACGCTGTAATAGGCCTCTACGTGTTTTGTAAAACTTTTTAACATGCTCTTTATTACCTGACATATATTAACACCTCCTGCTATACTAAAATTATAACAGAAACAGTAGTAATGTCAAGTGGCGGGGGAGGATGGACTCGAACCACCGTGTACATACGTTAACAGCGTACAGCTAAGCCTCTCAGCTACACCCCCAATTGCCCCGTGCTGGGTTCGAACCAACGACATCCTGCTTGTAAGGCAGGCACTCTCCCAATTGAGTTAACCGGGCAGTATATTGTCTTTAAATGATTAATACTATATATAATAGTTACTATATTGTCTCTACATCATTTATGATGTAAAAAAGAGGAGATCGTTAGTCTCCGAGGCAAAAGGGCGTATCCTCTTTGTCCTGTGACCGGACGAGTACCACGTGGATATCGTGGTGATCAACTGTAGGCCCTAAGACCCATTTATCAGAAATCTATTTCCCAATTCTTCCTTCAGCGTGTGCCTGGCACTTGCCGCTCTTTTTTAACATTTTAGAAGGGAGGGGTTGCAAGCCCCTCTCGCTCCGTACGCAAGCACTATCAATGCGCGGTTTCTGAACAGAACTCAATCTGCACAAGCCTACGCACCTAGCGTGTCTCTGGGCGCTCTGCCGCTGTTGGGCTGCCTTCTCCCCACTTCCACAGGTTTCCTGTGTGAGAGCTACTCACGATGGTCACCAGAAGCATTGTTTGCTCCACGCCGCCTTCTTTTATATCCTTATAACTCAGCTGCCATCTTTTGCAGCTCTTCTATGGTTTTCCCTTCATCAGCTTCACACTGCTTCTTCGCAATCAACTCAAGAATTCTAGATTTCTTATCAGCTCTATCTTTGGATGTCACCCGGTCTTCTCTTTCTGCGAGCTTAGTTGCTACGATACTTTTAACGATATCGATTTTAAGTTCTGTCTCGTGGTCTGTGGTGTCTTTCGGCCCAAACAGATCATCTCCAGCATCTTTCTTCAGCTTACCCTTAAGTGCTCTGTAGATATCGTTCAAAGGTCTGATTGTTTCCTTTCCCCGTTTAACTTCGAGAGGAAGGTCGAACAAATCCTCAACACTCTGTGACCCTTTATACTCAAATCTTAATTTACTTCGTGCAGCTTTTTCAAATATACTCATATCATTACTCCTTTATCTATTTACTTAAGTTGGGCTCGGGGGGAAGCAGCTATTAACCACTGTCCCTGCTCCGGTAATTATCCGTGCATCAGCTTTATACGCTACCCCTCGCGAAAATTTATATGTTTACTTTGAATGTTCTTCGTACGTGTCCTTCCACACGAATTATTACCGAGTCCTTTTTTGTTGAACATAAACTAATACCTGAGAGCTGTTCTTCTGAGTCTGGCACCTGCATCTTACGACCGAGAGCTTCTATCACTCTGCGGTGCGGCTTCATCTCAGACTTCATGAACTCGTTGTAGAACCCGTTAGGATTCTCGTCGTTCTTGCAGTCTTTGATCATGAACATATAGTGACGAGATCCAACACCTGTCTGTTCGTTCCAATAATTTGGCGAATACATTGCCGCATATACTGGTTGGAACGTGTTAGTCTTGATGTTCCACACGTCCGTAGACCCCATAGTCGAACTCAGTGATTCAAGGAACTCTATGCCGTCCTTCTTGCTAAACTTGATCTTAGCGATGGTAACTTTAGTTCCCTGCTTGAGAGTCTTAGCGTATACAAACTGGTATACCTGGCCACCGAACTCAATCTCAGCCTTAAACCCATTTACGCCACCTCTGTATGCGTACTGATGCACGAAGAAATGGTATGTCCCGTCCTGCATCTTCTCAATGCTAGGCCAGGTTATGTTCTCAACTGCAGTACAACCTTTGGAAAGCTCTCTGCGTGGATCCTGTATATCTACATCCAAGTTTCCACCTGACGCGTGGCCTCTCTTGGTCTGGAATCCAATGCGATTACCGTTAGGCTCTACACAATGGACGTCCAAGTCATTGCTGTCATCGTCCTCGAAGTTCCATTCTATACTACAGCGTAGTACACCATCGACTTTTCCACCAAGAGATTTAACTCTCTGCTTCATGCTATCTGCGACGTTGCCCTTATAAGCCCATGTGAATGTGTTATCCCAGCTACTCATAGATTTGCATCCAACGTTCTTTGGTCCGATCAGACTGCTAAGGTTTCCAACGTGTCGGCCCTCAAAAAGGATTTCAACCTTAGAGGATCTTGGAAGTACATTTGTGATGAAATCCTTAATTCCGATCTCTTCGATGTTCTTCAGATCCTTGGGCGTTACCTTAGTTCCTTCAGCCAAATCCTCGAAAACGTTAGTGATCTTATTAGCCGAATCCTTATTGGCAAACAGTACGTTATTTACAGTGATGTCACCTATCACTGCGAACCTGCGTTCTAGTGAATCGATGTACCCCAGTTCCGTAAATTTCTTGTGAGCTGCCTCTGTCTGTTTCTTGGTAACAACAGCGTCAGTACGTTTGTAGTTTCCACCGGAAACCTTATCTTCATACTTGTATACTGCTTCAGTAAGCGTGATTTCTTCATCAGAAACATCTACTAACAGTGTTCCAATAGCTTGGCTTCTCAACCTGCATAGCCCAGGACTAATTGTTACTGCCTTCTCCCAGCAATACAGATCCTTCTGCAGATCAGTTTCCAGCTTTGTGTACTCTTTCATAAACCCGAGGAACTTTGTTAGAGAACCTTTAGCCTCTTCTCCTCTGTGGAGTGAGTTGGAGAATATCAAATCGAGTACAGTTTCCATCGCATCGAGTGTAAGCTCATCCAATGATCTTTTCAGTGTCGAGTGTGAGCTGTTATATTCGCCCATAACTGATCCAACTGATTCATTCGAAGTACAGACAAGTCTCTTTGGGAGCTTTGTGAACATATGCTCCCAGGTAACTACTTTGCCATCTTCCATCTGCTCAGGGTTACTATCGACACCCATCTTAGCCTCGAATGTAACGTGGACATCTCTGATGGCATGACTTCGTACAAAATTTCCGAGGGCTAATACAACAGGTCCGTATGTTGGATCTTCTACTTCGAAGTCCCACATCGTTACGATTTTGCCGTTCTTGATGGCAACAACAGCACCGAAGTCCCGTATAAATCTACTGCAGGCGGTGCATTCCATCTCCCGTCTTTCACGATAGATCTCATTTGTTCCTTTTGGGAACGAGTCAAGATACAACTCCCACATGTAGCTTCTGTCTACAGATGCTACGAATAGATGGTTCACACCTACCAAAGTCAAATCGATATGACTCTGTAGTAATTTCTTAAATTCTTTGAATTCCATAGTATTTCCTCCTGGATTGATATGCTACTTTATACCATAATTATGCTAATATGCAGAAGGTAAAAAGAAGGGCTGGGCGTTACTCCAGCTCGACTACAGTATGGTGCGCATGTGCTGTAACCACAATCGCACTCATGGTTCGGATGTCACCTCCGAATGAGGGTTCGCCCAACCAAGAACGAGTACCCGTGCTTCTACTTTCAGCACCGCCTTCTTTCCCCACGCCTTAAACAGCGGACATCCCGCCGTGGAATGGGATACAAGCGCCCTGAATCAAAAAGCCAGGCATGCGCATGATAATTATAATTGGTCGAGGGGGCAGGTTGACAGTCTGCGACCTCCCACCTCGGAGAACCGATGATCCTCCACGGTGGGCGCCCTAGTCATCTGGGCCACCCCTCGAAATATTGATAGCCCGGGTCTCAGTCATATACAGGTAATCCCTGGACTGTGGTTTGTACGGAGTTAATTATGTTCCGCCTTTCCCAAAGCTGATATATCAATAGACCCGCCAGGACGTGTTCAACGCTCCCCTATTGGATCTATGTTATTCTGTTTCTTTATACCATTAAGTAGTTCATATGAACTACAATTAAGATCGATGGTGGAGCTGGGGGGATTTGAACCCCCGGCCTTCTGCTTGCAAAGCAGACAATCTCCCGCTGATATACAGCCCCATCCTTTCATTCATACTTTTCTTTTAGTCTTTCATATTCTTGCTTCTCGGCTAATTCCTTGTCGGTTTTTTCGTTACGCTTTTTCCTATCTTCTATTGCTCTATAAATCGAGTCTATATCCATAACCCATTTACTCCATACTTCGAGAATAACAACCGAAGATAGCTCTTCGTAATCTCCAAGAAGGTTTGCCATCTCCAACCTAGCGCCCACCATGTCCGTAGAAATTAGATTAATGACCGTCTCCCCGCACGCTATCGTGTAGTCGCAGCCACGTCCTTGTTTGACATACGCCTTATACTCCATAAACTACCTCCAAGTTTTAGTTAGTAGTTTATACCATCTATGTAAAAAAGTTGTTGTCTTTGGCTCTCCCCGAAGGATTCGAACCTTCGCCCCCATAAACACTTTACTACCGTGGAGGTTACTCCGCTAAGAGCACTACTGCCACGCAAGCAGGTGGGAATTCAACCCACAGGAGGAGAACTAAGAACCATCAGGGATGTATGCAGATTTTTGTCTGTCATACAATAATCCTTCAGGATGTTTTATTATTTTATAATTAGATTAAAAAAAGTGGCTTTCGATCCCGATCGTCGTGCGCTTGCGTCCCTGTACTATTTTTACCGTTTCCGTCATAGACGTCGGATGCGGGTTCCAGGGAACCACTATTTAGTTTTGGATAGCGAGAGCGCATTAAATGGGTATGGAATCGTCCCAAGTGCCTTAATTCCCATACCCCCGTAGCCTGGGCTTTGCGTCTCTACATGAGTACCTATATTATATCATATGTTGATGTACTCTGTCAAATTTTATGGTTGCGGAGGGTGGATTTGAACCACCGACCTAAAGCTTATGAGGCTCCCGACGTAACCACTAGTCCACTCCGCAACGGATTCTTATATACTATCATATTTAACCAGATAATGTCAAATAGTGAAACTATCTGTTGTTGTGTTTGGTACAAGCAGGGGGATTTGAACCCCCGTTCCCGCCTTGAAAGGGCGGTGACCTTGACCCCTAGTCGATGCTCGCTTGGAGCCGGGCGGTTTATCCGGTTATCTCCGGCACCCGACATGTGGTACTACGTGTTTTTATGGTGGAAGGCGAGGGACTCGAACCCCCCTACCCCAAAGTCCAATACGACAGTTTTTGACGAGGACGGGATTTACAATCCCGCGCCGTTAACCTTCCACGCTATGTTTGTATTAAATATATTTTATGTTCATTTTATCTATATGTTCACTATTCATGAACAGTGAACGATTTTAGTGCCTCTTCTCTGGTCTCGTAGAACCTGCCCATAACACCGTGTAGTAAGTTGTCGGCATCAAAGAACCATTGATATGACTGGTTATCCACGTAACCCACCTCTTCTTCCTGCTTTACAATGCCGGCTAACGTAGCCATAAGCTGGTATTTCATACAGGCAGTTTTAAAATCGATTGCCGCGATCCCCTCATGTAGTCGCTCTGGTTCTGCTGGCGGGAAGTATTCCCCGCCCGTATAGTAGTTTCCTATCCATATCTCATAAATTTTCATATAAACCTCCTTAGTTTTACATTGGTTTATACCACTGTCCCCTAATCAAGTACAATTGTACTCAATATGAGTACGATACCCCATCGATACCTTATCGATTACTTTTATACGTTACTAATACTTAATACTGTACCCGAGAGCCCAGTGCTCACGTGGGTGGCCAAGAACCCGGGTTTCTGGCCAGTCACTGGGCATGGTACCTAAGAGCACATATATTACCAAATGTAGGATACATTTTTTTGAAAAGTCCTATAAATAGTAGCCCGAGGGAGACTCGAACTCCCAGAATCTGACTTTTGAAATCAGCATGTAGACCATTTCCATCATCGGGCTCCGTAAATACTTGGTGTATGGTGGCCCGAACAGGATTTGCACCTGCACACCTCACGGCACGGAGGTTTAAGCTCCGCATGTCTGCTAATTCCATCACCGGGCCATTCTTACTCAATAAATATAATCTTGCATCTTGCAACTTTGCTCCAGAGCTTAGTCCATAACATATACTCTATATTGGAGATAGTACCACGACAAGTGCATTTACTAGACTTGTGTATCAACGTCATTTCAACTAAGAAGCTATGTAGAGAACCATGTGCAGAAAGAGTCAAAACAGATATATTTTTTGGTGTATTATCCTTAGGATCTCCATTTATATGATGTACGACCTCTCTGTACTTTAGCGCCCTGCCAATGTATTTTTCTGCTATTACCTTATGTTCCCACCCTTCTTTTGTCCATATATACGGATTTGTTGGGCCAGTGATAGGGCCTCTCTTTCTTCTACATTTAGTGCAAAAAGTAGAAGATGCTCGGGATGTTTCAAAATGCGTTTTGCATAAAGGGCATGTATGTTTATGCTTTTTGTGACCACCTCGTCTAATATAGCTATCCTTAGCACACTTCCTTGCTTGTACTTTCCTGCATTCTTTGCATAATCTTCTACCAAGACCCCTTGGTCCTCCACATTTCTTACATAGTGACAGACTCATAATAAATCCTCCTGGACGTATTATACCGTGTCTGCCATACTAAGTCAAGAGTCTAACGAAAAATAGTTGGTGCGCGGAGGGTGATTTGAACACCCAAGCTTTCGCCACTTGTTTCTAAAACAAGCATGTATACCGTTCCAACACCCGCGCATGATACCCTTAAGGGCTCTTTCTCGTCAAATTTGACATAAATCTACGATAAGAATCCCGTTAGGGGTTATTTAAGGATTGGGGTAGGAGACCGGCCACGATCCGGCAACTTCAGGGTTCACAACCCTGTGCTCTATCCGATTGAACTACTCCCACCATGGTTACTAAATAAATTGGCTAGGGTGGCAGGATTTGAACCTACGATGTCGGAGTCAAAGTCCGATGCCTTCGGCCATCTAGGCGACACCCCAGCGTATGAATTGGCACACCCTACTGGATTTGAACCAGACTAATGAGTTCGTAGCCCCGCGTGTTGTCCAGCTACACTAAGGGTGCGCGTTTTCATAAATAGAAAGTATTAAATTGTCAATGAACGGTACCGCCATAAAGATGGACAGTACAACCATACAAACGTATGGTAAAAGTGAACAAACCTATTTCTTGCCCTCTTAACTCTTAATCTCGGTTCTACTGGATTCGGAGTGAGGGCTTACGCAGGGAGTTGTTCTTGTACTGTTATTGGTTTTCTAATACTTGGTGGAGAAAAAAGACACAGCGAACGTGGTCCCTGATAATCGGCCCATGAGCCGTCAAGGTTCAGATTCATGGTATGCAAATGTAAATCTGTAAACAATTTCATCTGTTCCGTTCGCCTTTTTTGAATTTCTGATACAAGTATACCTGATGTTTTTTTAGATGTCAATTCTTTTTTTAATAAATTTTTCGAAAAACCGCCCTATATAAGGTATTTAGTAGTTACGTACATTATATATATTACGTAAAAAAGAAGCCCGGAGGCTCCTCTTTTAATACTCGTCCATGTGTCCATCAGAGTGTTCATATTCAACACGCTGGATGACACCGTCAATTACTCTGATAACTCCCTCGTCATCATAGGACTCCCCATTATACTCTACCTCCCCAGAAACAGTAACTCCCCATACCTTGAAGATATTATCCATCAAGTAGCGTAGCCATTCACAGTAGCTGTAGAACTTCTCACCACCATCCCATTCAAGAAATTCGCCGTCGTATGTCGGAATCCACTGACACCAGAGACCAGGTTGGCATGCTGGTGGTTTATTGCTATCGAGGATTCCCACAGTGTCAATTAAGGAAAACTCCCCCTCACGTCCAATAGGTAGCCCCACCGCTTCCCGAAGGTCATCCTCTTCCTTCTCCAACTTCTTCACGTCCTGTTTCATGTGCCCCACATTAGAAAATTCCTCAAGGTAGTTCCCCTGAGCCGGTGTTAACGCGGGTGTTAACGTAAACCTGCCACCAAAGTCTGTTGTATATCCCATACTAAGCACTCCCCCTAACATCTTTTATTCTCTCATGTACAGCCTTGACAAAGATGTCATAGGCCTCGTCTATCTTGTACTGGGCAGGGGTCAAAATCGGAAACCCCCCGAACGCGTCAGAAATATCCGCAGATGCCTCCTGAAACTTCTCGTCAGCAATGTCCGTTACAACATCCCAAATCTCTTGGTCGTCCATGAGTTTTAGCATCCTAATCATACACCTGTTGACCCATTCGTTGGCCTGGACCCAGTCCTTCTTCTTGATGTACTTCTGCAGGTACTTCAAATCATCAAATTCTAATTCAAATATTTTTTCCATAATTACTCCTTTATCTTTGGTGTATGTACTATTTGGAACCGTATTTTTTCCGAGTAGAACGACATTAGCTGATCTTCGCATTCCGTGGGGACACACTCCTCCCCGTCCCACAGGGTTTCCAGTCCAAAGTTTGCCTTTAACCTGTGATGAAGGTCTTCAAACATATTGGAAACTATATCTGATACCTCCTTTTGAATTTTCTCGTCTGTTATCTCTCTTAGTAGCGTTTCGCGTGCTCCCCTGACCCACGTTTCGAGCCGCCCAGTATCATGGCTGTTGATGATCCGTGTAAGATCAGCCAGGGCCTTAAGTGTTACTTTCATACTAATACCTCCCTATTGATATGTACATTTATACCCTAAATATAACTTTGACAATAAAAACTAGATGTGCTATACTCTAAATTATAGCTTTAACTATAAAATATTGGATGTTTCTATACTCTAATATCCACGGAGGATAACTTATGACTATAAAATACGGGTTACTAAATGACAAACATTCCTGGCAGGATCCAGTAAAAGACAAGGACTTGTCAGCGCCACCTGGTGGAGAAGCTACCGGTGATCGGTATCTTATAGCCACAGGTGCTTCTGGTGACTGGGCAGACAAAGCCGGGAACATAGGATTAAAAATCGAGGGTGGCTGGTCGTTTATACCTCCTTTTGAGGGGATGATGGTCCACGTGGACGATGAGGATGTGTACTACAAGTACACAGGATCTGCATGGGGAATCTACACTTGGGGTGAAGATGGTAATAGGGTGTCATTGACAGCTACTGGTACTCTGGCTAATGGTGATACTGTTGCTTTGAACAGCGATGGTACTGTCGAGATTATAGGGGCAAAACCGGGCATCGATGATACAGAAATTTTCGCATCAGCTTCATCTACTAGTGTATCTTCTTGTTTTGATTCAAATTCTAATAAGATCGTAGTGGTTTATAAAAACAGTTCAAATTCAGGTGCAGCTGTGGTTGGAACAATTTCTGGCACGAGTATAACGTTCGGTTCTGTTGGTTCATTCGGTTCTGGTACTGTTGATTATGTATCTTGTTGTTTCGATTCTAATTTAAACAAAGTAGTTGCTGTTTATAAAAACTCTGCAAATGGTGGTTCATCCGCAGTAGGTACTGTTTCTGGAACTACTATAAGTTTCGGTGCAGCTGTAGAATTTAATTCGGGATTAACACTTCATACATCATGCTGCTTTGACTCAAACTCCAACAAAGTAGTTATATTTTATCAAGATGGTGGAAATTCTTATTACGGTTATTCAAGAGTCGCCACAGTTGCTGGAACAAGTATATCTTTCGGAACTGCTGTTGACGTTGATTCTACAAGTTCATCATATATTTCGTCTTGTTTTGATTCAAATTCTAACAGAGTTGTAATGGTTTACAAAGATCACGGAAATTCTGATCATGGGACCGCAGTTGTTGGAACCGTAGCCAGTACAGATATCTCTTTTGGTACTCCTGTTAA
>Ga0075111_1000092_pt1 | contig 44373 bp, 38 predicted proteins | sample AntAceMetag02UKK_FD_69787 | JGI IMG/M metagenome (GOLD analysis project Ga0075111, IMG submission 69787) | Saline lake microbial communities from Ace Lake, Antarctica - Antarctic Ace Lake Metagenome 02UKK | ecosystem: Environmental > Aquatic > Non-marine Saline and Alkaline > Saline | place... | reverse complement strand
CTCGATATCATTATTTGAATATCATTTGGCGTATATGAAATATTGAGACCAATTTTCTTAGCTTGGTTAATTATTCCAGACTCTAATGTTGTTTCAATGCCTTGTTGTAACTCTTGAGCGGTGATAATCCCATCGGTTTTGATTGTGCTGTCCAGTAGATTGGCAATTTTTACTGGGTCCATATTTGTTTTATTTTTTTTGTTTTGCATGAAATCATCCATAAGAACAATTCTAAAAAATTATTCTTAGATTGTACAGGATAGATCAAAGTTAACTGAGTTCAGTTGTAAAATATGCGACGGCATGGTTCATGTCTGCTGCTTTTTTTGATAATTGAGTTGATAAGGCTGATAACTCTTCAGAAGCAGCTGAATTTTGCTGGGTGATTTCATTGAGTTTTGAGGCGGCTTGGTTTATTGTGCTAACCTCTCCTTCTTGTATTTCGCTTGCAATCGTGATCTCTCCAACGAGAGCTGCTGTTTTATCGATTTTTGGTACTAAGTCAGCTAGAATTTTCCCGGCTTGTTCAGCCACAAGTGTGCTGGTGCTTGTTAATCGAATTATTCCGGCAGCAGCTTTTTGACTTCGCTCTGCTAGTTTTCTAATTTCTGCTGCGACAACTGCAAAACCTTTGCCTTGATCACCTGCTCTGGCAGCTTCAATTGCAGCATTTAGTGCTAATAAATTAGTTTGTCTGGCGATATCATCAATAACTAAGATTTCTTTTGATATATGTCGCAAGGCCTCGACTGCTTGAAGGAACGATTCTCCTCCAATTAATGCTTCTTTGGCAGAGTCATCTGCATTTTTTCGGGTTTCTTTTGCGTTATCAAGAGTTGCTTGAATTTGTGTTAGTAACTGTTCAACAGAGGATGCTGTTTTATCCGTTTCAGTTGCCTGTTGTTGGGCTCCATCTGCAATACTATTTGCACTTGAATGAAGCTCTGTCCCGCCACTAACAATAGTATTAGATGCCTCAATTATTTTCGTTATAGTATTGCGTAGGTTTTGGATCATTGTTCGACAAGATTTTCGAAGGTTATCTTTACCTGAGAGAAGTTTTATATCAGCAGTTAGGTCCCCATCCGCTATTTGTTGAAGTAGTGATTCTAATGCTAACTGACTTGTTACTATTTCCTTCATAGCGGAGTGTAGTTCGCCGATTTCATCAGAACGATTCGTTTCAATCAACATGGATAAGTCTCCAATAGCTATCTTTTTCAGGGTATTAACACAATTTGTAAGAGATTTCGTTATATGTTTTGCAATAAGCAGAGTAATAAAAACTGATGCTAAAATTCCAACAACAAAGAGCAATAAAAATAATGTTTTAAATCCTGAAATATTATGATTTGATTGCTCAAATTGAGAACGTCCGAGGGATGACTCTAATGTACTAAGTTTGTTAAAAGCATCCATGATATTTAAATAAACATCTTCCGCACTGGTCATAAAAAGGGCTGCAGTACTTGCGTCTGCGTCTAGCATCTCAATTGTATCTGTAACAGTAGCTGAATATTCAAGCAATGACGTATGAATTGTTTTGTAGAACGTTCTTTCAGCTTCTAATAAATGCGGGTGTTTTGTTTTGTCACTCGTTTTTTGTAGTAAATCGATAAGTGTTTGTTTGATAAGTTTCGTTAAGGTCTGAGTTTCCTTCTTCTCATATTCTGCACTAACCCAAGTGATTAATTTGTATAAGGATGCGTGATTTGTAGCAAGCAATTCGGAATAAGTGGCGCAATCGCTAGATTCTATGCCCCGTACATTATATATATTATTCAAAATATTCTTTTGTTGAGATGTAAACGAAAATGCAAGTATTCCGATAATTATAAGAAAAAAGATAATAATTGCAGGTGCAATGAGAAATTTTTTATATAGAGATAAATCAGTAAATTTTTTTTTATTAGTATGCTTAAGCCTAGTAGTCTCACTGGTTTCTTTACTGAATTTTTTTCCCCCTAAAGTCATAAATACATACCTCCAAAACAAGGATTATATTACTATTAAGAGTACATGGGGATTATCGATTAATCAACAGTATTTTAACTTTGAGAAATGTCTCACAATAAAAGCTAATTCTGGGTTATTTCAAGTGCCAGTTATGTTGAACGCCAATGGAAATAATACCATCATAGTCGGGACAATGGAGTTGATTCTTTTTAAATACCTCATATTTGTATTTATCATCCAAGAAATGTCGTAATGTAATTTGCCGAATATAGTTGGACTTCATAAAGGCCCCATTCCCATAATCTGGATAGACATCTTTTGCGTCAGCAATTGCTAAGGATTCAACGTAGAGAAGCGAATTAAAAACTTTCTTTGCTAAATTTTGTTTGGGAATAGAGGGAGAGTAAGAACTCCTTCGCGCATGTTTTTTTTCAAGATAACGTGTTTCCCCCGAAAACACGCGGATACCAAACCATCGCTTGTCTTGGCTGAGGGTTTCAAATACATCGCCTTTTTTTGCGCAAACAAGAATTTCCGAGTCCAGAAATGGGCTGACAAAAATATTACAACTTGGAGTCCTCACTTGAATATATTGGGTCAAACTAATACTGAAACTACAAGCAAGAATAAACGCAAAGATACACTTTGATATCATTTAGAAGACGCTTACTTTTTTGTCGATTTTTTACAGGCCTGATAAATGTTTTCAAAAAGTTCTTCAATGTTCTCTTCAGCAACAGCAGAAAAAGCGACTCTGAGAATGTTTGGCATTGCGATAACACCGGTATCAAATTCATCTAATAGAATGTTCCGAATTTTTTCTTCTTCTAGTAATGAATCTAGTTTAAGACACATAAAATAACCAGAGTTAAATGGTAATGGCTCAAAATATTCTTTAAATTTTTCTTGTTTCACAACTTCTTTAACTTTTGCATATCGTGTATTTAAAATTTTGTTTTTTTCGTCTTTTTCTGCTTTATATGTTTTAGATGAATAAGCACTTAATACTAGCGATTGAGATAGATTTGATGCATTCGATATATTTCCGCGGACTGCGCCGGCTGTTTTCGCTTCAAGTGATTCATAAAGCTCTTTGTTCCCACCCTTTATTCCGAAGGTTAGAAAGCCAACGCGAAATCCCCAGACATAATCCTCTTTAGTGGCACCATCTATTTTTACGGCTAACACATTTTCATGTATATCTGCTAAATATGAAAAAATGGATTCTTTCTCAATGCCGTTTTCATAAACTAAGCCAAAATAAGCATCATCTATAAGCACTACAAGGTTATTGCCTTGTTTGGCTGATTTCAAAATGAGATCACAGATAGACTTAACATCTTGAATTGAGGGGGTATAGCCTGTTGGGTTATTTGGGAAATTCAGTAGTAGTACTTTTTTCCCAGTAGGAGCCTCGATTAGTTTTTCTTTTAGACCTGCCAAATTAAAGGAACCGGTTTCAAATAGCGAAAATTTATCAAACTCTGCGTCACAACCATTTTGAAAAATTAAGTTGTAGTTTCCCCAATATGGATTTGGTATTGTAATTTTTTCTTCATGATCAACAAATAAATAACCGCAAATGCTAAGTCCATGAGTTAAAGCATTTGTCACAATTGGGTTACTGATTGCTTTCGATTTGAGTGTCGGATTCTTTTCGAGAAGCATTTCTTTCCATTTTTTACGTAAGTCGGGTCGACCGAAACTGGGTGCATATGGAAAAGCGCGACTTGGATCTATATTAATTTCATTAGCGATTGATGCCAGTCTCATTGGGGTGCCATCATCTTCGATAGCTGCTCCAATCGTTGCGTTTATTTTTTTTCCTTTAGCTTGTGCCGACTGAGATAAAATTCCTTTCTTAGGAAAAAAGATACGTTTTCCCTTATGGCTTAATAGCGAAAAAACAGCCTGTGAGTTGGTTTGAATAGTTTGATTTAGTTCTAATGCTTGCGGATTCATGAGAAAACTCCTTTTTGGGTTTAGTATATACTCAAATTATATTATATATGTCGTATATTAAAAATAGGCTAATCTTAAAAAAGAAGATTCCTTCATGACTTATTTGTAAAAATTGGATAAAATTGGGATATGTTCAGAAAATCATTATTATTTTTGCCAGTATTTGTATTGCTCCTGACGTTTGCAAGTGCATTCGAGCTTCATGGAGTACATAGTATTGGTATGGGAGAATCAAATGCTGCACTCGTTCTGGGTGGCGAAGCCCTATTTATTAATCCAGCGTTTCTTGCAAACCAAGGATTCGGTTTTGGAAAACAGTATTTAGACACGAATGATCAATCGTTCACGGAGTATACTCAAGATTTTTTTAGCTATGGAAGCTCAGCTTTTGGTGCTGTTAATTACACTGACATAAATTCTGGTGATAAGTATAATATAAATCTGGCAGGTTTTGGTTTCCAAATGAGTAAGGGTGTGAAGTGGGGGGCAGTTGTAGAAAATATTAATCTAAACTCAGGTGGAACAATATCGAATATTTGGACTACTAAAGTTGGGGTTAGCTATATATTGCCGCCTCCGGCAAAGATATTTTGGGGGATAACTTTGGAACATTTGTTTAAGGAAACATCTAGCCAAACAACGATCGATGTCTCCCCTCAATTTGTATTTAGTGTCGGATTGATTCCGATGGAAAAAATCCTTTGGACACATTCCATTGATTATAAGCGTAAGGCCGGAGAAAAAATACACTATGCAACAGGTATTGCGTTATTATTAGATCGAAACCTGGTGATTTCGGGTGGGATTAATCAGCATGGATATAGTGCTGGAATTGAACTGCCCATATCGTTTGGTAAATTATCTAATTTAGGCAAAATTAACTATACGGTACTAATGCCATATAATATTAGTAAGGAAGTAAAATATTATTTCTCATACTCATATGGTGGCAAGTAGTAAGAATAAGTGGCCCGTTTTATGGGCCACTGTTTACTTAGCTAGAATTTGCTATAATGAACGATAGTCAAATGGAAATGCGCATACAAAAATATATGTCTCAAAAAGGAATACTCTCTCGTCGTAAGACTGAGGAATATCTCCTAAAGGGTTGGATCAAAGTAAACGGTGAAGTTGTCACAGAGCTTGGTCGAAAGATTGACCCTGAAAAAGATACTGTTGAGCTTTCAGACCATGTCGAACAAATTAAGCAGTCATACACATATATAAAAGTGAACAAACCGCGCGGGATTTTAACAAACTTAGCATCCGATGACGAACGCGAGGTCATCGATTTACTTCCAGATGAATATTACAATTTGCATAGTATTGGCAGATTAGACAAAGATTCAGAAGGCTTAATACTATTCTCAGATGATGGTATTTTTGCAAAAAAATTCTTGAATACATCAGATCCACATGAGAGAGAATACCTAGTCGAAGTAAATATTGATATTACAGATGAGATTAAAGAAGAGCTTGAAGAAGGTATCTTTCTAAAAGGTAAAATGACAAAACCATCTAAGGTGACGTTAATTAACTCAAAAGAATTTCATTTTATATTAAGAGAAGGTCGAAATCGACAGATCCGGAAAATGATTAACCAGGTAGGTGGTGAAGTCTTAAAATTGCAACGTATTCGTATAGCCGATATAAAGCTGGGAGACTTAGAGCCTGGTGAATTTAAAGCATTAACTCCACTAGAAATGAAAAGCCTACACTAACTTTCTATTTTATTTCCTTCTGGGGCAACTTGTTTTGTTTTAGTATTGTTATACATATTCATTGCACGATCATAACCCCTGCTAAGAATCGTCATCACCATTTCTGGGAATATTTCTAACGATTTATCAATTGCTTCACGCTCTTCCACGCTAAATCTAGCTAGTACATATTTATGAAGTTGAAAAATTTCATGATCGCCTTTAACGCCAACTCGAATACGATGAAATTTTTTGCCGATATGTTCAATGATATTTTCGACTCCATTATGGCCACCCGATGCCCCCTGTTTGCGGATACGGATATTGGCATTATCCAATGCGACATCATCATAAATAACCAAAATATTTTCAGTGGGAATTTTGTAGTAAGACTTAAACCAATTCACTGCATTCCCGCTATTATTCATAAAGGTTAGCGGTTTGATTAAAAATACTTTAGTTCCTTTTTTTTGAAGACTAGTCCAGGAACAGATATTTTTTTCCTGTTTAAAAGGACCGGAACCCCATTTTTTTGCCAGTTCATTAATTGCCATAAATCCAACGTTATGACGAGTGTCGGCGTATTCCATCCCCGGATTTCCTAAACCAAATATTACTAATGTTTTTCCCATTATGTGCCTGCCTTATATAAAGTTGTAATTAATTTATATTATAAAACGATACCTAAGAGATCGTACAGAAAAGAAATTGCTCATACTTCAAATAGATTAATCCTCTGGGATTTCTTCTGGGATTTCTACTTAAAGAAACCGATATATTTATAGCTCATCCAATGAGGGGTATAAATAGTGTTAAATAAAATAATCGCAGGAATATATAGTAACCGTCACCATAAAGCGTACGATGCAGAAATCGCTATGAGTGACCTACGCGATGATTTTTATAATGAGATAGCAACTATATATCTATATATAGAGTTAGTGTTAAGCAGAGATGTTGAGGAAAATTATGTTTTGCCAGTACCAGCGTTGTTTGAAAATAAATATGCCGCGTTTTATTCAGTATCGATCGAGAAAATGAAAAATGAAATATCAGCACTACCAGAAGAACTGCAAACAAGAATTTCGCAAGTAAATAAACTTACGGGAAAAATTATCGACTTATTGAAGCAGTATCCGACAACAAAAGACCTTATCTTAAATTCTGAAAATAGAAATAAATTCAACGACCTTGCCCTAGATTTAGAACTCGTCTGTATAGGTGATGACGCTATTAGTGTTATGATCAACACAATTGACAACATAGAGGACCAATTAAAAAAATTAAACCCTTAAATCATTTATCCTCCCATAGCAGGGGAGGTGCCAGAAGGGCGGAGGGGTCTTGTCTTATTTTTAATCAACAACAACATTTCTCAATCATATGGCAAAATCTTTGAAAATTTTGTATGATACAATCATGAAAAAAATTACAGTTCTGCTAATGATGTCTCTGCTAGTTTTTCTTGTGGGTTGTGGGAAGGTGCAGAATATGACGAAGGGTGAGCCATTTACTTTTGAGGGGATGGTATATCAAACGGATTATAATAAGGCTCTTGCGAATATTACAACAACGGGTTCTGCAAAACAAACAGTCATTGTTAGCAGAAGCGTATTAGCAGCTGCCGGTATTAGAATTTTAAAAACAGGCGAATCGGTCATTAGCAATAAACAGGGTAAGTTTGGATTTATTGAAGTACCTCGCGGTGCTTTCAAAATCGAAATCAATAAGGAAGGGTACCTTCCAATGATTGTTACTGTAAGTGCGGGTGCAATCAATATTAATATCGAAACGTCAGAGGAGTTCTGGCCGCAACGAGATAAATGGACAAAGAACTATACTCAACTAGACGATCCGACCGCGACTGCGAATATACGTGTGAAACTTCAGCAGGTGAGAGCTCGCGATTATTTAAAAATGACCAAAACGTTAACTAGCGAAGCGTATTCTACAATGTGGCTCAGCTTTGATAAACGAAAACAAAGTCTGAAGTTGGTTAAAAGCAGTAAGTCATATCGTTCACCAGATTTCCGATCCGTTTTTGAGAGTAACGACAATCTGGAATATAAAAAGAATGCAAAAGAGCATGCGGTTTTCATCCAGTATCCTATTTCAAAAGGTGCGGTTGCTACTGCAAATATTCTATTGAATAAGGAGCCAGTGGGTCGTATCGAAGCAAAAATTGAAGATCAGATAAGAGAGATGACTCTAAACAAATTAAAGTATAGAAATGTGGCAGTATTGAAAGTATCTAAAGAATTCTTCAATGGAGAAACCGAAGAAACAACATACTGGTTAGCTCCTAAAATTGGCATCATTCGTGTGGATGAGCAGCCAAATGATCTAATCTTAGAACTGCAGTAAGTTATTTCGAGACAATTGTAAACTGATTTCCAGAGGGTTGTTGGAATAATGTAATATTAAATTCCTTAGCAATTGCAAGTATATGATCAAATATATCGGATTGGATTTCTTCATATTCTGCCCAAACAGTTGTTGTTGTAAATACATAAATTTGAATTGGTAGACCATGTTCGGCAGGTTCAAGCTGTCTGACAAGAAATGTCATATCATTATGAATGGAAGGGTGATCGTTTAAATATTCTTTAATATAAGCACGGAATGTTCCGATATTAGTCATTCGACGACCATTCACAAGTGCTGTGTTTAAATCGATTTCTTTTTCTGTATTAAAGTTTCGTAACTCCGCCTCTTTTTTATTGATATAGGCTTCTAAATAGTCGAATTTTTTGTAACTGGCGATCTCTTCATTAGAGCAAATATGAATCGAATTTAAATCTACGTAGAGGCAACGCTTAATTCGTCGTCCACCGGATTCCTTCATCCCCCGCCAGTTTACAAAGGGTTCTTCGATTAATTTATAGGTTGGAATTGAGCTAAGTGTTTTGTCCCAGTTTTGAATGGTGATTGTATGCAAGGATATATCTATTATGTCTCCATCGGCTCCAAATTTATCTAGTTGTACCCAGTCGCCAATTTGGATCGTTTTATTTTGTTCAAGTTGAATGGTGGCGACAAAGGATAGAATGGTGTTTTTGAATATAAGCAGGAGAATTGCTGTCATGGCTCCAATACTGCTGATAAAAACCCATGGCGATTTATCCAAAAGGGTAGAGGCAATAATAATAATGCATATCCCGTAGAGGAATAGTTTAATGGTTTGCAAATATACTTTTATGGGGCGATGTGTTCCTCTAAATGCATCATAAATATCATTAATAGTAGAGAGTAGTGAATCGATTCCAAGCGTTAAAATGATAACGGAGAAAGATAAGCTGATACGTTTTATGAGTGTGCTAAAAGTCGGTAATAAATAAGCAAAATTATAAAAAATGAGAGCTGGTACAATATAGACAATACGGCGAAAGAATCGATGTTTGATAAGTAGGTCATCCCACTTTAATGTTGTTTTTTTAGCAAATTTTTCAATCCATACCAGTAACCACTTGCGACTGAAGACGTATGCAAGGAATCCTAGTAGGGCAAGTGCAAGGAACGATATAATGTAATTTAACAACACATTATTAGAAGAATATTTTTCAAGAATTGAAGTCCACATCACTTCCAAGGATAATAAAAAAAGGTGGAACTGACAAGCGAAAATACGGTTGTAGCGTTGCGTATGAATCTGTTTAATAAAGTATTGCGACAACAATTACTTGAAATATTTCGTATAACGTTACGATATATTATTAAATTTGAAATTGTTTGTGGCATCAAACTGGTATACAGTATAATCAATAAGGGGTAGTTTAGCATAAATTATTTGTGTAAATAGTATCTAAAAATATTAGGAGATGAGATAGGTGTATTATAAGCGGAAAGGCCATTATCATTGGATCGGATCACTAAAGGATATCTATGAATTAAGTGAAATTCTAAGCGCAACCATCCAGCAACTCTATCAAGAATATATTGTAAAGTTCCCTTCGAAAGAATTAGATAAGAAACAAAAGCAGTCAACCAAAATGGTTGTTGAGCAAATATCCTTTGCAGGTGATATTAATATTGGAAATATTCGAGTTATCGATTATGCGTTTACGCGTAAACCAATATACAAAGTTTTGCAGGATCTATTATATGGCCCCGCTTTATTTTCAGATCCGGGAGTGATCGGACAAATTAGAGTTAACCTAAATAAGCTTAATCGAGAGCTTTCGAGTCACACCCTCTACGCAGAGCGATTGCTTTTGGCAATTCAGTCCATATGCTTTCACTTTACGTCAACTAACGAAGTTAATTTAGATTTAGTTATTTCAAGAATAGCAGCTATTCGATGCATGAAAACGATTGCATTTCGAGTAGCAAAAAAACCAGCTGCTGAATTTGTTTTCAAGGAGAAACTGCTTTCATATGAACATGCCAAGAAGAAATATCCGTCAGTTCTAGGTGGCCGCTGTGATCTGGTATTAGCAGGTGGAGATGCCACTAGGTATTTAAAACTCTTGCAAGCAATTATGAAAATTCCAGATGCTAATGAACTAATAAGTGATGAGATTCTTGCAAAGCTTGCAATTGATGAGAAGTATCATGATATCGGACACACCTTAAATCTCGCAACCATTGCAAAACTCATACAAACACCTGTTTTTAAAAATATTGGGATTACGCTGGAAAATGCGAGCCGAGTGACAAAGAATGAACAGATTAAGTTGAAATCATTAAAGATAATAGTTGAATCAGTACTTAAAAAATTTAATCGTGACATTATTCCGAAGGCACTGAATTACGCTTTTGCATTTACAGTTAAACAGACTGATATTTATTTAAGTTTTTTTATGTCAACATTGCTTCGTTTGTATTCCGATATTATAAGAGAGAATACGTCGCAAAACTATATATACTATATGGTGAAGGATAAAAAAATTGCTGAAGTTTTAATGGAGATCATATCCAGTCTTCAGGCTCAAGGAATCCTAAAAAAAGATTTGCTGGATGTGCGGTTTCTTACCAATATTGAAGGAAGTTTACCCCTAAGCTACGAGAAAAATTATCTAGTTTTCGATAAAAAAAATCACCTTAAAACAACGAGTACAGGTCATGGCCCGGCATTTATAAAAGCATCTGAGATCATATTTAATGACTTAAGTGAGGTCAATCAAGACACCACCGCATTTACAGTAAGAACGATTGATAATAGTGGCACTCACATTTCCTCCTACTCTGCGCTTATTCAGAATTCAGCCATAACTGAAAGCGGCCTAAGAGATAGCATCGTTGAGTTAATAAGGAAAAATGATATCCACGGTTTATTTAACTTAATGGGGTGTTCTTTGCAGGAGTCCCAAACGAGTCACAACATTATCGTACAGATGTGTCAGTATATTGATAAAAGATGGGACTATAGAATTGATTCAGCGCTTATTTCAAGTCCTGCGGAGATTGCATTAAAGATAAAAGACCTTCCTCTTACCGTTGCCATCGTGATTGCTGACTATCAGTCTGTCGGTGGTGGGCTTCATGTGAACGAATCAGGACAAATGGCGATTGTTGATAAGTATCAGTGTTCAAAAGAACAGCAATGCTTTTCCAAATTTAATCCAATGCTGTTTTCTACGCTGATAAAGAAGCCATATAATAAAGAAATGGATACGAAACTGATATTTATTTCAAAAAAGAATAAAAAGGAAGTGCTTTCAATTCAAGGGGAGAGTGCTGCAACGCATATTGCGACTGATCCAAATCACGTTTTGAAACGAATTATTGAACTGCCAAAGAGTCAGCAAGCACGGGCGTTTGCTGAGCAGAAGACAATTGATCAATCTCATGGTGATAACAACAAAGAATTAACTAAAGAATTATATCGAGATCTTCTATTATTGGCAAAAAAAAGTGGAATAATGGTGGATGATATGGTCATTATCTTGAATCGACTTCAAGAAAAAGCAATTGAAGATTTACATAAATCAGATCAGGTCGGAGAAATAAACAAACAGTTATTAACGGATAAAATTAACGATTTTTTTATTCCATATGGTCAAATCGAGCGCCTACAGTACAAACATCAAAGCAACTAGAATTAATCCGCTTGCTATACAGTAAGTGTTCTTCTCTGTTAATATTTAATTCATGACCTTAAGTCAATTTAATAATACTAAGATAGTTGCAACAATTGGTCCTGCAACGTGTAACAACGAAATGCTCAAGAAGCTCTTGATTGCAGGTGCGGATGTGTTTCGTTTGAATACTTCTCACGGGAATCAGGAAACTCATCTGTCTGCCATTCGTTTAATTCGCCAGATATCAAAAGACTTAGGTATTGTGAGTACTATTTTATTAGATTTGCAAGGCCCGAAAATTAGATTGGGGATTCTCCAATCTGAAATATTATTAATAGAAGGCCAAATTGTAGAGCTTGTAAATAATGAACAGGGAGTGGATGGGAAGCAAATACCCGTGGATTATCCTGATTTTTTTAAAGCGGTTAATGCCGGCGATCATATTTATATAAATGATGGGAAGGTTGAGTTAGTAATCCTATCAAAAGAGGGCCACTCGGTCCAAGCTAAAGTGATTACGGGTGGCGAGATCTCGTCAAGAAAAGGAATCAATATGCCTGGCGTGGTGACAAAGATTCCGGCTGTGACAGAACAAGATAAAGAGTATATTCGCTTTGGAGTTAAACATGGCGTCGATTTTTTTGCATTGTCATTTGTTCGAACAGCCCAAGATATAAAAACAGCCCAAGATATTATTAAAAAAAATAAGGGTGATATCCCCATAATTGCAAAAATAGAAAAGCCTCAAGCCGTGGAGCATATAGATCAGATACTTGAGTGTTCCGATGGAATTATGGTGGCTAGGGGTGATTTAGGAATCGAAATATTGCCTGAAAAAGTGCCGATGGTGCAAAAGGAACTCATCCATCGAGCCAATATAGCAAGAAAGCCAGTGATTGTGGCTACGCAGATGTTGGAATCGATGATTACAGAGCCGATCCCAACACGAGCCGAAGCAAATGATGTTGCAAATGCAATCATAGATGGAACCGATGCTATTATGTTGTCTGGCGAGACAACTGTTGGAAAATACCCATTAGAAGCAGTCGAGATGATGGTGCGAATTGCAAAAAATGTTGAAAAGAGTAATTTATATCAGGATGTTTCTAAAAGTTTTTTAAGTGACCAAAATAGCCATGACACCAGTTTGATTCGATTGTTTAATGACGTTGATATTAAAGCAGTTATTGCGATCACTCAATCTGGTTTTACTGCACAAGTGTTATCAAATTCAAAAATTTCACCACCTATAATTGCTGTAAGTAATCAACCGGACTTGTGCCGAAAGATGAACATCTTGTGGGGGGTTTTGCCCTTTTGGTATCAAAAAGAAAATTTAGAATTTAGTGATAAAATATCCCGAGATATTTGTACGCAACTAATTGAGAAGAAAGTCATATCAAAAGGGGATAAGATCGTTTTTCTTGCTGGCTTACCTGCGCTAACATTAAATAAAACAACTGTTATTAAGTATTTCGAGGCTTGAGCCCTGAGATATTGTAATGTACTTTGAACTAGTGTAGATTACCTGTTTATAATTGCCACAAGTATTGTAAACATAACCGCTAAGAGTATAATTTTACTAGTTTAGAGTTAATAATAAGATGAAATTGTATATAATAAGAGCGGTGGGTGTTGTTATAAGTGAGCAAACTTTTAAAGGAGGAAAATAAATGATTAGTAAAAAAATGAAATATTTAGTATTGGCAATAGTTATTACAAGTTTTGCGTTTTGTGAAATGGGGGTAGATGCAAGTACAATAAAAGTGGGAATGTCCAATGCACTAACGGGTCCCGCAACAGCCTTAGGGACGGGTGTTAAATTGGGAGCATCAGTATTTATTAATAAAGTAAATGCAGCAGGTGGTATTTATGGAAGAAAAATTAAATTATTAAGTTTAGATGATGGTTATGAACCAGCAAGAACAATCAAGAATACAAAACAGTTAATTAACGATATGCAGGTTTTTGCATTATTTGGTTTTGTTGGAACTCCAACATCAAAAGCAGCAGTCCCAGTTGCACTAAAAAACAAGGTGCCGTATATTGCGCCATATACTGGAGCTGAGTTCTTACGAAAGCCATTAAAAAAAGAAGTGTTTAATGTTAGAGCGAGTTACTTTGATGAAACTGAAGCATTAGTTGCTCAGCTAGTCGATAAGTTAAAGATTAAAAAAGTGGGTATATTTATTCAGAATGATGGCTATGGAAATGCAGGGAGAGCAGGAGTTGTAAAAGCATTAAGAAAACGAGGACTTAAATTAGCGGGTGAAGGACGTTATACACGAAACACGGTTGCTGTTGATGAAGGACTTGCAAAAATAATGCAGACAAAACCAGAAGCAGTAATTATGGTAGGTGCCTATAAGCCATGTGCTGCTTTTATAAAAAAAGCGATTGATTCTGGTTTGAACTCTGTTTTCTGTAATATCTCGTTTGTTGGTACGACTGCTCTTGTAAGCGAACTGGGAAAGTATGCAGAAGGAACATACATTTCTCAAGTAGTTCCTATTCCAACAGATACTAGTAGTAGTATTGTAAAAAAATATCAGCGCGATATGATGGATGCTGGAAACTATAGTTTTGGGTTTACTAGTTTAGAGGGTTATATCGATGCGATGGTTTTGGTTGAGGGGATTAAAAAAGCGGGTAAAAATCTAACTAGAGCTTCGTTCATTAGTGCATTGGAGCGCCTAAACATGAAAGTTGGCGACTTAGAAGTTAGTTATTCGTCAAAGAGTCACCAAGGCTTAAAAGAAGTATATTTAACAAAGATCCAGAACGGAAAAGTAGTTTTAGTAGATTAGTATCGATTGAATAATGGCCCATATCTAATGGGCCATTATTTTATTGAATTTAATCAAGGTGTCTAGAAATTGACAGTTTAATTAAGCTCAATAAGAAGGGGGTATTGATATGAAAAAAATATCAATTAGTAAACTTTTAAATTTGAATAGCATTGGAAAAAAATTTCTTATACCAACGTTAGCGCTTGTTATTCTTTTGCTATGTTTGTTCGGGGGAATGCTTGTTTTAAACCAAATAAATACGACATCTAAGCTGATGTATGAGAAAGGGAATACTATGACCAATCTTATGGAAAAGATTAGTCATCAGTATGTCTTTAACTATGATACTTTTGCACTTGAGGAGTTTGTCAAAGACCTGGTCAGTATGGATGAAATAGTTTTTGCTGCATTTTATGATGAGAATGGAGAAATACAAACAGATACGCTTGCTGAGCCGAATGAAGAGGATTCTAAAAAATTAGTATTATTTGAAAAGAATATTTTAGATGATGATAACAAAATCCTGGGGAGTATAAAACTCGGCTATAAAAAAGAAGCTTTGCAAAAAGAAATAAGATCAAGTGCATATAGAATAATGGCTATTATGTTTGTTGCAATTATTATCATGGCTTTACTTATCACGTTAGGAGTAGGGCTCATAGTTAAAACTATCACAAAGCCGATTCGTGAGTTCACAAAAGATATTGAAGAAATTGAGGAAACAGGCCGGTTTGGAACGAGAGTGGATATTCAAACAAATGACGAAATTGCACAGGTTGGTAATGCTTTTAATAAGATGATGGATTCGATGATGATGGCAATGGAGTATATAAACATTGTGATGGATTCGCTGGCTAAAGGAGATTTTTCAAGGCGTGTTGATATTGAACTTAAGGGTGATCTAGGTGTTTTAGCCGAAGGGGTTAACAATTCTGCAGCGAGTGTACAAACAACCATGGACGCTTTAGGTGAAGTAATGAATGCATTGACCCGTGGTGATTTTAGCCAAAGATGCTCCTCAGCAGTCCAGGGCGAATTTAAGCTAAATGTAGATACTGCGATGCAAACTATCGAAAATGCAATAAGCAATATTAATCAGGTGATGAGAGCAGTGTCTACGGGGAATTTAACTGAACGAATTATGGTAGAGGTTAGCGGTGACCTGGAAGAGTTAAAGAATAATATCAACGCATCTCTTAAATCATTTGGAGATACGCTTTCGTCGGTTGTCGATAGTACAAACCAGGTAGATCAATCTGTTAATCAAACAAGTGTTGCAATCGAACAAGTCGCACAAGGATCACAGAAACAAGTAGAATATATATCAAAAGTGGCAGAGTCAATAACAGATGCGGCAGTTGTTGTAACTGAATCAACTGAAGATGCGCAGTCTGCTAGTGTCTCTGCTGGCGAACAACTTCAAATGGTGAAAAATGGACAAGAGAAGATGACTCAGATGGTAGAATTAGTAAAAGATGTTTCAGTGAATAATGAGAAGATTAATCAAATAACTGTTGTCATCGGAGATATTGCAAGCCAGACAAATCTATTATCCTTGAATGCTGCAATTGAGGCAGCTAGAGCAGGTGAGCATGGGAAAGGGTTTGCTGTGGTTGCGGATGAGGTGCGAAAATTAGCAGAGAATTCAAGTGCATCTGCAGAAGAGATAAGTAAGCTGGTGGATACCGCCGTCAAATCGGTAAATAAAGCGGTATTCTCATCTGAAGAAGTAAATGCAGAAATGGACAAAATTTCAGAAATATCAGGCCAAACAGAGCGGACATTAGGTAAAATTGCGGACTCTATGATTCATCAAAATGATACAATGAAAGATATTAACAATAATATAGCAGAGCTGAATAGTATTTCCGAGAATAATGCATCAGCATCTGAAGAAATTACTGCAATTGTGAGTGATCTTGTGAATATGACAAGCGCAACAAAAGATCAAGTTGAGCGGTTTTCTATATAAAGACGCTCAATTCGCATTTACTTGTAGGCAGAGATCAATACAAAGTGATATACTTAGTTAAAAATAAGATTAGGAAAAATAATGGCAGAAACAATCGAAGAAAAAATAACGAAACAGGCAAATGCAATCTTTAAAAAAGTAATCAAATCCAAGATTGCGATTATTTTAGTTATTGGGTTCATTGCAATTGCTTTTTCCTATCGATCATTTTTTGTTTATATCCAACCGAATCAGATGGGCTTGAAACAAATAAATGTAAGTTTATTTGGGAAACAGGGTCTACAGAAAAAAGTGTATCAGTCTGGGTTCCAGTTTAAATTACCAATTTTACAGGAATTCATTATATTCCCTAAAGATTTATTGATCTATGAACTGGCGGATATCCGAAGCTCCGTTGGCAAGGACAGTTTTTTTTATAATAGAAATGCGACATCCTCAAGGTATTATGATGAGATTAATAAATTTATTCCAGAGTATAAGTTTAAACGACAAGGAGCAGCAAACATCCAAACCAATGATGGCTTCTATGTTAAAGTAGATGTTTCGATTATATATCGAATTGTTGATCCCTATAAAGTCGCAACCGTGCTCGGTAGAACCACAAACGAATATTTCCAGAATGGTATTGCGAGAAAAGCAGAGTCAGTGCTTAAGGATTCATTTGGTAAGTTAACAACAGAAGAGTTCTATAATTCGCCATTACGATTAGCAAAATCATTTGAAGCAAAAGACCTTTTTAATGAAAAAATCGTAAACGAGGGACTGAAGGTAGAGCATGTTCTTGTTAGATTCTTCGAATATAGCCGTGAAATTCAGAAAAATATTGAAGAGAAAAAGTTAAAAGACCAACTAGTGTTTAAGGAGCAATCCGAGGCGAAAGCTGCAACGGAGGGCGCTGCGTTGAAAAAAGTAAGAGAAGAAGGCGAAGCCGCTATGAAGGTAGAGCTGGAAAAGGGTAAAGCATATGTAACAAGAACTAATTCAGCAAAAGATGCCTATTATCGAACAAAAAAAGCAGGTGGAGATTTGCTATACAAGCTGGCTGAGGCAAGAAAGACTAAGTTGATTAATGACGCATACATAAGTAAGGGGTCCAAGCGTTTAGTCGGTCTTGAAATGGCGAAGGTGTTAAAAGGTATTGATTTAATTGTTATCCCAAGTGACGGGAAAAGTGGTATTAATCCGCTAGATCTTGATAGCATACAGAAATTATTTAAGGCAAAGTAATTATGAAAAAATTAATTCTAAAAATTTCGATTATCTCAATATTAATACTAAACGTATCATTTAGCTTTATGTATAAAACCGGTTCGACAGAGATTGGTGTAAAGATAAATAAACTAGCTTCTTTTTGGGGAAAAAATGCAGTAAGTCAAAAAATTGCCCAGTCATCACGAGTTCATTTTTGGATTCCGTTTTTGCAGGATTTTCATGTATTTGATGTCGGGATCCAATCAATTGAGATGACCTTCGATCCAAGAACAGGGGACTTAAAGCGTAGAGATGACTTGTTGTTTAAGACAATTGACGGGAACGATATCTCGTTAGATGTGATTATTCAATATCGAATTATTGCATCGAAAGCACCTTATATTTTGCAATATGTGGCAGCAGATGATAATGAGTTAAAACACAAAATAATTCGTTCTTTCACTAGAAGTATCCCTCGCGATATTTTTGGAGAGTTAAAAACTGAAGAATTTTATGAACAACTTAATCGACAAGCAAAGGCTGTTAAAGTTAAAAAGTTCTTAAATGAAATCGTTGAGCCATATGGCATTATAATAGAGAACGTATTGCCCAAGGATTATCGTTTTAATCCAGCATATCAAAAGGCTATCGAAGATAAGAAGGTTGCAGATCAATTAGTTGAAAAGAATAGATCAGCAGCTAGAGCTACTTTAGAAGAATATCGAAAAAAACTAGAAGAAGTAAAAGGTGAGGTTAATAAGTTGATTGCGCAAGTAGATGGTGAATTCAAAACAACTAAAATTGAAGCAGATGCTTATTATGATAAGCAAAAAGCGATTGCAAAAGCAATAAGATATGAGGGCGAAGCAGAAGCAAAGGCGATTCGAGCAAGGAATAATGCATTAGCATCAGCTGGTGGCGCTGTTCAGGTACAACTTGAGATTGCCAAAGCGCTTCAAAATAAAAAAATAATTATTCTTCCGAGTACAGGTGGAATGAATCTGCGTACAATGGATGTTAACGACCTCTTAAAAGTTTATGGTGTTAAATCTGTTGCTCAACCTAAGAAATGATCGCTAAGAAGTTTAAATTTGATTACAAACAATATCTAACGAAACAATCCGCAATTATTGCCGCTGTATTGATCGTTATCATTTTCTTCATATATATGATCCAAGGTGGCTTGTTTGCAAAAGCAACTGTAGTAGATGGAATGTCCGATCAATATATTATGGTTTTTAAATCGATGGATGGTAGCTACGGGAAAAGTTCTAAGGTGAGTAACGAAATCTGTAACTGGTTAGAGTCCGCCGATATCGAGGTTTTTGAGACCTTAAGCTATTATTTTGATGATCCAATGGAGGAGGATACGGAAGATCTACGATATATCGCTGGTTGTACAATGGGTAGGAATGATTATGAAAGATTAGATTTTGTAATGAATAAATATAGCGTCGAGATGTTTTTTCCTGTTAGAAGTATTGCTATTACGCTCCCCTCAACGAATAAATTTAGCAAGCTTATGGGTGTCCTGAAAGCATATCCAAAGTTAGGCCGTTATCGGGAGAAGAAACAATATCCCAAAAATGCATTCCTTAAAGTAGTAGATATAAAGAAAAAAGAAGCAACCTATCTAATGCCAATTCAAGAAGGCTTCGATGCCGTTGGTCGATATCACTAGGTTTTAAAATCCGCTATACGCTTTATGTATTGCTATTTCTTTCCCAATGGTTGAACTATTCCCGTGTCCCGGATAAACAACTGTGTTTACTGGGAGAGTAAATAATTTATTTCGAATGGAATTTGAAATATCAGTAGTTGATCCCATAAACAAGTCGGTTCTGCCAATACCTCCGTCAGCAAAAAGAGTATCTCCAGAGAATAAAATATCATCAACTAAGAATGATACAGATCCAGGTGAGTGGCCAGGTGTTTCGAGGACTTTAAAGGATAGCTCATCTAATGTAATAATCTCGCCATCTTTTATTAATTTATCTGCTGCTACTTTCGCCACTTGGTGTCCAGCAATCAGGCTTTGGAGCTCAGTATTGTTTATGACAGAAAGCTCTTTTTCGCAAAGGTAAATTGTGATTTCGTATTTTTTGCATAATGAGTTAACCGCTTCAATATGATCATAATGACCATGTGTTAAAAGGATAACTTTAGGGCTTAGTTCCTTGGACTCAATAATTTGTATAATTCCTTCAGGATTACTTCCTGGATCTATAATGACGGTGTTTTTGTTTTTTGATGAAACTAAGTAGCAAGCTGTGGGATGTGGTCCTACATGGATTATTTCAATATTCATATATACTCCTTATTATAAATCTGCGACATATTCTAACTGAGACATTGTTGTTGGTCTACTAAAATACTAAACCCAATTCCGGTTGAGTAGAATTATTGCATTAAAGCCGAATTAGCATTGATGTGTTTCATAAGCCTTTTACAGGTGATATAATGCAAATATGTTTAAATATTTTTTAGTCGCTTTTGTCATGCTTATTAGTTTATCTTTATCTGCTTCAGACTATGTTGCTGTTGTTGATGGGATAACGATTGACGTTAAGTCCTTTGATCTGATCTACCAAGATTCCTTGAGAGACTATAAGCGATATCAATTGCTTAGTAATCAAGGTTCTCTAGGATATGAAGAGATTAATCGATTAAAAGATTCTGTTCTGGATGCACTGATTGAAAACGCGCTTATCGAAAAGTTTGCCAAAAATGAGAAAATAGAAATTACAGATAAAGAAATAAAGGAAGCAATAAATAAGCTTCAGCAGGGATTTCAATCTAAAGAGGATTTTTGGCGTGCACTTAAGGCTCAGGATATAAGTTTTGATAAATTAGTTGATAACATAAAAGAACAAATGGTTAGAGATAAAATTGTTGCGACTGTGTATCCAGATTATGGCAAAATAAGTACTAAGGATATAATCGGATATCTAAAAAAGAATAAGCTATTTATGTTTCCTGTACAATATAATATTACGTTGTTGGTTACAAATAACTATGAATATATTAATAATTTAATTAAGAGTGAGCTATTATTAGGAGATTGGAGTTCTTTAGCAATTGACATGGATAGGTCTTATGAATCGCTTGTTATTTCAGAAGATGATTTGCCTATTCCAGTTGCTGCATGCATTACATCAATTGATATGAACACTTTTTCAGAAGTCAGATCATATAATTCGGACCAGTACTTTTCAGTTAAAATTAATCAGATAGTGAATATGCCACTGTTTGATGTGAACAATATCTCTAAGGCAGTTAAGGATTCTTTGGTTGAAGAAAAACGAATCAAATACTACAATGATTGGGTGGGAACGCAACGTGAACAGAGTCAAGTAACCCTGAATCCGGAGATATTCCCTAAACACGATCCAGTTGAAGCAGATGATGGACTGTTTCTTGAACATAAAATAGATGTGCCGATAGAAGAGAATGATTTTACTGCAAGTTGAAGGAACCAATGACAGAGTATTTAGATAAATATAAAGCGTTAAATGATCTTGTTCATAAGCTATTATCCCCGGAGGGTTGCCCTTGGGATAGACAACAAACTCATGAATCATTAAAAAATTATTTAATAGAAGAGGCCTATGAATTTGTAGAGGCAGTCGAAGAAAATGATCATTCAAAGATGGAAGAAGAGCTGGGTGATATCTTATTCCATGTTGTTATCCATTCAGTGATTGCATCAAAAGACAACAAGTTTTCCCTCCAATCCGTTACCGAGAAAATAACAGAGAAAATGATCCGACGTCACCCACATGTATTTGGTGAGACAACAGTGTCTTCGGTTGAAGATGTCTGGACGAACTGGGATAAAATTAAGAAAACTGAAACTAAGAAAAAAGATACTGAATCCCTTTTACGGAATATCCCTAAAAACTTACCAGCATTGCTTCGAGCAGAAAAAATTCAAAAGAGAGCCTCAAGAGGTGGATTCGATTGGCAGGACATTAGCCCCGTGCTCGATAAAATTGAAGAGGAAATGAATGAGCTCAAGGATGTTGTCAAACTGGATGATAAAGCCAAAATAATAGATGAGATGGGGGACTATTTGTTTTCTATTGTAAATTTATGTCGGAAATTAGAGATTGATCCGGAAGATGCCTTGCAGGGCGCAAATAAAAAGTTTATCCACCGGTTTTCAGGAGTTGAAAGAAAACTTAAGAACGATAATCGTGAGATGAAAAATATGAGTATGAAAGAAATGGATAAGCTTTGGGAAGAAGTTAAAAAAGAGGGTAAATAAAAAGATTTACATAAAACAACGGACTTTATATAATAGCAATACGCAAAAATCAAGAGAATTACTATAAGGAGGACATTTTATGTCAGAAATTACAGATATCAGAGGAAGAGAAGTATTAGACTCTAGAGGAAACCCAACCGTTGAGGTAGAAGTGTATTGTGATGATGGAAGTTACGGACGAGCGATTGTCCCATCTGGAGCATCTACAGGCGCATATGAAGCCGTTGAGCTAAGAGATGGAGATAAAGATCGTTACCTTGGAAAGGGTGTCTTAAAAGCAGTTCAAAATATCAATGATATCATTGCAGAAGAGATTATTGGTTATGACGTAACAGAGCAAAGACGAATAGACTATGCAATGTTAGATCTTGATGGTACTGAAAATAAAGGTAAATTAGGCGCAAATGCAATTTTAGGTGTATCACTAGCAGTTGCTAGAGCAGGTGCAATGAGTCGAAACTTACCATTATATCAATATATTGGTGGTGTAAATTCATACCAACTACCAGTTCCGATGATGAACATTTTGAATGGTGGAGAACATGCAGATAATACAGTGGATATCCAAGAATTTATGGTAATGCCAGTGGGTGCAATAAATTTTAGAGAAGCATTACGATGTGGCGCTGAAATTTTCCATTCACTAAAAATCGTATTAAAATCAAAAGGTCTTAATACTGCAGTTGGTGATGAAGGTGGGTTTGCTCCAAACTTAAAAACAAACGAAGAAGCAATTCAAATTATTATGGAAGCAATTGAAAAAGCCGGTTATACATCTGGTAAGGATGTTATGATTGCACTTGATGTTGCAGCTTCTGAAATGTATGAAAAGAACCATTACAACTTTAAAGGAGAAGGCGTAGTTAGAACCTCTTCAGAATTAGTTGAATATTATGTAGACCTTTGTAACAAGTATCCAATTATTTCAATTGAAGACGGATTAAATGAAGATGATTGGGACGGTTGGAAGTTAATGACTGAAAAATTAGGTAAAAAAATCCAAATCGTAGGTGATGATTTATTTGTTACAAACACGCAGCGATTAGCTAAGGGTATTGAGAGAAATATTGCGAATTCAATCTTAGTTAAAGTGAATCAAATTGGAACGTTAACGGAAACATTAGAAGCGATTCAAATGGCAAAAGAAGCTGGATATACCGCGGTTATTTCACACCGATCAGGTGAAACGGAAGATTCAACTATTGCTGATATCGTAGTTGCGACGAATGCTGGTCAGATTAAAACTGGATCAGCAAGTCGAACAGATAGAATTGCAAAGTACAATCAATTACTTCGAATTGAAGAAGAGCTGGACGAAGTAGCAGTTTACAAGGGGATCAAATCATTTTATAATCTAAATATTGCTTAGTAAAGATATAAAATGTGTTAAAGTTAAGAATACTAACATATATATTGGTGGCGATACTCTTATATTTGTTTTATACAAATGTAAGAGTTAGTTACTTAAATGTGAAATACGGAATAAATATTCACCGTTTAAGCAAAAAGATAGATGTAGCGAAGATAAGAAAAATAGAACTAGAAAGTAATTTAGAGGAAAAAAACAAGATTAGCGACATTGAAAAGAGAGCACGCATAATACTCGGTTTAATAAAAAAAGATGAAGTTGCCTATCAAATTATAAAAAAATAAGAAATATGGAAAATCAAAACGAATCCCCATCACTAGTAATAGGAAGTACCACCGAAGGAGTTGTCTCTGGTGTTACCAGTTTCGGTGCCTTTGTAAAATTCCCAGGAAATGAAGAAGGTTTAGTTCATATTTCTGAGATTGCCAATGAATATGTTACAAACATAGGTGACTTTGTTGCATTAGGTGATAAAGTAAATGTTAAGATTCTAGGCTTAAACAAAAAGAATAAATATGACTTATCATTAAAACAAACAAAAGATGCACCTCCAAGAAGTCCTTCTAGTCGACCTGAAGGTGGAGCTAGACCAAGTACCAGACCTAGCTCATCTGCACCTCCGTCAATGCCGCCTAAAAGAGCATTTAAATATAAAAAGGCAGAAAAAGTAGTAACAGCAGCTTCTCCTTTTGAAGATAAAATGAATGTATTCTTAAAGAAAAGCGAAGAAAAACTAATCGATTTAAAACGAAATATTCAGACAAAACAAGGTGTGAAAAAGCGTAAGAAAAGATAGCAGGTTACAAACAGTTAGTTGATTCCTTTTTATTAGTATTCTTAAGAAATAACCATACAGTATAAAAGTAGTTTATAGAATTGGGGAGAAAAGTCTAGCTACAGATTCTGCTGATTTAATCATGATATTTCTTTTTCTTATCACCTTCAGTGATAGTTGTTTGCTGTGTTTAAGGTCGTTAAAAAAGTCCTCATTGATTTTAGCTACTACTTTTTTGTCATAAATTAGTGCAGTTATTTCAAAGTTAATATTCATACTCCGTTGATCAACATTTGCACTACCGATACTTGCGACGACATTGTCGACTGTTATAACTTTTGAATGGACAAAGCGATTGGGATCATAAATAAATACGTTGACGCCAGACCTAAGGACTTCTTCAAAGTAAGAGTTGGTGGCAAGAAATGTCAAAATATGGTCGGGAGAGCCAGGGACAAGAATTTTTACATCGCATCCTCCTAATGCAGCTGTTTTTAAAGCCATTAGAAGTGCTTCATCTGGGATGAAGTAAGGAGTGGTGATGTAAAGTGTTCGTTTAGCAGATGCAATTGCCTCAAAATATAGTTGCGCAATAGCATCCCAGTCTGAGTGAGGCGAGCTTGGGACTATGTGCGTTAAACTGTTGCCATAAGTGTTTTTTGAAAAATCTGGAAAGTAAAAATTATTTCGATTCAGTCTACTTTTTTTAACAAAGTACCAGTCTTGAAAAAAAATCGACTGAATATTTTTTACCGATTCACCATTTATTCGAATTACAGTGTCTCTCCAATATTGGAATCGCTTTGTCTTGCCAAGATACTCGTCCCCGATGTTCATTCCACCCAGATAGCCGGTGTCCCCATCTATTACGACTATTTTCCTGTGATTACGGTAGTTTGCCTTTAGATTAACTATCGGGAGCCATACAGGTCGAAAAGCAGCAAGTTGGACATTCTCATATGTTAATAGTGATTTGAAAAAAGAGCTTTTTAAGCTTCTTCTAGAACCGATAACATCAACAATAATCTTGATCCTAATACCTCTTTTTGCAGCATTGATTAAAGTAGATCTTAGCAATTTCCCTGTGTCATCATTTTGTATGGTGTAAAACTCAATATGAATGTGATGATGAGCACTATCAAAATCCTTTAGCATAGAGTCTAGGATGTGTTGGGTGTTATGAAATACTTTAATAGAATTATTTGTATAAATTGGTAATCTTGTTGTTGTTGACGCAATGTTGATGAGTTCCTGCTTTTCATTCGCTTCTGCATGTGTTGATATTAAGGCCAATTGTTTTTTTTGAGTAGTGAATTCATTTTCATGCGTTAGTGTTTTCGATTCGGATATTCGATGAATAATTCGTTTTTTTCTCCAGTTGATACCAAAGAATAAGTAGAGCAAAAACCCGATCATTGGCATAAAATAAAGGACTAATAGCCAACTGATTGTTTTTGAAGGACTTTTTTTGCTGAATAGAACTCCGATAATAAATAAGTAATTTAGAATGGTTAATATTCGAATCGTGATAGGAATCAACGTGTCCATTATTTAATAGAGGATAGTAGTGATTTGAATGTATCTTCGATTTTTTTCGCTGCATCAATAGTATAGTCTCGGGACATGTTATCCCAATCGAAAACAATCGGATCACCAATTGCAATATCTATTTTTTTGGGATGGACGATTATTTTCCCTTTTGGCAGTGCTTTATAGGTTGGGTTCATTACAATCGGTAGGATAGGTGTTTTTGTTTGAAATGCAATCATAATGCTCCCTCTCTTTACTTTTCCCACCTTCCCGTTAATGCCGCGAGTACCTTCAGGGTAGATTAGTGCAGATCGCCCGTTTTCGACAAGAGATTTTACGTGTTCCAGTGTTTTGGCTGCTTTTTTTAAGTTTGCACGTTCTATTGGAATGTAGCCGCTCATCCGTAGCGAAGTTCCAAAAAAGGGAACTTTAAATAGACTGTTTTTTGCGACAAAAAAGAAACCTGGCGGGAGAAATGCAAGTGCAAGCATTACATCGAGTTGGCTTTGATGGTTAATGACATATATATAGGGCCCCTTATTTCGGGGTGGCATTTTCCCGTGAATTTTTATTCGAAATCCAGATAGGAGTACAATGCTGTTAGTCCAAGCTTTTGCAATAACGTTATAAGCGAAATGCCGATGTTTACCTGCTAAGAGGTATATTGGTGCGATGATAATGGAGTAAAAAACGTATAGAACGGTAATAAGAAAGATGAAATATCCGGTATAGACAATAATTAGTATTCGTTTAATCATAGTAAGAATATTATAGCTTAAACCAAACTATCAAAAAAGGGCAACAAAAAAGGGGCAATTTTATTAATTGCCCCTTTTTATTAAACAACCAAGAATGTTAAGAGCTAACATTCTTTTTCTTTTATGCTTTTTAGCTGAAAACATTATGAATTTAATATCGCTTTTGCGCTTTGATCACCTACATCAGTAAGAAAAGGAATCTTTGTTACTGCTTCTGTTTCTCTGTTCCCTGAGAAAATTTCATTTCTAGTAATCTGATCAAGAGAAAATTTTCTTGCACCAGCCATAAGCTGTTGTACACCTGCTGAAAGTTTATCAGCAAGAGTCCAGATAGCAACAGCACCAAGAGGAATATTCTTCATCTCATTCTTACCAACTTTTTTCTGAACATCATGATAACTTGCAAATATTTCTTCTGCACTAGAGCCTCTCTCTGCAATATTCTTTGGTAATTTATCCCAGTTTCCATGAACGCTTTCTCTTGAATTCGGGTTTAATACCCCCTCAATATTCGAGCCTAAATATCCCGGTATCATAAGAGCCCTTCCTAGGGAAACTAATTTAGTATAAGGTGCTCCCAAAGCAAGAGCTTTGAAAATATGATCTTCTCTAGCAAATCCACCGGCGAATGCCATGTCAACTACAGTTTTCCCTTTTTTTGAGAGAAGAGAGGCGTATTCATATGCTTTAGAATGGAGAAATATTGACGGTAAACCCCAATTTTGCATCATATTCCAGGGACTCATCCCTGTACCTCCACCAGCTCCATCAATAGTTAAAAGATCAAGTTCAGCATCTGAGGCAAATTTGATTGCCATCGCCAATGTTTCTAAACCATAAGCCCCAGTTTTTAGCGTTATTCTCTCAAACCCGAGTTTTCTTAAGTGCACCACAGTATCCATAAATGATTTCTGAATCTTCTGCCAAGAAGATATCTTGGTATATCCCAATTTGCCATGTCTTGCAAATGATTTTATTGCTCTATGTTTGAAAGCTTCTTGGGTTTCTGCTAGAGAAGGATCTGGATCAACCAGATAGCCTCTTTTTTGGAGAAACAGTGCAGATTCTAGATCATTTACTTGAATTTCACCACCGAGATTTTTTGCTCCTTGCCCCCACTTTATTTCTATAATTACTTTATTTCCATATTTTTCTATTAAATATTCTGCTAATCCATTCTGCTGATCCTCTATATTCATTTGAATAATTACTGCACCATAACCATTATAGTATTTAAAAAAACTATTAATTCTTTTATCTAATTCAGGTGCTTTAACAATTTTACCTGGTTTTAATTGCGAATGTTTATCAACACCAACAACATTTTCACCAATAACAATAGGGAAACCAACTAAAGCAGCACCAACTGCAAACGATTCCCAATATTTTGCAGCAATTAAAGTTGAACCTAAGGCACCTGTGAGAATTGGTAATGAAACTTTTGTTTTCTTTTTATGACCGAAAGAACTTTCCAGATTAACATTAGTAAAAAGGCAATTATCTGTCTTGTTGTTTAAATCTTTTCTTAATCCAATTGCACCACAATTGTATCCTTTAATTCGTAAGGAATTATATGCTGAACCAACGGCAACCGTATTATTACTACCTGCAGTAACTAATCCGCAATTTCTGGGATAGAGCATTTTGCGGCCTTTAATGCTGGATAACCAAGTTTCACATTTACCAGCACAATCAGCTATGCATAAGGTACACAAACCAGATTCACATGGATCTCCACGATTTTCACATCCTAGCACGTCATTTGTTTTTGGCCACTGTATCATTGTATTATTCCATTTAACTTAGATTTATTGTATCAAACTTAGCCATTGAAAGATATTAAGAATCTATAAAAAAAGGCCCAGAAAACTGAGCCTTTTTACATATATCTTTATCATGATATAAAAACTATTTTAATATTTCGTCAGCTTCTTCTCTATAAGCATCCATAATATAATCAATTCCTGATATTTTAGCAGCTTCCTCAGTTAGTGCAGCTACATCTTTTCTAGTGATAGTTGTTGTATTGAAATTTCTGCTACCAGCCATTAATTGTTGTAAGCCAACTTGTAATTTTTGAGCATAACTATAAATTCCAAGTGCTCCCAAAGGAATATTTTTAACATCTTTCCCATATTTTTCCTTAAGTTCTGCATAACAAACAAATATTTCTTCTTTTGTTTTTCCGAATCTGGATACAGTAGAAGGAAGATCTTTGCCTTCTAACCAATGACCTATGTTCTTACCTACCATGCCAGGGATCATTAAGGCACGACCCATACATACTGCTTTCACATAAGGAGACCCCATAGATAATACCTTAAAAATATGATCTTCACTTGAAAACCCACCAGCAATTGCTATATCAGGAATACGGTAACCTTTTTTAGATAGTTTTTCACAAATCTCCATAGCCATGGATTGTAGGTAGAAAGTTGGTATTCCCCATTCTTCCATCATTCTCCATGGACTCATGCCTGTCCCACCTGGTGCGCCATCAATAGTTAAAAGATCTATTTCAGCCATTGATGCCCACTTTATTGCCATAGCAAGTTCTCTCATCGGATAAGCACCTGTTTTAAGTGTAATTCGCTTATAGCCAAGAGCTCGGAGTCTTTTAATTTCAGCAAAAAATCCTTCTTCAGTAACAAATCCGAGCCTAGAATGTCTCTCAAATTCTTTAATAGCCCCAGCTTTATATGCAGCTTGATTTGATTTAGCAGTAGGATCAGGAGTTACTACATAACCTCTTTTTTTAAGTTCTATAGCTCTATCTAAGCTTTTGACTTTAATTTCGCCACCGATACATTTGGCACCCTGCCCCCATTTAAGTTCAATGGTTTCTAAATTATGTTTTTTCCTAAGGTATTCAGCAACACCCAGTCTGGTATCTTCTACGTTCATTTGAACCAAAATTTCGCCATAACCGTCGTGAAATCTTTTATACTCTGCAATTCGTCTGTCCATATCAGGAGCTTTGGAAACTTTCCCATATTTATCTAACTCTAACTTTGGATCGATCCCGCAAACATTTTCACCGCAAACTAGATTTACACCTGAAATTGCTGTTCCAATAGCAAAATGCTCCCAGTTTTTTCTAGCTATCTCTGTTGAACCAAGTGCTCCTGTAAAAACAGGCACTTTCATTTTTACTTTTTTATTCCAACCATATTCAGTTTCTGTGTTAACACTGGGGAAAATAGCTGTGTCTGGACTCCCAACAACACCCTTTGGCATACCTTTTGCTCCCATTGCATACCCCATAATATTAAGATGAGAATAATCTACAGGATAATCTTTATCGCCACCTGCAGTTATTTCGCCAAATGGGCCTGGATATATAAGTTCCCTGCCTCTAAAAGTTGCCTTAAATACTTCACAGTTTCCTCGACATCCATCGATACATCTAGTACATAGCCCCGAGCCAGGGACTACGCTTCTGGAACGATTAGTGGTTTGGTTTGCATCATTTGCATTTGGTTGTTGTAAATTCATTTATTTCTCCTTAGTTGTAGTATTTTTTTACGTAATTAGTTCTTAGCTCTAATACAGAAACTCTCGCCTAAATGACAATCCACACAACTATCAGGGACTTCTTCGGCCATATATAGTTGTGATTCACAAAGACCACAAAGTGCTTCTTCGCCTTTTTTCATTGGTCCGGGGCAAGGGGTAATAGTCATAGGACAAACATCAATACAGTTATTACAGTGCTTGCAGAAATCGGGACGTACATTAAAAGGCAATGCAACATGCCTTTCACTTCCCCGTCCGACAAAACCTAAAGATTTTGATTGCCATATTTCATCGCAAACACGCACACATTTTCCACATAAAACACAATCTTTATTGCGGAATGGATACCGTACAGTTGTTACACCACAACGTAACGCTATATCTTGAATTGCTTTAGAATTTGGTGCTTCAGCAACTAACATTTCTGCGATATTCTTTCTTAGTTTTTTTATTTTTGCTGAATTGGCAAGGATTACCATGCCTTCTTTCGCTTCTAAAGTACAAGAGGCGGTGATTTTTGATTTGCCATTTTTTACTAGTTCAACTATACATATTCTACAAGCCCCTATTGGAGTAACGTCTTTCATGTGGCAAAGGGCAGGAATGCATATTCCATATTCTAAGGCAGCATCTAAGACAGAACTACCTTCAATTGCTTTAATTTTTGATCCATCTATTGTTATATTTACATAATCACTCATTTTAATTACCTTTTAGTTAACTTTTATTGCTGAAAATTTACATGTATCAAAACAAATACCACATTTAGTACAAGTATCAGAATTAATTATATAGTTACCATTAGTAACCGTTATTACACCATGAGGACAAGCTTTTAAACAGGCATTACATTCTGTACAAACTTTATTGTCTATTTTGTACGTAATTAAACTTTTACATACCTTAGCAGGACATTCTTTTTTGTTTATATGGGCTTCATATTCTTCCCGGAAATATTTAATTGTAGAAAGAACCGGATTAGGAGCTGTTTTCCCAAGTGCACATAAAGAGGCTAGTGAAACTGTTTCTGCTGTTTCAAATAAGAGTTCTAATTGTTCCATAGTTCCTTTTCCTTCAGTAATATCAGTGATTATTTCCAGCATACGACTTAAACCAATTCTGCAAGTTACGCATTTACCACAAGATTCATCGACCAGAAAGGTTAAAAAATATTTTGCTACATCCACCATGCATGTAGATTCATCCATAACAACCATCCCACCGGAGCCTACCATCGAACCTGCCTCAGCCAATGCCTCAAAATCTACCGGAAGATCAAATAACTTTTCAGAAATACATCCACCAGAAGGACCCCCTGTTTGAACAGCCTTTATTTTTTTGCCTTTTAAGGGGCCTCCGCCAATATCGTAAATAATCTTTTTTAGACTTGTTCCCATATGCACTTCGACTAAGCCTGTGTTTTGAATTTGTCCTGTTAGCGCAAAGATCTTGGTTCCCTTACTATCTTTAGTTCCTTTTTTGGCAAACCAAGCAGCACCATTATTTATTATAGAAGGAACATTAGCCCAAGTTTCTACATTGTTTAGATTGGTTGGCAATTCGTGAAAACCTCTTTCTGTAGTGTGAATATCTTTAGCTCTGGGTTCTCCTACCTGACCTTCTAGAGAAGCCATTAATGCTGTAGATTCACCACAGACAAACGCACCACCACCTCTAGAGATTTTAATATCAAAAGAAAAATTTGTGCCAAAGATTTTTTTACCCAGAAGCCCAAGTTCTTCTGCTTGCCCAATTGCTATTTTGGCGTTTTTTACCGCTAATGGGTACTCATTTCTAACATAAATATAACCATGCTCTGCGCCAATTGCCAATGCGCCAATAAGCATTCCTTCAATAACTGCATGTGGATTTCCTTCTAATACACTTCTATCCATATAAGCACCGGGATCGCCTTCATCAGCATTACAAATAATATATTTTGGACTACCTTCTGCTTTACGACAGGATTCCCATTTTCTACCTGTTGGAAATCCGCCACCGCCACGTCCTCGGAGACCAGACTTTTTTATTTCTTCAATAATATTTTCAGGATTATTAGTATTTAGGACTTTTACAAAAGCAGAGTAACCGTTGATAGAAATGTAATCATTAACATTACAAGGATCGATCAGCTTGTTTTGATTTAGCAATATCCGTTCTTGTTTTTTATAAAAGGGAATATTCGTTTCTTTAGTAATCTTTTTTGAAGTTGCAGGATCTATATAAAGCAATGCTTCAATTATTTTGTTGTTTTCTAAAGTACTGGATACTATTTCTGGAACATCTTTTGGTTTCACATGCCGATAAAAAATGTTATTGGGTTCTATTACTAAGAGTGGTCCTTGTTCACAAAAACCGTGACAACCAGTTGCTCGTATTTTTATCTTATTGGTTAGCTTTTTATTTTTAAGTTCTTTTTCAAGTTCAGTAAGTACTTCCAGGCAACCTGAAGCACAACAACCGGTACCAGCACAGATTGTAACAGTTTTACTATATTTACTATTTTCTTTTATATTTTTTTCAGATAAAGCTATTAAGTCTTTATTATTCTTTATTTTTGCCATTATTTGCCTTTAGTTCTTTTAATTAATGCTCTAAGCTTGCCAGGTGTCATATGATCATAATACTTACCATCCAGAATAACTACGGGACCCAGTGCACATGCTCCAACACAGTTAACAGTTTCAACTGAAAACTCGCCATCTTCAGTTGTTTCGCCTGGCTTAATGCCAAGTTGACCAAGTACTTCATCTACAAATTTGGGAGCACCACGAACATGACATGCTGTTCCCATACAAACTGTAATAAGGTGCTTACCACGTGCTTCTAAGTAGAATGATTTATAAAAATTAGCTACTCTAAACACTTCAATTATCGGGATGCTAAGTTTGTCGGAAACCTCTAATAGTTGTTCCTCGGGAAGATACCCATATTTTGCTTGAATATCCTGCAAGACTTCAATTAGATCTTCAGAGATTTTGTTTTCTAGTATTTTTGATATAGTAGTTTTCATAATTTAATCAAAAAAAAAGATATCCTTTATATTTAATGGACATCTTTGTCTAATTGTTAGCACATCATTGTGCTCAACAAGTTAAAAATAGCAGTAGAATTGTATTCTTGTCAAGACAGATTTTTATAAGGTTTTTATTTCGGCAGACATAATAATCGATTCAGCAACCTCTCGGATTGTTTTTCTATTGTCCATAGCAAATTTTTTTATCTTTAGGTATGCTTTTTCTTCCGTGATTCCAGTATCATTAATTAAAATACCTTTAGCACGATCTAAAAGCTTTCTTTTTTCTAATTCTTCCTGAATTATCTTGCTTTGCATCATTAAATTAGTGTTTTCAATAGCAATGGCTGCCTGATTAGCGATAGTAGTTAATAAATTTATTTCATTTTTTGTAAAGTTATGTAATTCTGGTGTGTAGCAATTAAGTACGCCAATAACCTTTCCTTTAACAGCAAGTGGGACACAAAGCAAAGATTTTAGGCCTTCTTTTATCGCTACATCCTTATATTTATAGTTTTTTTCACTGCTTAGATCTTTTATTGTAATTGCTTTATTTGTTTCAGCAACTTTACCGGCAATTCCCTCGCCAACCTTTAGAGGGGTTTTATTGTTATAAAGTTCACTAACACTTTGAGTAGCCTTAATAATGAGTTCGTTTGTATTTTTATCTATAAGTGATAGAGAACAAATATTAGAATTCATAAGCTCTGCTATGACAACAACAATAAGCTTTAGAATATCATCCAAAAAATCAGACGAAGTGATCGCCTTACTTATTTCTGTTATTGCTTTTAATTGAGCGTTAAGTGATTTTGATGCCATATGACTGATTATTATAGCATATTTACGATAGCATGGGTTTTGTTTAAGTACACACCATGCTATCGAGCATCATTCTAGCCAATGGCAATTTTACCAGATTCTCCAGTTCGTATTCTGATACAGTTTTCCACAGAGCTAACCCAAATCTTTCCGTCACCGATATTACCAGTTTGAGCAGTTTCAATAATAGTGTCTATCGTTATTTTAAGATATGGTTCAGAAACAACAATATCTAATCGTACTTTCTTGATTAATTTAATTTCATGTTTAATACCTCTATATGTTTCCTCGTAGCCATGTTGTTGTCCACAACCGATCACGTTAGATACGGTCATCTTGCCAACATCTTTTGCCATAAGAGCAGCTTTTACATCTGGCAATATTTCCGGTCTAATAATAGCTGTTATAAGTTTCATGTTTTTTTCTCCTATAATTTATTTTTTATTCCCTTTTTTGATAACCCTCTTTCCGGGGGAGAGAGGGTTATTCATTGGCAAATAACTGAAATCCTGCATAAGACTCCATGCCATGTTCTTCTATATCCAGACCTTTAAGCTCTTCTTCACGAGAAACTCTTAACCCAATTGTTGCATCAATAATCTTAAAAATAATAAACATACTTATAACAACAAAAGCTATTGCTGAAAAAACGCCAATTGCTTGCACAAATAATTGGTGAACTCCATGTCCATAAAACAAGCCTGACTCTAAGCTAAATAAACCAACAGCTAAAGTTCCCCATAGCCCATTGAAGCCATGCACGGCGACAGCACCAACCGGATCATCAACTAATAAACGGTCAACAAAACTAACCCCAAAAACAATAATAACACCTGCAATACTACCTATTATGATAGATGCAATAGGTGACACAAAAGCACACGGTGCGGTTATCGCGACGAGGCCAGCTAAAGCTCCATTCATAATCATGCTCAGATCGGGTTTGCCAAATTTTAACCATACAACTATCATGGAAACAAAAGCACCGGCGGCAGCAGCTAAGTTAGTATTAATGGCAACTCTGGCGATTGTTGTATAATCCATGCCGGAAAGGGTGCTGCCAGCATTAAATCCGAACCAACCGAACCACAATATAAATACTCCAAGACTTGCTAACGGAATATTGTGACCCACAATTGCATTAGCACTACCATCTTTATTATATTTACCAATTCTGGCTCCTAATAAATATGCACCTATAAAAGCTGCCCAACCACCCGTTGCATGAACAACAGTAGAACCTGCAAAATCAAGGAAGCCTAAGTTTGCTAACCAGCCACTTCCATTCCATATCCAGTGACCAATAATGGGATAAACCACAGCACTAATTAAGAATGAGTAAATCAGATAAGCTTTGAACTTCATTCTCCCAGCCATTGCTCCTGCGACGATAGTTGCTGCAGCTCCAGCAAACATCGCTTGAAATAACCAATGTACAAAGGTTGGCAGATCCCCTGTCAAAGCAGGAAGACCTTTTAAAGCAAACCCAGTGGTTCCGATAAGCCCTAATTGGCTGCTGCCAAACATTAAGGCATAACCAATTACAAAAAAGCCCAAAGAAGCCATCGCAAAATCCATAAAGTTTTTTGTTAAAATATTACAGGTATTTTTTGCTCTAATAAAACCAGCTTCAACCATCCCAAATCCTGCTTGCATAAAAAATACTAAAACAGCACCAAACATTACCCAGAGGGTGTTTATCGCTATTATTATATTGCTTGTCTCCATAGTATTATCCTTTCTTAGAATGCAATAACTGCATATGTGTCCCATGATCCAATAAAAGCAAGATTGTTTACCCCATCTGTCCAAGCAATAAGAGGAAACGCGATACCTAAAGCAACCCCATCAGAAATGCTTGCTTCTGCAGCAAACATCAACGAAATAGTTCTTAAGGCTTTTGCTTGATCACCAGTAATTGCGATACCATATAATCCGTAATATAGATCAGCCCAGTATGAGTAAGTTGAGCCAGTTGAGGTTATGGATAAGTCAGTTACCATGGAATTATCTAGATCTATTCTGAGCCCACCCATGGTAGTTCCTGCAGCAGATAGTGACTGATAAACTGATAAATCACCAAATGCCCCAAAAGATATGCTAAAAGCGAATAGCATTGTTAATGCAACAATAAAAGTTAATGTCATTTTTCTCATTTTTATAAACCTCCAATTTTTATTTTTTTTGCTACGGTTGAATCAGTTATATTATTCAATAAGCATCACCTCTCTTTTCTCTTAAAATGCTTTCACTTAGATGTTTGCAATATTATTGCCAACCAAAATATCTGCTATGCATTAATTGCATGGAGAACCATTGAGGGACTCACAAACCTGGTATAGATGAATATTCTAATAGGTAAAAAATAATGTTAGATCCCTAGATTAAGGAATTAATAGCTCAAAAAATTATACAAAAATGTATAAAACAAAATAAATGTTTACAAAAAAGTAAAAAGAGGTATAATAGTATACAAATATGTAAAAAGAGGAAGAAATGACAGAAAAAATACTGAAGAATATACATTTTAGACTGATTTACGAAATTAGTACGATTGTTAACTCGTCTATAGATATTGCAGAAATACTAAACCGGGTTATTAATGTGTTAACTGAAGTGACTGGCGTAAAGAGATCTACTATTACTCTACTGAATAAAGATAAGCAAAGTGTGTCTATAATAGCTGCACATGACCTAACTGTTGAGGCAAAGCAAAAAGGTTCCTATAAGCTAGGGGAAGGTATAACCGGAAAAGTTGCAAAAACCGGTAAGCCCATGCTGGTTCCTAGTATTAGTAAAGAGCCTATGTTTCTGAACAAAACGAAAGCTAGAGGGGACAAAGAGGATGTTGCATTTATTTGTGTTCCGATTAAATTTAAGGAAAAGGTTATTGGCACATTCAGCCTAGATAGGTTGTTTGAAAAAAATATTGCTTTGGAAAATGATTTAGAGTTATTAACTGTAATAACCTCAATTATTGCTGAAAAAATAAATTCCCTAGAGAGCATTCAGAACGAAAAGAGAAAATTGCTTTTAGAGAACACCTTCTTAAAAAATGAGTTAAAGAGAAACTATTCATTTGCAAATTTTATCGGTAAAAGTAGTAAAATGCAGGAAGTCTACGAACAAATTCAACAAGTTTCCGGGACTAATACTACTGTTATGATAAGAGGAGAAAGTGGAACCGGCAAAGAATTGGTTGCCCATGCTATTCATCATAACAGTTTAAGATCAGGAAAACCCTTTATTAAAGTTAATTGTTCAGCATTGCCTGAGGATTTGATAGAAAGCGAGCTTTTCGGTCATGAAAAAGGTTCTTTTACAGATGCCTATCAGCAAAAAATTGGTCGGTTTGAGTTAGCATCTGGAGGAACAATTTTCCTAGATGAAATTGGAGAATTAACTCCCGCTTTGCAAATAAAACTGCTGAGAGTATTGCAAGAAAAAGAATTTGAACGGGTAGGTGGAACCAAAACTATCAAAGTTAATGTAAGAGTAATTACTGCGACAAATAGAGATTTGGAGCTTGCTTTAAAGGAAAGAAACATAAGAGAAGATTTTTATTATCGTATAAATGTTTTCAGCATTTTTATACCACCCTTGAGAAATAGAAAATCAGATATTTTACTATTAGCAGATTATTTTACAGAAAAATATGCTAATGAAAATAATAAGAAAATTTCCAGAATTTCTACTCCAGCTATTGATATGCTAATGAGCTATCATTGGCCGGGTAATGTTAGAGAACTGGAAAATTGTATTGAGCGATCTGTTATCGTAAGTAGCGATGGAGTTATTCATGGTCATAATTTGCCGCCTTCCCTTCAACTGGGTGAAGAAATAGATCGATTTTCAGATAATAACATCTCATTTGAGTTAGCTGTTAACAGCTATGAAAAAGAGCTTATTGTAGAGGTTTTAAAGAAAACTAATGGTAATAAACTCAAGGCTGCACAACTATTAATGATGACAAATAGAATTATCGGTTATAAAATTGAGCGATTAGGTATTGATCCCAATAAATATAAGGTAGGAAAATCGTAATGGCAAGAGGTACAAAAATGTATATTGACATGACAAATTATATATTAAAGAATGTGGTGAATTATGTGTAGAATAGGTTGTATAAAAAGTTTAGATCCGATCCATCCATCAAAGGCCCTATACCTGATGCTATCGCAACAGAAGGGACACGATAACTCTGGCTTTGCAATTGTTATGAAAGATCTTTACGGTATTTTCGAGCCATATAAGGAAATGCCCTTGCTGTCATATTCAGCAACTACTAAAGGCGTTGAAATCATTGAAGATTTCATGATGGGAAAAGGTTTTAGTAAAAAAATATTCCGTTGGGAACCAGAAACAGTAGATTCAGACGATTTTGATTTTGAAAAAATGGAATTCTATGGTTTTGATGTTTTTAACTACCCAGAATCACTTCTTGAAGCAACAACTAAAGAACGAGAAAAGGTTCTATTGGATACACGACTAGAACTTCGAAAAGTATTAGAGAAAACAGATGATGGTTTTGCTTTTTCATTTTGGCCAGATACATTAACACTCAAAGAAATTGGTAATCCTAGTCACATAGGTGAGTATTTTAATTTATGGGAAGAGGATGAAGCGTTTGTGGCGAAAAATATCATGATTCAATATCGTCAAAATACAAACTATGAAATCGTTCGATATGCTGCGCATCCCTTTTTTATTCAAGGCTATACGCTTTGTGCAAATGGAGAAAATACGTTTTATATTAAAAATAAAGAGTGTCAGCAAAATCTGCATAAAGGGTATTTAGGCTTCGAGTCTGATTCGCAGTGTTTTTTATATACACTTCATTATATTCACCATGAATTGGGTTGGCCATTGCAATATTACAAACATACTATTACTCCGCTACCATTTGAGGACATAAATAAAATGGATGAAGCGAAGAAGCAGGTACTATATAAAATACGAGAGTCGTTAGCTCACTTAGAAATTAATGGGCCAAATACTATTATTGGTATTTTGCCAGACAACACATTATTTACATGTTGTGACTCTAAAAAACTAAGACCAGTAGTTGTTGGTACAAACGGTAGAATGACTGCAATTACATCGGAAGTAACCGGAATAAATACAATTATGCCAGAAAGAGACTTAGAACAAGACATTTATCCAAATGAACGAGAAACAGTCGTCATTGATGATGATTTAAAGGTAACCAGATGGAATCAAGTATAAAAATTAACGATGTTACTGAAAACGATTTAAGTTGGAAAATCGAATATGATGATACCCGATGCACGCGATGTGGAAAGTGTTTAGCCACATGTACATTTAATGCATTGGAAATGAAGGTTGAAAAACGAGCGTTTTCGATTTCAGAGGGACTTACTCCAAAAACAGTTCGAAAATTTACTACAAAACCTGTTGTTAGACAAGTTGCAACAATAAAACAAAAGTGTGTGGGTTGTGGCATGTGTGAGAAAGTATGTCCAAACCAGGCAATTAGACCAATAAGAAATTCTGAAACAAGAGAAGCATTACTAAACCATACAAATGGTGCAACTATTAAACGTGGTGGTCGGACTAATGTCGGTATTGAAAATAGAACACTTGATCAAATCAAAATCGGCCGAATTTCTCAGATGACAGATCCATCGCTTGATGCACTTAGGCATACATTTGATATGCAAAGTCCATTCGGCCGAGTATTGGGTCCCGATGAGTTACCACTTAAAATTGTAGATGATGAACTGAAAATAAGTGGCACGATTCCCCCAGTCAGATGGATTTATCCAGTTATTTTTGGAGACATGAGTATCGGCGCACTATCAACCAGAGCATGGGAAGCAATTGCAATTGCGACAGCGTACCTAAACGAAAAGCATAATATGCCGATCCGGATGTGTTCAGGCGAAGGTGGAATGCCGATTAAATTATTAAAATCAAAATATTTGAAATACATGATTTTGCAAATAGCATCTGGTCATTTTGGCTGGAATCGAATTATTAAAAGTATGCCAGAAATGGTAGAAGATCCAGCAGGAATTCTGATAAAAATTGGCCAGGGAGCAAAGCCTGGTGATGGTGGATTATTGATGGCAGCAAAAGTTGCGAGACATATACAAGAGATTCGGGGTGTACCGAAGTCAGATTTATTATCGCCACCCAACCATCAAGGTTTATATAGTATTGAAGAATCAGTTCAGAAGATGTTTTTGTCTTTTAATGCCGCATTCCAATTTAGAGTACCGGTTGCAATTAAGGTAGCAGCATCTTCTTCGTCTGTATCCGTATTTAATAATTTACTTCGAGATCCCTATCATATTGTGGGTGGGTTTTTTATGGATGGGATCCAAGCCGGTACAGGTGCGGCACAACAAGTATCACTCGATCACACCGGACACCCAATTGTGTCTAAGATTAGAGATTCATACCTAGCTGCAACTGCTCAAGGAAAACAAGGACGTATCCCCCTTTGGGGTGGTGGTGGATTTGGAATGACGGGTGACTTAGCTGCAGATGCTTTTAAAATGATTAGTTTAGGCGCAAATGGCGTATTTATTGGGAAAATACTTATTCAGTTGCTTGGTTGTATTGGTAACGATAGCGGTAGATGTAACCAATGTAATACAGGCCTTTGTCCAACTGGAATTTGTACACAAAATTATCGATTAGTTAAGCGACTCGATGTAGATAAAGCGGCTGAAACAATTGTGAATTATATGTTATCTGTAGATATAGAAATGAAAAAATTAATGGCACCTATTGGAAACAGTTCGTTGCCAGTTGGTAGAAGTGATGCGTTGGTTACAGTTGATGAATCGATTGCAAAGAAACTGCAAATACCGTACGTGTGTTAGGACGATAGAATGGTCACAAAAATAAATGCATTAAATAAACATAAACGATTATCAACCCAAGAGTTGTTGCAGGAAATATATGCTGCAATTCAAAAGGGTGAAACCGAATTTGATATTACCGCATGTGGACAGCATGACATTGGTGGTCCCCTTTGGACAGAAGATGGTAGACCTCTTAAGTTTACAATAACAGACCCAGGTCAACGAGTTGGATCAATGTGTATGGAAAATACGACAATAATCGTTGAAGGGTCTGCTCCTGCAGATGTTGGCTGGTTAAATGCTGGTGGAAATATCACCGTAAAAGGTGACGGTGGAGATACCACCGCACATTGTGCTGCTGCAGGTAAAATATATGTTGGTGGACGAGTAGGAACCAGATCTGGTTCATTAATGAAACGAGACCCGAAATTCGAATCACCTGAATTCTGGATTTTAAAGAACACAGGTAGTTTCTCCTTCGAATTTATGGGTGGAGGAATTGGGGTTGTTTGTGGATACGATTGTGAAGAGCTTGAATCTGTAATGGGTGATAGGGCCTGTGTCGGGATGGTAGGTGGAATTGTCTATGTCCGAGGTAATGTTAAAGGACTTTTCATTAAAGATGTTGGTATTTATCCATTAGAAAAAGAAGATATCGAATTTTTATCCAATGGAATAAACCCATTTTTAAAAGCAATTGATAAACAGAATCTTGAAAAAGATCTTACGAACTGGAGCCAGTGGCAGAAAATAGTTCCAAAATCCTATGAACAAACTCATGTATCTAAACGAATCAGTATCAATCAGTTTAGAACAGAGGAATGGGTTGAAGAAGGAATTTTTTCAGATGTATTTCCAGATGAAGGAGAAGTTGTGGGTCTGGTGAATACAGGTGATGATCGAATAAAATATCCAAAGTGGTTAAACGTTAAGTCGTGTGCTCCATGTGAATACCATTGTCCAATATCGATCCCAAGTCAGAACCGATACAATTTATTACGAGAAGGTCGTTACAAAGAAGCATTAGATTTAATTTATTATTATAGTCCATTTCCGCGAACTGTATGTGGGCAGGTTTGTCCAAACATGTGTATGGAAGATTGCTCACGTAAAGCAATCGATAAAGCAGTTGATATTAGTGGATTAGGTGCTGTTTCTGAGACTAAAGTAAAAGAAACAAAAATTACGAAAAAACAAAAGGTTGCTGTCGTCGGTGCTGGAGTTGGCGGGCTTGCAACTGCATGGCATTTAAAACGAATGGGATATGATTTAACTGTTTATGAAAAAGACAAACAAATAGGAGGAAAGTTAGTTCATGCAGTATCCAGGGATCGTCTGACATCAGAGTCATTAGAAAATGATCTGGGTAATTTCAAGAAAATTGGAATTAATTATGAACTTGGTACAGAAATAGATACCAAATTATACAAGCAACTGAAAAAAGATAACGATGCTGTGGTTCTTGCAACTGGTGCATATAAACCAAAAGTACCACCATGGCCTGGTAAGGAAAAATTGAAATATGCATTAGATTTTTTAGCTGATGTTAATAATAGCAAAAAGCCAAAAATTGGGAAGAAAGTCGTGGTAATTGGCGCAGGCAATACAGGTATGGATGTTGTCTTCGGAGCGTATCGATGTGGTGCAACAGAAGTAACGGCGATAGATGTTCAGAAACCAAGTGCATTTCAGAAGGAAATAGAGCATGCAGAAAGCATGGGGGCTAAAGTAAAATGGCCAGTATATACAAAAGAGATTACCAATAAAGGAGTAGTACTTGCGTCAGGTGAATTAATAGAAGCCGATAGCGTAATCCTTGCGATTGGGGAAGTCCCTGATTTAAGCTTTATTAGTGATAAATACGAAGAGACACGAGGGTACATAAACGTTGGCGATGATTTTCATTTAACAGATAATGTTTATACGATTGGTGATGTAACAAATCTTGGTCTTTTAGCCGATGCAATCGGTCATGGCCGTGAAGTTGCCATGGTATTGGATGCAAAATTCATGGGGAGAGACTATGAGCCATGTGCAAAAGAGATTGTTGATAAGAATAAGCTGGTAACAGAATATTTTGACGTCATACATGATGAGAAGATTACAGGTAGAGAATCTGATGCTGACCGTTGTTTAAGTTGCGGTACTTGTCGTGATTGTCGTATTTGTAAAGAATCTTGCCCAGAACGTGCTATTTCAAGAACACAAGATGAGAACAATAATTTCGAGTATGTAGTTGATCCAACTAAATGTATCGGTTGTGGAATCTGCGAAGGTGTTTGTCCATGTGGAATCTGGCAAATGTATACAAATTCACCGTCATTACCTGAAGGAATGCAATAAGAAAGACTTATCTCAACAAAGCCAACACTTTGTTGAATATCCTTGAAATTTCAGAAATATTAACTAAATTAAACCTAAAGTCTTGATACTTTGGAACAGGGATAATCCCAACAGGTGTCCGATATTCAGGACTGGGACTAATATCGATCTCATGAGGAAGTTTAAAAAAATTAAGGTGGTGCAAATCATCTTGAAGCATGAAATTTAAATGCTGACATAGTCCTTCAGTTGATTTCCACTCAGGATACAGTTCCAATGAGTATTGATAAGTAAGCTGCTGTCTATTAAGATCATTGGTATCAATTGGTAGTGCTATCGGTCCATTGGGTAATTTAGTTTTAAATGATTTCGGTGGCATAATTACAGGTTTTGATCCAGATAATAGTCTTTCTAGCTCTTTCTTTGAGAAAGAAGGCATTTTTATTGTGAGTGAATCTACTCTTTTGCTAAAAGTAGCAAGTTCTTTTGGCTTGAATGCAGAACCCTCAAGCGTAATCCCTTTTTTGGAAAGAAATTGCATAAGAAGGTATGCTTCTTGATGTTCATGAAGTTTGGTCGATGTATTTTTGAATATATAGTTTAAATTATTATATCGGATAATCGCTTTATCTTGGTATTTATCAGGACTATCAATTAATGCTAATTCGAAATGATCTAATATATCGGAGAACATTTTTTTGTCATGAATAATTAAGCCCTTATCCCAACCTTCAATATCAAAGTCGTCCCATTTGATTTTAACTATTGGAGCGATCGGATAGTTCTTTTTTTGTAATGCAAGAAACCGATGATTCCCATCTAAGGTTACTGGGATAGATGTGTTTGGTAAGTTGCTAGCAGTTAAAAGTATTATCGAAAGGCTATTTGTGTGTTTGATTGTTTCGATAATTTCATCGAGTTTTTCAGGCGTTACGCATTCTTCTGTTTGTAAGAGCGTACTTCTATCTACAAGTTGGATAAGATTACGGATATCTATTGGGCTAAGTTTGGACTCAAGATCTTTTGGGATATCAATAATCCTATGTGAAATAACTTTTAAACGCATAATAAGTTATCGTTCAATATTTCTATTAATCTATCGAAAATGAATGGTTTAATTAATCGCTTGAGATAATGGTTGTTATTTCTTCGAAGTAAGGAGTTTTTTCGTTTACTGTATCGGCTAATCCATCTCGAATACTCTTTCGGATAGTACCCGAATTGTCTGCGGCTAACTGTCCCTTGAGTTTTGACAGAATTGATTGTGGTTTATTGCTTTTTATTATTTGATATATCAAAAGTTTGCCAACAATGGCTGTAATTTCTTGTTTTGCGAGAAAAGAATTCTTCTGCTTCTTGATGTGTGAAAGCAACGGTGAAAATGATTTATAGTTTTCTAAGCTAATACAATTGCTAATAGAGTTTGTTGTTGAAATAAGTTCTTCACGTGACAATGTTGTGATAATAAATCCAAGCTTATTTTGATAGAACTTAACATTATGCATGACTGATAAATTCTGAATTGCTAGTAAGCAAAGCAAATTAATTTCGTTCGTTGTTTGCTTAGATGAAATT
>Ga0075111_1000091_pt1 | contig 44769 bp, 34 predicted proteins | sample AntAceMetag02UKK_FD_69787 | JGI IMG/M metagenome (GOLD analysis project Ga0075111, IMG submission 69787) | Saline lake microbial communities from Ace Lake, Antarctica - Antarctic Ace Lake Metagenome 02UKK | ecosystem: Environmental > Aquatic > Non-marine Saline and Alkaline > Saline | place... | reverse complement strand
AGACGCAATTCTACTCGGAAACAGCTGGGACATAACAGAGCCAATTTCTTCTGATGATAGCCCACTCAAGAGTGATCCAAAAAGATCATCACTTAAACTACCATCATCATTTATAATATCCGCAATTAGTGTTAATCCCGCTTCGCTTCCTTGTAAAGTGTCACATATTGAAGTGATCAAGGCTTCAGTACAAGAATCTTCTGTTAAAATACTGCCAAGTGTTGCACCATTTAAACCAAGGATAACATCTTCCGCCATATCGGTGTCAGCTGCTACATTTTCAAGAATGCTTACTCGTGTCGCCGGATCGCTCACGCTTTTAATTAATGAGGCATAATCTTCGGCGCCTAAATCTGTTGCAGTCAAATTTCCAAGCAATAAAGCTTGGGCGGCAGTATCACAACCATCGTTTAATAGATCCGCTAAACCATCTACCCCACATGAATTCATTACAGCTGTAAGAGTTTCATCAGTACTAAGCTGTGTAATTAATGCCGAGCTGGTATCTGTTGCTAAACCTGTTTTACCATCTGTTCCTGCTCCGGTTAGTACAGCTGCTATTTTAGCATTATCCCCTAATCCAGATAGTGCGGAAAGCGCATAAGCAAATGCTTCTGCACCACTTTCCCCAAATTCAGCATTAAGAAGATCTACTAACTCTGGGGCCTCCATTTCACCAAATACGTCAGCTAGATTTCCAGCAGTATTAAGAGCTGTTATAAATTCCACCTTATCATCCGAATAGGTGATTTGTGATAATACATCTGCACAGACAGACCAATCACCATTGGCAGTCGCATTAGAGATTAAGGCATCCATTAATGCTGTTTGATAAGCGAAATGATCGGTATTTATTAGCGCGGCAATAGTAGACGCATCTAACAAAGCAACAATCGCGGCAATGTCTCCATCACCATCATCTACGATACTACTAAATATTTCATTTAGTGCATTAAATTCTAAAGTTCCTATATTTTCCATTAGTATCGCAGCAATGGCCTCATCATCAACGTACTTAGCAATATCGGTAAACATAGCTACATGATAATCATAATGAATATTTGAATATAAGGTACCAATAACAGCTGCACCACCATCTTCATCCTTATAAATTGAATCCATCACTCTTGATGTTAGACTATCTAAACCTTCCAGATCACTCCCATTAAAAATGGTTTCACTGTAGATCATGCTTAGTGCATCTTGAAGATATTGGTCATTTTCTCCACCAAATTCACTAACAAGTTTAATGATCATATCACCAATAAAATCTATGATTTCATCGGTTGTCTTTCCTTCTTCAGTCATATTAGCTATTAATGATTGTGCGATTTCTAAACGAGTATCATAACTAAGTTCCATTGGTAGTTCGAAATCTAAGCCAAGCTCATCAAACATTGTAGAATACGTTACATACTCAACACCATTATCATTACAGAAGTCCACAAAAGCGTCCTGATCTCTGGCGAACAACATCGATAGCACATCCGCATCGATCGTATCATAGTCAATTGCTCCCGCAGCAACCTCACTCAATAACTGCTGAATATATAATCCTTTTGCTAAGCTTGTACCTGCTGTTCCGGCTGCTTCAAAAAGTTTTGCTGCTAAATCACTTATACCATCATTTGTTGCCGCACCATCAAGACCAGTGTCGTCGTCCATATTAAAACCAATACTAATGCCCGTTCCGAACCACTCCATTAATTTTTCCACAATTGCGTTTTGGTCACCAATTTGAGTAATCAGATCTGCTAGTGCGTCTGCATCAATAGCCGTTAATACATCTGCGATCCGTGATTGACTTAAACCGTCAATTACCAGGCAGGCATCCGCACCAAACACTGCAGCTAACTGATCGGCTACTAGCGTCATACTTTCGCTTGAAATTAAAACATCATCTAATAATGTTGCCACATTTGTTGTACCCATTTCAGCCAACATTCCTTGTAATGCTGATTCTGAAACTCCATCCAGTAATGCCTGTCTAGTATCGGAACCTAAATGGTCACTTAATAGCACACTGTTAATCGCCGCATAGTTACCAGCTTCTGCTTCACTAATAAGAGCATCGATAATAAGATCATAACTAGTTTCATACGATCCTACAGTCATATCGAAATCTAATAGCTCGGCTAAGCTATATCCCGATAAAGTGTTTAGAACATCAACTAATTGTTCCGCTGTCAATTCTTGCACTAGGGCATCTTGCGTAGAATGGCTAATTTCTCCGGACATTAATAACAATCCAATATCGGATGACGAACAGTTAGCTATAATTGCTTCAAGATAGGAATTCAGTGTATCTCCAACGCCTATAGCATCCAAAACAGTGGCTACGCTAACAATATTTGTACTATTCCCTGTTGCCACTAAATCGATCATTATTTGCTGTACAAAAAAGTCATAGTTTCCACCGGTACCTATTTTTCCTAAATTCGCTAGCTCATCGATCAATTCACTGGCACCAAAAGCATCGGCACTAACAAGCGCACCTGCGAACATTTCTAATTGAGCTTCCGTTGCATTTGCCATGTCGATCACTAATGTTGCACCGGAACCATATGTAATAGATAGAGTATCTCCATCTAGCTCTATAAGAGCTTCACAACTACCATTAGCAGATGCAGCATCGGCGTATCTGTTCATATCCAGTAATAACTCAGTTATTTGTGCTTCATCAAGATTTGTCCAGTCTATCGTATCTATCATTGCTATTTGCAATACATCTTGAATACTTAATCCATCAACAGCCAAACCTGTTCCGGCATCATATGCCTGTGCAGTGTTTATGTCTGCAATGGATAGTTCCCATTGCTCGGTTGCCTCGTTATAGCTATAGGCACTAACAATATAGAAGTCGTCGCCATCTACTTCTCCGTTATCATTTGTATCAACAAATAAGTCACCATCTTCATCTATCCATCCCGTGAGTGTCTCATCTGCATCGACCGTACCATTACCATCCATATCCCAACCGATCTCAACCTGTGTAACTGTCTCTCCAGTTAATTCATTTATAGTTTCATCTCCTAGGATAGTATTCATGTCTACATTATCCTGGTTCCCTGTAGTAAACTTGTCTAATCCTCCACTAATCTGAAAACTCATGTATTTTCCCCCTTTTTATTTTTATCTAATCCCTTGTAATAAACATTCGTTAATATTTATTCATCACCCCCAGATTTTTTTCTTTATTTGTGTTGTGTCTGTATAGATTATCGACGTTTATCAGAATAATTATGTATCGATATATTCTGGTGTAATATGTGGTGAAGAAATACGCTTTTCGTTGTCATCTGGTTCCAATATTTTGACACGATATACTAAAACCAAATTGCTTTACGGTTTTTGACGGAAATGAATTTCTGCTTACAATTCTGATGATCCAACGACAGACAATATTGCCTGTCGCGTTGCTGAACCTAAATGTTCGTCTAATAACATACTGTTGATAACCGTATAGTTACCAGCTTCTGCGTCACTGATAAGAGCATCGAGAATAAGGTTATTACTGGCTGCATACGATCCTGAATTCATATCAAAATCTAATAGCTGGACTAACTGAAATCCCGATAAAGTATTTAGAACAGCAACTAGTTCTTGCTTAGTCATTTTTTGCACTAAAGCATCTTGTGTTGCATAACTAGTTGATCCGGACATTAATAATTCTCCGATATTGAATGACAAACAGTTACCTATTATTGCTTCAAAATACGAATCCATTGTTACTGAGTCTATCTCATCCAAATCATCGGCTACTCCACCAATACTTGAACTATTAGCTGTTGCTACTAAATCGATCATTATTTGCTTTATAAAAAAGTCATAGTTTCCACCGGTACCTATTTTTCCTAAATTCGCTAGCTCATCGATCAATTCACTGGCACCAAAAGCATCGGCACTAACAAGCGCACCTGCGAACATTTCTAGTTGAGCTTCCGTTGCATTTGCCATGTCGATCTCTAATGTTGCGCCAGAACCATATGTAATAGATAGAGTATCACCATCTAGATCTATACTCGCTTCACAAGTACCGGATTCCGATGCAGCATCTGCGTATCGGTTCATATCCAGTAATAACTCAGTTAATTGTCCTTCATTAAGATTTGTCCAGTCTATCGTATCTAGCATTTGGATTTGTAATGAATCTAGTAAAGTTAATCCAGATATTTCATCACCAGTCCCGGCATCTTTAACAGCATAATTTTCAAGATGATCTGTATCGATAGTGACTGTTAGTTCTCCACCTTCTACTACAGTGACAGCATTTTCTATATATACATCTGCATCGTCAATTTTACCATTGCCATTCGTATCAATAAATAAATCACCAGAATCATCCACCCAACCTAATATTTTTTCACTCTCTTCTAGTATGCCGTCTCCATCCAAATCAAAACCAAGCTCAACTTGAACCACATCTCCATCTGAATCAAAAGCTGGAACAGCTCCATCTAACAAATCCTCAACATCAACTTCACTTGTTTGCTGTATTTCAAATTCATCTAACCCTCCACTAATTTGAAAAGTCATATATTTTCCCCCTTTTTATTTATTTTCAGAAAAACCTTAGTCTATGTAATTCCATTCCCTCTAGCTTTTTTGTTTCATTAGTGTTGCCTCTGTATAGATTATCGACGTTTATCCGAACAATCATGTATTGATATATTTTGATGTATTATATGGTGAAGTAAATACTATAAGAAACTGCTTAATTTAGCGTATACTGGAACGCTTAGATTAGCATTAATACTGTTAATAATGTTTCGTTTTTATCTTTTATTCCTAAGTGATTTCAGATACGCTTTTCGTTTTTGAGCATTTGCTGCTGCTACTTGTAAGCTCCATTGCTCGTCATCATATTTCTTTTTATTACGTGTATATTCATCTTCTTCTTTTTCATATGAATCGGTATTTAAATCATTAAACTGCAGAATCATCATTCTAGCCCATGTTTCTTCCATGTAATATTTATTCATATCAAAAAAATTATGTACTACCTGATTATTTGCACCAATTCTATTTGCATACCAAAGCGGGTTCTTTAATATATTGAATATCTGGTACTTACTCTTAACCGACGTTATTTCGTCTGGCCAGAGACTCGCATTATCTCTAAAGGTTTCAAACGCAGTCTCTGCCCCAAAATCGAAAGTAGTACCATCCGTTTCTGTTATTTTCCACTCATCACCGTTTGAAGAGATCAACGTACTAATTTCAAGTTTTGTAAAAAGATCATCAATAATACTATTTCGCTCCGTTTCAGTTCTTTCTCCTCCTGAACTATTATAAAAGATGTCATAAACTTTATAATATTCTCCCTTGGATGTCACATCTTTTAAATCCGCCATTAGTACATTATACTCGCCAAAAGAACTATCAACTGTGCCGTCATATGAGCTCATCCGTCCATAGTAGTCTTCAGCTTTTCGTTGTCGTTTGGTTCCAATATTTTTACGCGATAATTTCCCAAGATCTGAATTACTATCCTTTGAAGACCGCGATACCTGTGTCGCGATATCTGTTTCAATGTCATAATTCATATTTGCAAAATCCATAAATTTGTTTGAAGGATTCTCAGGATTCTCTGAATATCCAGACACATCACCACTATTTTGATATAGAAAACGACCACTTGTTTCATACCAACCAGCCTGGTTCCCTTGCCCAATAATCTCCCCCTCATAATAATCCAATTTTTGAGCTGAATAATTAAATCGATCCTGATACTCTCGACTCAGCATCGTCTTACTATACTCCCCTCGCATATAGAATTCATCCATAAATGCTTTTTTAGTCGCGGCTTCCACCGTTGAGACATTATAATCCATAGCGCTCAAGCTAGGTCCATCCATACCAGTCGTGACTGCTTTGATTATTTTATCTCGATATAAATTATACTTATCCAAATAGATGTTTGGCATAAAATTTATTTCATCGAACTGTTCTTTAACTAATGTACACACATCATATGTTGACGCATATCGGGTATCGCACAAATCAGCTATTCCTTGTAAAGAAGCGGCATCTTCCACGGTCGTTCCGTCATAAAATAATTCTAATTCGGTTCTTTCTGATCCGTCTACTGCACGGTAAGCATGTAAATGAAATGTCTCGAGGCTCGCATCGTCTCCATCTTCCAGATATTCTCGCGTTTTATTTGAGGTGTCTGTGACATAAAAATTTGCTGGGATTTCAATACAATCAAATATAGTATCCCGATCTGAATACAGTGCATGATCTGCCGGTATATTTAAATCAGCTGCAGACAATACTTCTTTAGTAAAATATCCTTGAGAGGTAACAAAACCATTCTCATATAAATAAGTCCATGCATCTTCCCCAGTTCCTCCTGTTAAATTAGTAATTTCAGCGGCTTCAATACGCAAAAACTCGCTTAGATCTGAGTTACTCGTTATCGCTCCATAGCTATCATTTTTCAGCCCATACTCAGCGAATCGATCCCTTAGAGCAGTTATTTGCTCAATATATTTTGCATCGGTCTCTTCATGAAATTTTCTTCCGGCAAAATCTCTCATTAGTTCATCCTGCATGGCACGATAATAATCATCTCGATTATCTCCGTAATAGGCCATATCTAATGAGTATATCCCCAGTGCTTCTTTTAATACTCTTAATATATCGGCCCGATAATCTCCATAGGTACCATCTAGATCACTTTCCGTTAACAATTCCACCGTTTCATTTACTTCCGTACCCCCAACCCATCCCTCCCCAAGCAAATAATCCCAGACAGTATTTTGTAATACCAAAACAGCAGGATCAGTAGTAGCAGCAGGATCAAATAGGTTTGTAATATCATTCTGCGCAACTATTCCAAAATCCTGATAGCCATGTGACCCATCAAAATTTTCAAAACTAACTTGATCTTTTCCAATACTATCATCTACTGAACTGCCTGATGATAGTAATTGCCCCTTCACCCAAGTTTTTGTATAATCGTAATTTCTAAGCATTTCATTTGCTAAAACATCCTCATCATATTTTAAGCCACTAATACGAGTAGCTAATGCTAGATTTATCGTTCCATCAACCCCCTCGTCACCCTCGGGATAATCGTAGGTGCCTACAAATTTCGCAAAATCACATGATATCCCAGACCCATCCCAAGAAAGTGTTATTGCAGCCCCATGCTCATCATCGAACGTAACAGATGTTGCGCCATCCGGGACAACGGTCAACAAGGTTGTTTTATCTATAAACGTCCCATCGGAGGTATCTGTCTCGCTCTCCTTAAGCTCATAATCAGCTATAGCATCAATAGCCCCGGACCCGTCAAGATCAGGACATACATGTCCAGACCAGGTCCAGGTTTGTGTCCCGGTATATTCCATTGTCGTCTTTATTCCCTCAAAGGTGGATTCAAGATAACGCGTTCCATCTTGTTCAATCAATTTTGCTGTACAGTTTAAGTTCCATTCATACTTAATAATGTCCTCAGAAAGCGTATCAAATCCGTCAGCTATCCCGGTACAGTTCGAACATATTGGAATTTCTGGATCCTCAAAATCATAGCCCGGATCATAGGCGTCGGAATACACTGTTTCGAAATTAAAACTCCTAAAAAAATCCAGCTCATTTACCGCATTATATAAGGGGCTGTTTATTTGAACAGCATTGCTTATAGAATCAGTCGGGTTCAGATTCGAACCATCTACAGCATCATATAGTTTATCGAAATGATTGTATGCAAAATTCCCAAGGTTACTGAATATTTGACCTATTCCCCAGGTACCATCGCTAATATCATTTTTAAAATAAGATCCCGTTGTGGTACTTGAGCCTACAACAGACTGCAGCCATTGGTAAAAATTATATTCATCATAATAATATTCTTCATCCGGACCATCTCCAGTCATTACAACATTCGATGGAATTGTTAAATCTAGTTCAGAATATTTTAGTGACAATTCAGATAAATGCTTCATTACTGATTGATAGCTTGCCGTTGTATTATATGGATCTAATGTCCCATCCCCATCCAGATCCCACTCGCCCTGATCAAAAGACCAGGTATCCAGATCCCACTTATCAAGTAAGCGAAACAATGAATCGCCATCTTGTCTCAACGCACTATCCAGAGACATAGTATCCGCAATACTATAATTGGCAGAACCCGTCGCCTCATTAATAAAATCATATACAAATGTGCCATCTTGTCTCAACGATCTTGTGTGGTCTACACCATATGTCCCGTCTGCTAAGCCTAAATTATTACTGAGAGCAAGCAAGTCTGACACCCCCTGAGTACTACCTAGTGAAAAGCACCATTGCAAGATTTCTAGCGTATTAATAAAATCATCGTTACATAAAATGTCTTCAATAATCTTATCGATGTTCATATTTAATGTACCAACCGTGTCAGTGTTAAATTCGATATTTTTAATATCCTCTATAATGTTATAAAGAAATCCCTGCCCAGAACCGCTATTATATCCGAGATAGCTCTTTCTATAATTAATGAGAATCTGTTCCTTCTCACTTTCTAAAATATCGATAAAGGCCCCATCACTTCCATAAATTAAGGGAAAGTCCTCTATCTTTATATTTCGTGTGGGTTTATTAGTTGAATCAATATAGTTATATGCTTTAAATGCATCTAAAATAGGATCACCATCAAGAGAAGTATCAGCTGTTAAGCTAGTGGCAGAAACAGCTTTCTTAAACGAAGAAGCACCGCCTGCTAAATCTCCGAGTAAAGAGCCGGCTACAAAGGCATTTCTCGTTGTTTCATAATCGAAATCATTTACATAAGTCTGATGAGTTGTATTATAGCTTGCGGCCGGCAACAAGGAAAGAATTGTATCTGTTAATAAGGTTTTGTTATCACTTGTATTTACACTAACCTTACCAGGAACTGCACTAAAATCTAATGTGGTCAGTCGTTCATTCAGCTTAATTAAGAATGAACTGATATTGTCATAGTCTGCTTTAATTGATTCATCCACAATAGTTTGAACATGCGCAACATTATCCTGATACGCAGAATTGCTGTAGTTAATCCCTACTGTAATCTTTTCTGGATCGTCCGATCCTTCAGTGGCAGGATCTGTTACGGTATATCTATTCTCGAAAAAATTAGACATCATACCTGAGCTACTGATAATACTATTAGTTTCACCAGTAAAATCGACACCCGTTGTAGCGTATGATTGCATTCGATAAAATAGTGGCTGCCAAAATAGTGACTGCATATCTTCCGAAGTCCCATCTGGAAAATTATCATCGTCAGTAACACCATGAATATCATTCATAAATGTTGTGACACCATTCACTCTGTCCTGAAACATTGTTAATGCATCTGGCTCAAATACAAAACTATCTGTGGCGTCAACGTCAACAGCTATAATACCCGCACTTATTAATGTATCCTCTAAAGCGGTACCATCCATAAACGAAGTATCACCCATGGACATAACAAAATCACCATCGGGCGCATTCATGGTCCCACCCCAAGAACCACTCTCATCATAAAAACTCTTAACTATTTCTAGTAGAGAACTCGCATACATTCCCTTTAAGGCATTTGGAAGTACCTTTCTTCCGTCACTAAAAAAATCGGAATCATTTATTGCAAAGGGGTTTAATGGTGAAAAATTTATGGTATGGGTCCCATCTGTATTAAAAAGGGAGGAATTGATATACCCAGTTCCAAGATCAACTAATGCTATATCGCTTGCCGTTCCACCATTAATACCCACATTAAACGTTATCATACTCTGCAAATTGTCAACGTTCATTCCCAAGGGGTTATCTTCTTTAATTTTTGTTATTCCAGTTTCCAATACCTGTCCAGTTTCCAGATTAAAATCACTACCATCTAATCCACAGTCAAACACATCAATCAACCAATCCATAACTTTAGTTCCATTTATATCATCATCATCAGTTCCATCTACTAATGTCACTTCAGAACTAGCATATGTCCCGGAGTAATAAGTAGTACTAACAGATCCCCCCATATGTGCTAGTAATTGGTCTTCAACATAATCATGAGGTAAATATGTCCGTGCATCTTCCATATCATCAAATAAGGTACTTGAACTAAAATTCTCGGTCATGACTCCACCCAAATCGTCTTTTATAGTTTTCAACGGTGTCATGAAATTTAACTCTAAATCCTCTCGATCAACAATATCACCATCCACTCCAATCCAATTTATTCCATCAAAATCAGCATTTGTCGGTGAAGAAAAAGACTGCATCATATAAAAGGTGTTCATCTTTTGCATTTGATAAATCATATCTAGGTAAATTTTATCCAAAGGGTTTGCATCGGTCGAAGAATTACCAACACTAACCCCATCAGCTGTTGCATTCATTGGCCTCTTGGCTTCGCTCATATACGGTGACACATAACCGTTTCTAGCAATATAATTTGGATAGTACCCTATATCCGACGCACCGTACTCAGCCAATGGATGAATCGTCCTATCACTATCTGCCAGATGAAAAACAGTCCCATAGTTTAATCGATTAAATTCGTTAACCTGAGTAATGTCTCTAAATACTCGCCCTTTTTTATCCACGATATTTGCTAAAAGATCTAACATATTGCGACTCTGTGAATATGTACCTGCTATATCCGTCACCTGTTCTGCTAGAGACCCTATATCATTATTTTGATTTTGAGCGATTAAGTTAAGCGTATTGGTAACTTCAAATATTATGGCATCCTTATCTTCCAACATATAATCACCCATAATAGTTTCATCCAGTTCATACTCTCCGTTTGCTAGTTTCTCATTGATTAGTTGCTCAAATAATGGGTCCGTGGATTCACCCGTTATATCGCTAACAAACAGGTCATTTGCAGAAGATAAAATTGTCTCTAAACTAGAATCAATCAAACTAAATAATCCACGAATACTATCGATCTTATTATTTTCTTTATTCTTATAGTTGTAGTCCAAGACGATATTATCCATATCAAAAAAATCATCCAATGTATATGGCGGATCTTCCAATCCAACAAAATATTCTAAATCTTCAGATGATTTAGTGTAAATCTCATATGCTAATCTCCGTTTTACATCTTCAGCACTCATAAGAAAATAATTTGCCATATAATTGTCCATTTTATTCTCAGCGATCATTTCTCGAATTGAAGAAAGTATATACTTAAATCCATCTAAACTTTCTTGTGAGTCCGATCCTATAAGCCCTGTAAGGTCAGCGAAATTTTCCCCATACATAGGTAGATGCTGCTGTATCGACATACTTAGAGATTGACTATATACTTCTTGCGCAACACGATATGATTCAAACTCGATGGCTCTTCTTTTTAACCAATTTGTTTTTGCGTTAAGCCTTTTATTTTCATAATCAGAAACGTCGTCGGGAATATCCTCACCAATATCGTCCGGGATAAAATAATTATACATACGTTCTTCACCTTTAGATGTTTTAACATCAAAATATAGGAGACTTTCTCTCTCTTCATACTGCCAAAAATCTGGGTTTGCAAAAGAACTTAATATTTGATTCATATCCAAATTTGTCGAATTAACACCAAATACCTGCGACATTGATTGGGTGTATCTTCTTCGAGACTCCATCATTAGCATAGATAAATAAAAAACATCCTGATCAGACCACACAGCCCCATCACTTATATCAATATTCTTTCTGGCTATTTCATATATGTTCGGAATATAGTCCATCGTAGTTGATCCATCAGTATTTACAGCAAATTTAATTTTATCCAGAAAATTTGAAAAATCGCCAGTACTTGTACCATCCATTTTTTTAGTTAAATCGTAATACGTGTATCGATCACTCTTCTTTAGACTTAAGTCATCGATATTACTTGTCGAAAATAGTGATTGATCCATTAAGGATTTAAACGTTTCGCTATAATCCACTATAGGAGCAGTCACTCCTAGATTAGATAAGTAGTCACTATAGTATAAGTCCGTATCTATTGCCTTATTTGATACATTTGTATTATCACTTAACTCACTGTTTTCTATTTTTCCATTTTTATCCAGATCATTATCCGCAAATCCATCACCATCCATATCTACTAAGAAATTACCAGAATCAGTATCATATGTCCCCACAGTATGCTGCATATCAACCAACGTGGGGTGGAAATTAACACCTTCAACAAAAGACGCACTATGCTCATCACCCGTTACAGTAGAGAGTATTGGAATAATTTTTTCTCCTGTTGTTGAATCTAGGTCATATTCCTCGTCTCTATCAGTAATCGTTTTATACATTAATCTACCCGCATACTCGTTAAGACCATCGGTAGGATCAATCAATTTAGCCTCAATACTTAATTCTCTGCCATCGTTAGTTCCAATGGATAATCCCCCCTCATAAGGAACACCCGCTAAGCCGGTAAATCGACCGGACCCAATAGTATCTGTGCCAGCTGAACCATCAATATCTAAGGTATCACCAAAAAGATTATTCAAAGAGTTGCTATTCGCTCCCCGCCACAATCCATTTTCCCTATCATCAAAGATAGCCTTGTTGTATAGAGATTCACCATATTCATCCTTATCCCTATGCTTTTCTACACCCGCTTCACCTTCTGCGTGATTGGTTAATACATTTGTTACCGTTCGAGGTAAAAACTTCATTATCTCATTCAGGTAATTAATTTTAGTATCTAACCACAGCTCTGCACTATCCGAGGGCTTCCCTCTAGAAAATGCTGGTGCTGTATTTTCTAGATATCGATGCGGATTAGCAGTTAATGTTATATATTTTTGTGGTAAATTTGGTTCTTGCATTTTAACCTTCTATTATTTTATATTATCGCCGACATAAACTTAGATAGACTTCTATATATTATTGTTCCCATTATTATTTTTATTAAACTAAATATAAAAATAAATAGAGCCATACCGAAGTACAGCCCTATTTATTTTTATTACTCTAAATATATAAACTACTTTTATCCAGCTACATCTCTTGCAAATGTTTGCATTTGTGCACTTACTGCATCTCCACCAGTCTTTCCAACAGCCGTCACCGCAGACAAAGAATCCTTCATTTGTTGTAATACTTGTTGGATGTAAAATAATGTACCTGGATTTTGTAAAATATCTTCACTATCCATAAGTTTAATTGTTATATCTTCAAGACTACACGTCGCATTACCCTCCGTATCAACGTCGCCTAAGTTACTTGCTGATATTGCAAAATACTCATTTTCACTAAGATCATATTCGTGCGATACGCCTGCAGGATCACATCCCGTACAATCGATAGTTAACGTACCAGTTGACTCATTCCATGTGACTACAACATCTGGATCACCCGCATAAGTCGCTAACAACTCAGCAATAGGACCCATCGTGGCTTCATATTCAGCCGAATTCATAAAATCTTCAATGTTTTCACCACCGATTTCGATTCCCATGTCCGCTAATTGCTCTATCCCACGAATACCTTCACCCGTTGACATTACCATTGCAACTGACATGATGTCTTTGAATAAATCGTTTGCTACCTCTGCAATAATCATTAACATTTTTTGTAAAGAAGTCGATCCAATTGGTGAATGATTTGATGATCTACCCGATATTACTTCGCCTGAACTCTTACTCCAATTTGTTGATGCCGTTTGTGCAACTGTTGATAAACCTGCGCCCATATTAATTCCCCCTTTTATTTTTTTGTGCTACTGCACATTATTAACAATAAAACATTTGAATCTTAATGAATTATTTAATGTTTTCTTGTGTATCACTCCTTTCAAAATTTTATCCCTGTGTGTGTTTGTGTTTCAGTATATATATCGCCAATAATTAGAACTTATATGTATCGATATATTCTGGTACATACAAGTTTTGGCTCTGTTTGTGGCAGACCCTATCCTGCTAGGGGTTTCAGCTGTTTTTAGTATTGTTGCTATCTAGAAAAATCTATATTACTATATAGATATCTAATACATAATATGATTAAAAGGAGCTCTCAAATGACAGATCTGCCTAGTAAAAATAATTTTAATCGAGACAAAGAAGAGTATTTTGATATCGATTCCCTCCCTGATATCGCTGAAGCTGAAAATATCGGTGATCAGTTTATTGATATTAGTAAAGCAACCGAAATGGAAAAAACGGTCGTAAAAAAAGAATTTATGGATCAAGATATACCAAAAGAGGCTACAAAATTCCAAGATTCAAAAATTAAGAGAGTCGATAATAAAATTACTATCAAATTTAAAATTTCTCAAAATGACCTAAAAAGAATAAAGAAAATGAGCCAGGGACTTATCTCTGCTTCAATTACTGAAGGCCAATATACTTTTGATATTGGAAAAAACGCAGACGGGATGGAAGAACTCTATTACCTTGGTCAATTCGTTGGCGAAATGATTAATGATGAACCGCGTGTTTATAGACGCTATTTTGCAACAGCAGCAATCCGCCAAATGGTGAACGAAGGCATTCTATTTGAATATGAAACAGATAAGTTCACTGTGCATCCAACCTTCCTGAAGATGCTTGAAGAAAAAAATGTAGAATTTGCGAAACAACTAACTTATCGAGGTATTCCTATGTTTGAAGAAGATGCTGTAAAGGAAATTCTTGAAAAACGCAAACAAAAAGAAGGGAACTAGTGGGATTTTTTTTTGTTAGTTTAGTCGGTATATTTTAAGGCTACTTGCTCAGTATATTTTAGCAATTGTTTTACATTTTCACCTTTATTTTCATAAAAATATAAACCCATCCAGGCCCAATTCTGTTTATAATAATCATTGGGGTTGTCACCCCAATACCCCGCTCTTCGGTAAAATCCTCTGAGTTTTCGGAGAATCTTTTCCGTATAGTAGTCTTCCCCTAAGGCTGTAAAATAAGCTAAATAGACTCCATAGGAGGAGGGATATTCATATTGGATACCTCTTACGTCTAATGTTTTACCATTTATTGCATAGCCACCTAGTAATTTATTCTCTTTTCTCAACTTCTCTGTAAAAAACTGGAACGTGCCATCTCTTAACAATTTCTCCACTCCACGTTCTGGCGATACCTTATTTGTTAGCCCAAGGAAGTACCATGTTCGAAACGCGTCCCAACTATGCAAATAGTCATCAATTTTACCATCCTGTGCCCAAGGCAGGTCTGTAAATTGATTATCATTGCTTAACATACACCAATCTGGAACTAGTGCACCATTACCCTTAAATTTCTGTCCCGCTTCATTATATAGGGTAATCGATTTGCTCTTCTTGATTTGGACTAATGCATCTTCCAGTAGTTCTTCCCAAGGATGCCCCGGGTCATACTGGGCAAAGCTCTCATATAAAAAAGGCATGTAATAGCTAATATTAATCCAAGGATCACCTCGGTCATTTGATAGTAGATGATAGGCACTATTGCTAGCATCCTGTCCTGGGATAAGAAACGCAACATTATCGAGAGCAAAACAGTCTCCCACCGGTTGGAATAGAATGTTATTTATCGATGCCCAGTCAAAATCCTCACGACTAAACGATGAAAAATGAACTTGGTGTGTCTCTAATACATCGGAATATCCGTAACGCTTCGTATATGACACTTTATTCCCAGCAGTATCCTCAAGTATTATTTTAACGCCATTATTTTCTCTGCTTGAAAATTTGATACCCTCATAGTTACTTATATCCATACCACCTATATATTTCCCAACACCATACCATTTAGCACCAAATGACTCTAGGCTATAATATTGATTAGTCCCCTGCTCTTCCAAGCTCTTCATTATTCGTCCCGAGGAATCTGCGTAGGTAAACCAATTTCCGATAGATGCATCGTTTTCAAAATCATCCAATACGCCAAGTTCCTTATAGGTGACGCACTTCTCCCAAACATCGGATATAATATTTTTTGCATAGTGCTGATAATTGAATTCACCGTCACGGCTTCCCCACTTGTTATGAGCCATTATAAGAGCACCCGCAATTAACTGATCACCATCTGGGGCAGCATCTATCCCGTTTCGCCAACCCTGGCTTGGCATTTCTCGTGATGGCACATATACAATACCACCAATATTAGTTCGTTTTATGTTGGGTGTATATCGCCAAGCAAACAAGTAATCCTTTTTTTCTTCCGGCATAGTTTGCCAACGACTCGAAGCCCAATTGAATACTCGTGGGATATTTTTCCTCATTAGATTATTAACTGACCATTCCCACACTTCATCGAATGTTTTCTGATCATCTATTAGAACTGCTCTAAAGAGAACATAGGATACAGTTTCAGAAAAGGTTAGTTCTTTTCCATAACTACCCTTGCTAAGGTCCGCCTGATCCTTATCTGCCAAAGGACGACCATTTATTGCCACTTTTTGCTTTATATAGTGGGCCCAACTCTTTTTTAAAACTTGATTATTATCTGAAAAAGCAGCCTGCGTAAGTAAAATACACAGGAGCATTACAATTGGAATCTTTTTCATATAGTGATACCTCTCCCACCCATGGAAATAATATACTCCTAGTCACTATTATCTATTTTTGCCATTTAACGGGCTTTTTAAACATTAGATTATTCTGATGGATTAGACCTCGCCCCCAAACCCCTCTCCATGGTATGCAAAAGAGAGGGGAATATTCCAAATAAATTGAGGCAAATAAAAAACACTAAATTTAAGTACTTATTAAGTCTAATGTTTAAAAAATATTAGTTTTGGGTATAGCTTAAATACATATATACATAAGGAGTTAGCAAATATGACACACAATATTATCGTTGGTTATCAGAAAAACACTAAAACAACTCTATGGCCATTTAGTATTTTTCTCTGTGATAAAGCTGCAAAGCTTGAAAAACAATCAAAACATATAGTTACTCGATTATATGGACCGACTAGATCTATCTTATAGATTGAAACAGTTTTTGTAATTTCAACTTACTCTTCTTTCCGGGTTCAGTTTCTACACTGCTACTAATATCCACCGAAAATGGCTGGTATTTTGGAATAAGATTGCTAATATTTTGATCGTTTATTCCACCCGCTACAAATGATCTTGGCAAATATTTCTTGGGGATCAGATCCCAATTAAAACGCTTCCCGGTTCCGCCCATATGATCCTTATCGTGTGTATCCCATAGATAATATGGAGATTGATATTGATCTATATCCGATATTTTAGTGTCATTTGACACTCTAAATACTTTAATTTTATTCTGAAATTGGATACGATTAAAATAAGCGACGTTCATATCATTATGGACCTGAATATAATCACAATTCGTTTTAGAAATTATCATCTCGATCTCAGATATATCATCTGTCGTTACAACACACACCGTTGATACACTCGGATATTCTGAATGAACCTGAGATATCAATTTTTGGATTGAGTCTAACGATGCATTTCGCTTACTTTTATCTGAATGAATAAATCCAAGGAAATCTGCACCTTGTTCTGCCACGAATTTTGCATCTTCCCAACGTGTCAGACCACAGATTTTAATTTTTGTCAGCATTACAGACTGCAATCTAACTGATCGATCTGTTTCGCTATTAAATCGAATATTTGCTGTTTCTGAACACCCTGCTCGTTTTTAAGACCTTCAATTAATGATAGGAACTGATCTTTAAAAGCCTTAACCTGAGGATCATCCTCCGTGCAAGCTATTTTTGCAGCTAATTTTTGCATCAAAAGCTTCACTTGTTCTTCAAGGTACTTAATATTCGAATCCCAATCGATTTCTTTTTTTTGATCCTCACCACTATGGTTAATCGCTTCCGATGATATACTCGATTGATATGGAATTTTAAAATAAGCAGTACTCTTCACCAGCTTATCGTTGATTTCCGCTCGAAGTCTTAAAATCTCTGAATATTTGTTCATAAGGGACGTATTCTCATGGTCCTCTTCGGATAATTTATCCCCCGTTTTAGAAATTCTATTTAATTCATAAATCACTGCGTTTACATTTTTTTCAATTGCTAAATACGCAATATCTGTTTTTTCATGGAGTAATGATAACAATTTCTTTTCCGTTACAATCTCTTCGATCAACCTGATTAATCGGACTATCGCAGATGGCTCTAAGTCATTTTCCTTAAGCGAATTACGCACTTCTTTTTCCATCGAAAGTACTTTTTCCAGATTGCCTTCTTTCATGGCAAGTTCATAACGCTTCATCAGTTTTTCATCTAGAGAACTTGCCATTAAATCCTTATGAGCTTGTTCTTTGCTGACTCTTGCCCAAAATCGTTTCGAATTTGTTTCATTCAAAATCTGTATAAGTGATAATGCCTCGTTCATCTTAGTCAGTTTAGTATTTTTATGATCTTGTTGATTTACAATTTTAATCATTGAAATTAACGATTTCTCATTTACGGGCAATCGTCTTAAAGAAAGAGACTTTAACATGCTATATGCTCTGTTTATGATAACTTTTTGATTATCGCTCATTTTTAATGATTAACCTTTTTTAAGTTTATACGCTACGTCAATCGTATTCTTATAAATTAATTTTAATGTTGAATTTGAAAACTGGCAAGTAAATGTCCGATTATGCAATACTTTCTGGGTTCGCTTTGATTTTACGAAAGCCACTTTGCTTCAAGTTTTTCAATTTGTTTTCCCATATGAACTAAAGCATCTTGGTTTTGGTCAGCTTTTTGATTTAATAGGTTTTCCATATAAATCTGAAATTTATTTTTTATAGCCAAAATAGTTGCTTTTTCATCCTTGTTAATAATTTTTTCGAAGACCTTCGCAAACATTGAATCAATACGAGCTTCTATTTTATCACTTTCCCTTAACCAATCAGAAAAAGGGTTTAAAGACTCATAAGTAATCGAATTTTCACTACTAGCTAAACCCAATTCGATTTTCAAAATTTCAGATTTTACAGATTCTATGTCTCTATTTATCGCAGTATCTAATTGAGCTAAGTCATCACTTGCCACCTCCATGCCATTCTTGGCAGACTTTAAATTAGTTTGACTCTTCTCGGTTTCATAATCAGGATTATTCTCATATCTCCCTTGGTCTTTGTTAAGAGCTAAAAGGATTTCTTGCAACTTTATCTTTTGCTGATCAATATAATATAATGCTACTTCGCATTCTTTTAGCATTTCGGTATTATTTGAGAGTTTAGCTACTTCAGCTTTCTGCATCTGAACTTTTCTTTGTTCATCTAGTATCTTGATCTTTGTTTCAATATTTTCAACATTCTTGGCATATCCGCCGGTAACTTCTTCACCTATTTTTCTAGTTGTAACGATTATCTTATCCAGAACAGTTATACAAGCCGTTGATAACTTTCCTTCCGACAATTGCGTCCATCCAATTTCCGCCTTATACTCGTTATCTTTGTTAACAAACGCATCTCTTATCCTTTGATTGGACGTATCAATAGACTTTACCTGTTCCAATTGATTTAATTTGAACTCATGATACCTATTTAAAATTTCAAGGTTACCTTTCGCATTGGTTCTCTCTATTTCAGTTCTGTCCTTACTTTTTGATTGTTCTTCCAACACTTTCTTAGCTACGTCCTCTAGTTGTCTAAGCTTATCTACATCTCCTGTTTTTATAGCATTGTGGTACTCTATTTTTTGGTCATCATTAAGATATGTGGAGGCCATGTCTCTTACTGCTCTTTCCGTTTGTAACATCGCCCAAAATTGAGCCTGTTCATTTTCATATTTTTTACTAGCAGATTTACTCGACTTCAAACTATCGATTGTGCTTAAGAGGTCTTGCATTTTTATTGCTCTATCGGAACCTGGGTTCAACCTCTCTTCTTCATTTAACAAAAGTCTCAGTTCTTTTTCATTTTCAGGGATATTTTCAAACTCTAAAACTCGTATTAATTCACATGCTTTCCAGTACGATTCACTTGTGTCGAGACTATTCAAAATATCATCGATATTTATTTTTTCCAAGTCAAATTGCTCAGAAACACCAAAAGAGAACCCTGTATCTATTGGGGCACTTAGTTTAGATGGTTTTTGGAAATAATCAGGTCTAGAAGGCAGAACAAATTCGTTGCTAGAAATTGGATCTTGTTGAGTTCCATATAAGTACTCATCATATTCATAAGCACCTATTTTATTATCACCAAAACCTCTAGAACACATTTCTTCCACTCTTTTTTCATCTAGAAATGGTTTATACCGGGATTCCATTTGTAAATGTTTAATCTCGACTACTAATTTGGGATCTGTAGAGCATACAAATTTTTCTCCATCTGTTGCTTTAAGATTCTTTACAAATTGGCTGGCTTCAGTTTCGTTTATCCCCATCGCTTTCATTAAGTTTAATAATTTATTCAAACCATCTTCATTATTATGGGCTAGAACTTTAAAACTAATGCACGCTTTCCCATTGTTAATCATAAATTTCAACTCACCACTAGTGGGATCGTAGATCGTCTCCGAAATATTGAAAACTTCTCGAAGTTTGCTTATTAGTTGATCTGCTTCTGTCTTTTCGAGTACATCAAGTACACCATCGCTTTCCGCAATCGATTTTATTCCCAACTTATTTACCAGACTTTCTGCCCTGTCACTAATCAAACCCAGCGTTTTTATTAAATGCGCTGCAAGCTCTTTTTTTACAGTCGCAAGATTCTTCCCTGTGGATAAGCTGGGGATAGATTGTGGATTTAATTTTATATTTATTGTCATAGATTATTATTCCCTTTTCGGTACTATATATTTTTTATGCCCATATAATGTGGATTTCAAACCTATTTTATTTTGTAATTTGGATCGTTTCTAATTCTATGGAACTATGCTGCGACAGAATATGCAGATTGAAGTATATCGGTTATGTCATCTATTCTTACTTGAGTTTCTTTAATTAGTAGATCGGATTTTATCATCATCTTATTTAATTCTAGTTTCAGTGCTACTAAATAGGCTAATTTTGTCCTTAACTTATCCATAGCTTGACTTCGTCTCGAATCATTCTGAATTTCAATATTCTTATAGTCATCAATAAGTTGATCAATTTCTTTTAAGTTCGCCTTTATTGTTACCATATTTGTGGCTCTAATAGTTGAAGTATTACTAGTTTCAGTCTCTGCAATTCTCATCGATTCGTTCGTAATACTTGAAAATAATTGATCAACTTGCTCAGTTTCTTTATTAATTTTTATAATATCCTGTTCAAGCTCTTTAAGTATTTTCTTTGATCCCTTTGTGCATGCCTTTTTAATACATTCCTTCTGATTACTTTCTCTCAGAACTCTAAGCAGTTTGTGTTGTTTAATCTTCTCTTTAACTAATTCTGCTATTGTCTTTTTCTCTTTTGGGTCATGTGTTTCTTTATATCGTTTTAATAAATTTTTAACATCTTTTATTAGCTGCTTCTCTTTCTTAATCATGCGAGATGCATTTGTTTGTTGGTTGAAGAACTGAGCTAGAGTCTGGATCAATGTTTCCAGTTCCATTATATCCGATTTCAATTTCCGTTCTTGTTGAGAGGGTTCCTTCTTGTCATTGCTCTCATTTTGAGAAACATTATATGCTTTCTTTTTTGCGGCACCAAAATCTTTGGAAACAGCCGCTACTTCATCATGACTTGTTGCATTCTCAATTTGCAGCCTATAACTTCCCATTAATCGGATTAAGTTGTTCATAACAATATCTATGTGGATCAATTGTTGTTCAAAAAATTTTATTGTCAGAATTGCGTCATGGTTTGCTCTATTTACTTGCCTGAGCTCCTGTTTATTCACTTCTGTCATTGGACGCTGTTCAATTCTTTCTTTTTCAACTCCGAATTTAACTAAGTCCTTGCTAACGTTCATTATATCTAAAGCCAGGTCCGTTTTAGCATTTAAATGATCCATCGCATATGCCATACCATTAAAATATTCCTTTGTATTCTTTTTTCCACCCTTAATCAAATGGTCGCTCAATTGTTTTAGTAGTCCTATATGCTGATGATCTAAATTTTGTACTAGCATATTTAATTCTTTTTCCGTAGTTATGAAAAGGCCCTTTTTCACTAATTTTTCAGTAATGATTGCAATTTTAGCTTTGATCATTATTGATTTCTTATTTTTTTGATGTTCCACTTCAAGTGTTTTCATCCTAGAGCGTTGAGATTCTAATATGCTTTGATATTTATTAAGAAATGCAGTTCCAATAAAAAAGGATTCTTTATTATAGAGTTCATCCTCATCTGATAGCTCTCTTATTTCACTTTTCAAGTCTCTTAGCAGCATTAGAATTTCACTCTGATCGGATCTGAACTGCATCCGTTTCTGAATTTCTTCAGTTAGTTCAACTTCACTACAAATATAGACCCCAAACTTATTTATTAACTTGTCGACACTTTCGGTAGCAAGAGAAAATATCGTTTGTGAATATCTCGCTAGTATTAAGTCATTCACCTGTTCATTGTACATATTATATCGAACATTCAATATGTTTTTTGTAGATGGTTTCGTTTTTATACTAATTAATTTGCTTTTCATATTTAGCCTTAAACTCCCGTTCACTAAATCTGTCGTACGGTATCCAAAAAAATCCCAGTTTTTATATATTGATATTTTATGGTTAATAACTCACCCCGGCCGTTGTGCCCTTAAAACCCACCCCGTCATCATAAATGATGCCACCCCTCCTCGGAGGGGATTTTTCTAGATTGCGTTTGGGGGAGCTTATATTTCTTTTAGGAAATCTTTGTTCCGGATAAATGCTTCGCCGATCAGGACTGCATCGAAACCTGCAGTTTTTAAAGTATTTAAATCCTCTAGGGTATGAATGCCACTTTCGCTTACAGATATAATATGTGGTGGAATGTGTGATTTTAAATCAATTGAAGTCTGTATGTCTGTTTTAAATGTTTTAAGGTTTCGATTATTAATTCCGATAATCTTTGCACCCGCAGCTATTGCGATATTAATTTCATCCGCATTATGAGTCTCAAGTAAAATACTTAGCTTCAAATTTTCTGCAAAATCAATCAGTTCTTTTACTTTATCTATCGTTTTTAATACCGACACAATTAACAATATGGCATCTGCACCTAAGTTATAGCTTTCTATTATTTGTTCTTTTGTAAAAATGAAATCCTTCCGTATAACGGGAATACTAATGTGTTGCTTCACCTTTTTTAAATCATCGACTGAACCATAGAAATGATCTTCTTCGGTCAAAACTGATACCGCCGATGCACCATTATGCTCATAAAATATCGCCGTCTCACAAACATCCAAATCTGGCTTAAGCAAGCCAAGTGAGGGCGATCCCTTTTTCACTTCCGCAATTATTTGGAAGGCATCCTTTTGGAGAAACGGTATTGGATCTTCTCGTTGCTTAACGGTCAAATCTATTGGCAGTTTTGTCTTTTTAACACTTACAATTTCATCTAGAATATTCATGAACTCACCCCGGCCTTTGGCCACCCCTCTCTTTCAAAATAGAGGGGCCTTCTAAAATTACTGTTAATTTATCATTATACGCTGAATTCTGTTTCATATTAAACCGTCTCCCCTTCTTTTCTAAGAGAAGGGGGCGGGGGATGAGTACTATGCATTTGAAGCTTTAATAAAATCTTGAAGTTTTTGATAGGCGTTACCACTTTCTAATGACGTTTTAGCTATGGCGTAGCCTTCTTTAATACTCGTTGCTTTACCTGCCACCATTATTGCAGCTCCAGCATTTATTAAAACAACTTCTTTTTTTGCACCCGAAACATCACCCTTCAGGAGCCTAATCGCAATAGCTGCATTATCTTTGGCGTCGCCAGCTTTAATATCCGCAAGATCGTATCTTTTACCAATAACATCTTCTGGCAGTATAATTCCTTCCGTAATTTTATTATCTTTTATGTGAGCATAATATGTTTTATCACTGATCGAAATTTCATCCATTCCATCGGCACTATGAACCACTATTGCTTCCTCCACCCCCATGGATGCTAATGCTTTGATCATTAACTGAATATACTCCTTTGAGTATACTCCCAGAATCAATGCATCTGGACATGCCGGATTTGTAAGTGGCCCCAAGAGGTTGAATATTGTTCGGATGCCCATCTGCTTTCTTATTGGCGCAACATTTTTCATTGCAAGATGAAGTTTTTGAGCAAATAAAAATGCGATCCCAGTTTCAGCAAGAATCTCCTCGGTGCGTTTCGGCTCAGTTGAAATATTAACACCTAAAGCCTCTAGAACATCTGCGCTACCACTCTCACTTGAAACCGCCCGATTTCCATGTTTGGCAACAAGCAATCCGGTCCCTGCCACAACAATAGCAGCTAAAGTTGAAACATTAATTGTACTATGTCCATCTCCACCAGTGCCCACAACATCAATTATTTTCTGACCGACTGGTCGATTAATTCGAATTGCCTTTTCTCTCATTACTTTTGCAAAACCACTAATCTCCTGATAACATTCACCTTTAGTCGCTAGCAATGATAAAAGAGTTGCAACCTCAACTTCTGTTAGAGTACCTTCCATTATTTGCGTCGCAGCATGCATTGCTTCTTTCTCAGACAAATTCATACCAGCGTTAACTTTTTTTATATAATCTTTAATATCAGTCATCGTTTATTCACTCACCCCGGCCTTCGGCCACCCCTCTCTTCTAAAAAAGAGGGGCATCATAACGTATAGCACTTTTTTAACTATTAATACCTCAATTTATGTACTCTTTTCTATAAATCATTAATTATCTACATTTTCTCATTACTATTACTTTCTCCCCTTCTTTTTCAAGAGAAGGGCCTGGGGGATGAGTCGTCATTCTGTTAATGCTAAAAAGTTTTGGATCATCTCCATCCCATTTTCTGTTAAATATGACTCTGGATGGAATTGGACTCCTTCAATTTGATACCTTTTATGCCTAACTCCCATAATCTCGTCATCCTTAGTTTTGGCTGTAATCTCTAGTTCATCGTTTGGGAAAGACTCTCGATCAATGACAAGAGAATGATATCGAGTCGCATTAAATGGGTTTTGCAAGCCCTTAAATAACCCCCTATCATCGTGATGTATAGGGCTTCGTTTCCCATGCATAATTCTTTCATTCCGAACTATTTTGCCACCAAATACCTCCCCGATACATTGATGCCCTAAGCAAACACCCAAAATAGGAATTCGTCCCTTAAAATGGCGAATCAGGTCCATCGAAATACCAGACTCATTGGGAGTAGCTGGCCCTGGAGATATAACTAAATAATCTGGGGTCAATTCAATTGCTTCTTTAAGTGTAATTTTATCATTCCGATATACGGAAACCGTTTGATTACTTTCCTCAAAATATTGTTTTAGTATATAAACAAATGAATCGTAGTTATCAATTAAAAGAATCATAAACTCACCCCGGCCTTCGGCCACCCCTCTCTTTCATCAAGTGAAATAGAGGGGCCTGCTAATATTTTTTCGATAGTACCAACTACAAAGCTGATATCTGTTGCAATCTGTTCATTCGTAAAACGTAGAACACTTAATCCTTTTTCATTAATAATCGATGTCCTTAACTGATCATAATCCTTTTGATGATCATGGATTTTGCCATCTACTTCTATTACCAACTTATACTTTGCACAATAAAAATCGGCAATAAAAAAACGGCTATTCCCTTCATAAACAAATCTAATTGGATACTGTCGAATAAATTTAACGTTACCAATCTGACGACCTCTAACAAATTGCCATAGCTTATCCTCAGATTCCGTTGAGTTCTTTCTAAGTTCTCTTGTCATTTCTTTTATAGTAACCATTTTTCTTAACCTTCATATTTTTTTCTCCCCTCTTTGTGCGTTTGCATAGAGAGGGGTCGGGGGTGAGTCACCCTTTACTATGACTTAATGCCTTCAACATTGCTCTTGCTTTACTTAACGTTTCTTCATATTCATAATCTGGATCGGAATCGGCAACTATACCCGCACCTGCTTGAAAATATGCTTTTTGTTTATTTATCAAAATGCTCCTTATCGTGATACATGAATCAAAATTTTGCTTAAAATCGAAATATCCAACCATCCCTCCATATATTTGTCGTGGATTGGACTCCAATTCTCGAATAATTTGCATGGCTCTTACCTTAGGAGCACCACTCAAAGTCCCTGCCGGGAAGGACGCCTTAATTGCTGAAATCAAATCTTTATTTTCAGCAATATCACCTGTTACTGATGAGACTATGTGCATAACATGGCTATATTTTTCAATCGTTTTATAGGTATCCACAGTTACCGTATCTGATTTACAAATTCGGTTCAAATCATTTCTAGCTAAATCAACTAACATTAGATGTTCTGCATTTTCCTTTTCATCCGCTAATAGCTCCTTCATTATTTGCTCGTCCTCTTCATTGGTTTTTCCACGCTTTCGAGTGCCTGCGATCGGACGTATTGTTAGTTTTTTTCCTTCTTTTTTCAACATAATTTCTGGTGATGTTCCCATTAAACTAAAGTCATCTTCAAATTGAAAATAAAACATATAGGGAGATGGATTTAGTGAGCATAAATATCGATAGATTTCGAAAGGATCGCCAGTATAATCAACGGAAAATCGTTGAGACAAGACTACCTGGAATATGTCGCCAGAGTAGATATATTCTTTTGCTTGATTCACCATCTCTTTATATATGTTCTTTGGAACGTTACTTTGGATATCTCTTTTTTGTTCTACTGCTGATGAACCATTTAAATAATTACTTATTACCTTCTCTGACAAGATCGTATTAATAACCGAGCTGACATCTGGCAACGCTGAATCTTGATCTAAGTTAAAAATAAACTTTACTTTGTGGGATAACTTATCAAAAACCGCCAGTATTTCAGGCAGAATAAAATTAGCTAATGGCAATTCACCATACAACGGTTTATCCGATATCGTTGGCTCTATTTCATATACGGAATCATATGATAAATATCCATAAAAACCATTAAAATCACCATCTTCAAGGACATCATATCCGGAGATAAAGTCTTCTAGTTTATCAAAAACCGTATTCGTTTTAATTTCCATATCATTTATTAAAACTCTGTCATGATAGGCAACAAATGTTTTCAGGCATCCCCACCCCACGATAGAGTACCGACCTACATTATTTCCCTCTTCCACGCTTTCAAGCAAAAATGACTTTTTGTGTTTTTGTCTTACTTTTAAATAAAGAGAGATAGGCGTTTCCGTGTCTAAGAGTATCTCGGTAGATAGAATACGTATATCTTTAACAATCTGATCTTTTATATCCATGCATTCATTGTAGCACTAGAATAGTTTTTGTGGAATAATTAATTACACCAATTTTCGCTACATGTTTCTTTATCACTAGCCATAGCCGTTTCTATTCAGAGAAACTGAGAAGATTAAAAAACAGAAGCTACTGTATTTATTTTTTAGAAAATGGTACTAACTGATGTTGGGAAGCATAGATCTTTTGCGCAAGTATTCAACTCATCGATTACTTCTGACGGAATGGATCTCATCTTTTTGGACATTTCTTCAACAGCTTCAGCAACTAAGTTTTCCGGGGTAACACGTTTAGATCTTTTTTCGATGTTGCCTACCTTCATGTCTTCGGTCATCCCTATCAACATATCCTCAATTTTATTAATTCCAGGTTTTGTTTCCTGTAGACTTACACTGTTTAACTTTTCACTCATAAACTCTCCGAAACGATTGGCGGAAGCTTTCATGCTATCCATGATCATTGTGTCTTTTACTGTTTCTATCGTTGGCCCTATCGAATTTGAAATGTTACTAATTGTCATAATTAACCTATTTCCTTTATATTTATTTTTCTAAATATTTTTCGTATTTTACTCTGAACATGAAGTACATCATAAATGTCTTCAATTGCCTCGCTATACTCGCCCATTATTTCTTCACTATTCTTTTTTCTTTTGTTTATACTATTTTTATCTGTAGTAAATGCAGACTCAACTGCCTGTTGACTCGTTACACCTTCTAATACTTTTTGAAAATTCATTGCCGAATTGACTTGAAGGGGTTTTGTTTGGCTTTGTTTCATCAAAGACCGGTCAATAAGATCAGGATTTATAAACATTTAATGGGCCCCAATTAAACTAACAACTTAATTGCCTCTGATAGGACTTTGGTTAATTCACTACTATCAACATCAAAACCTTGATCAGCCATGTTATCGATTACCTCGGTAACAAGACCTTCATAATATGTGTCTGACTTATTATCTGTTTGAGATAATTGATCGGCTGGTGCGAACTCTGACAAACTTGTTGGGATTTCATCACCAATTCCAGCAGTATTCGTCAAATCATATTCACCGTCTCCCGATACATCTAATTGGTACGTATCTAAACAATCCATAAAATTGCTATTTCCCTTTATATTATCGGACAACGTTGCCTGGCTTATCCCTACCCCGTTATTATTTATTAAAGTCATCTTAACTCCCCCTTACTTTTGAGGCTTTTGCCCCGTCTTGTATATATACTATCGACAAATTTTTGATAAAACTTGTATCCTAATTTTGCAATGTTTACTTTCGTACTGATTGGGAATAATTATTTGATAGGTAAATAAATAATATAAGACTAAGGCTTATGATTGAAATAGAGTATATAACTAATAAAAAAAATGATCGGAAGAAACATCGGAAAATACGTTTGACTCGTCAATTATATTCAAATAGTCCTACTTGTAAAAAGTTAAAAAGCAGTTTTTTAAAACGTGTATTAAAAAAGATGTTTAAAACTTTAAGACTGCGGGTATAAGAATAGATATGTTCCACAAAGTACGGGGGTTGGAACAAGACAATCAAAAGGGGGAATGCAATGGGGCAAGACATAAATGCAAGATTCGACTATCTTCTTGATACTATTCTAAACAGTACTGATGAAGAGCTACCGATGGAATTAAGCAAAGAAGAAAAAGAATTCTTTGAAAATGTTAATCTTGAAGAAGTTTTATTTATCTAGAATAGGTGCTAAGCAAATATTCGCTTAAAAATCATATTTACATTTTTAAGGTGATATTCATAGGTAAATATCTCATCTAATTCTTTAGACTCCATCATTTTTTGTATCTCTTTTGATTCCTTAATCACATCCATAAATTTTAATTTTTCATCACGAGCTTTCATTGCTGCTGGTTGTACAATATTATAAGCATCTTCTCTTGTTAAACCCTTATTTACGAGCGTTAGCAGTAATTGTTGTGAAAAAACAGCACCACCTAAAAGATCAAGGTTTCTTAACATACTATCTTCATGAACCACAATATTTTTTACAATATCAGTAAATTTATATAACATATAGTCTATTAGAATCGTAGTATCCGGCATGATCACCCGCTCGGCTCCAGAGTGAGAAATATCTCGCTCATGCCATAGGCTAATATTTTCCATACTAACCATCATATTTCCTCTAATAACTCTTGCTAGTCCGGTAATACGTTCACATGTAATAGGATTACGCTTGTGAGGCATAGCAGATGAACCCTTTTGCCCTTTTTTAAATCCTTCTTCCAATTCATTAACTTCTGTTTTTTGAAGCGCTCTTATTTCAGTTGAGTATTTCTCTAAAGAACCCGCCATAATCGCTAGTACAGACATAAAATAGGCATGACGGTCTCGTTGAATAATCTGGGTTGAAATCTTTGCTGGTTTCAACCCAAGTTTCTCACATACATATTCCTCAACAAATGGATCAATATTTGCATAGGTACCAACTGCACCGGAAATAATCCCCATACTTATTTGCTCTTTTGCATCTATTAATCGAGATTTATTCCGACTAAACTCTTCATACCAAAGGGCAAATTTAAGGCCAAGAGTCATCGGTTCCGCATGCACACCGTGTGTACGACCCATCATCAGCGTATTTTTGTACTTCATCGCTTTAATTTTTAATTCCGTCATTAAGATATCGATATCTTCTAATATAATCTCAGCCGCTTCTTTTATTAATAAACATAAAGCTGTATCACCAATATCAGATGATGTCAGCCCCATATGAATGTAACGAGAATCTGGGCCTACATTTTCAGCAAGATTTGTTAAAAATGCAATGACATCATGATTCGTCGTGCTTTCAATTTCTGAAATTCGATCAACAGTAAATGCTGCTTTTTTTCTAATAATATCAACAGATTTTTTGGGAATGTTTCCAAGTTTCTCGTGGGCTTCACATGCCGCGATCTCAATATCCAACCATTTTTGAAATTTATTTTCTAATGTCCATATTTTCGTTAATTTTTTCCTAGAGTATCTTTCAATCATCTTATTTTCTCCTCAGTTATTAATCAGTACTATTATACACTATCACTAATTGTTTCAGTGTTCTTTATTATATTAAGCAACTCCTCAACCAGATGGCCTTCTGGTACTTTTTTTACAATTTTACCCTTTGCAAAAATCACGCCACTCTCTTTGCCACCACTTATGCCATAATCAGCATCCATCGCTTCACCTGGGCCATTAACAACACAACCCATCACTGCTATCGTTAGCTTTTCTTTAATATCAGAAGTCGCAATTGAAATTTCCTTTGCCAATTTTTCCACATCGATGTCTGTTCGTCCACAAGTTGGACATGAAATAATATTTACACCCGAGTCAAATAAACCAACTGCTTTTAAAATTGATTTTGCAGCGAACACTTCCTGCACCGGATCACCTGTCATCGATACCCGAATGGTATTCCCGATACCTTTCGCAAGTAAAGATCCGATACCGATTGATGATTTTATTATTGCTTCTTGCCCAAATCCAGCTTCAGTTATCCCTAAGTGGAGGGGATACTTATGATTCTTAGCGAAGTTTTCATTCAGTGTGATTGTTGACCGTATATTTGATGATTTTAATGACACGACAATATTCGAGAACTTGCACTCCTCAAAATACTCTAAGTATTCATCCATTAAAAATAATGCCTTTTTAAATCGATCCACTGTTTCTCCAACGGAACCAGTATTCACACCGATTCTAATCGCAATATCTTTCTTTTTTGCTGCTTCAATTATCTCTTTTAATTTTGCTCTCGAACTAATATTCCCTGGATTCAATCTAATTTTTGCGACACCAGCTTCGATAGCCCCCAATGCGAGTTTATGATCGAAATGAATGTCTGCAACAATTGGAACAGGTGAATTGATTACAATTTCGTTCAAACTATTTAAGGCTACTTTGTTTTGAACGGCAAGCCTAACAAGCTGTACCCCTGCACTGGAAAGCTCATTAATTTGCTTTAAAGTTGTGACTGCATCTTCTGTTTTTGTATTAGTCATTGATTGGATAAGCACCTCCCTGCTATGTCCAATAATTAAATGGCCTACTCTAACAGGGATTGTATTTTCGCGCAAAATCATTGTTTCACATATTTTCTGGAGCACTCACACCAAGCAGAGTTAGTCCGATTGAAATAATATCTTTAACTTTATTAATTATTGCTAAGCGGTTCTCAGCTATTTTCTTATCATCAACATTCACCTTGCAAACATGATAAAAAGAATGGAATAAATTTGCTAACTCCAGCAAATAATTGGCGATACGATGGGGTTCTCTCTTTTGAGCAGATAACAATAATTCATCCTCAAAAGACAAAATATACTTTATTAGCTTTAGTTCTTGCTCTTTTAGCTCTTCTTTTGGATGAAAGGTTGGTTTGTACTCACTTTTTCTAATGATACTGCTAATTCTTGCATGGGCGTATTGCACATAGAATACAGGGTTATCATTTGACTGTTTCTTTGCTAAATCTAAATCAAAATCCAAATGGATATCAGCCGATTTTAAAACCAGATAAAAGCGGGTTGCATCCACACCGATTTCAGTCATTACTTCATTTAGGGTAATCATTTCTCCAGTACGCTTACTCATACGGACTTCTTTCCCCTCTCGATACAGAGTAACAAGCTGTCCAAGTAAAACTTCCAACACAGCGTTTTTACCTGTTACAGCCTTTAACCCTGCCTCTACACGCTTTATGTACCCATGATGATCGGCACCCCAGATATTAATTAAACGGTTGTAACCCCTCTTATATTTAAGATAGTGATAGGCAATATCTGCTGCGAAATAGGTATATAGACCATTTTCCTTAATTAAAACGCGATCTTTGTCATCTCCAAAATCAGTCGTTTTAAAAAACAATGCATTATCTTTCTTGTAGCATAATCCCTCTTTTTCAATCTTCGTAATTGCTTTTTCAACTTCTTTTGTCTCATGTAAATTTTTCTTCTCGCTATACCAATCATCGAAAACAACATGAAACTCTTTAAGCGTCTTCTCCTGGCTCAATCGAATTTTTTCAATCGGATCAGTGGAATCCACTAAATCTTTAACGTAATCGCCCGCATAACCATCTGTCGGCAATGGTTTATTATTTCTCACTGCTTCTACAGATTTTAATAGATTATTAATTTGGTTCCCAGCATCATTTATATAATATTCTGTCGCAACCTGATAACCGACATGCTTTAAAATCCTTGCCAAGCTGTCCCCTAAGGCCGCCCATCTGCCATGACCTATGTGTAAAGGACCTGTTGGATTCGCTGAAACATACTCAAGCAAAATCTTTTCATCAGACTTGATAATATTTTGGGAGAATGTCTCCTGTGATATATATTCATAGCATAGCTCTGTTTGAATAGAGAAGTTAATAAATCCTCTTAACGCTGAAACATCGACTCCTTTCAAATCATTTTTGCTAAAATATGTATCGATCTCATTACTTATGTCATCCGCTATTTGATGGGGTGCCTTTCGCAGGAGCTTGGATAAAAGGAAGCAAATATTAGCAGCATAGTCGCCATTAGCCCTATCCTTTGGGATATCTATTGACCACCCGGCAATTGTCCAATCCTTTTCCTGTAAATATTTAGCTAAACATCGTTTAATTTTTTCTTTTAATAACATCAGTATATTTCCCTTATTTACTATAGAATTTCGTAACGGATTCACGCACTTTTGGTATTTCATAGAGTAAGAGCGCAAAAACCTTCCGAGTTAATATGTCTTCATTTGATGCATCAAACTCTACTCGTAATCCAGCGAGTTTATTAATCAGCGTTATCGCTTCCTGGTAGCTTACTTCCGATTGTTTATCCTCTTTTTTCATACGTTTCAACCGTGATTCTTTTATGTATCCTAATCTCACCATTGCTGTAATCAACTCTTCTCTCAATACATATTTTGCTGGATAAAAATTTTCATCCGTATCCATATATTCTAAAGTCGCAATTTTCTCAATTAAATCAGTAAAATACTCGTTCTGAGATAAATCATTAAATCGCTTCAAATACAAAATTAAATATTTTTTAATCTCATTTGCAACTTTAATTTCTACCTTGTTTATCCCCGGGACTAAGGCCACACTTGCTGCAAATCGTTTATGGCTATTTACAATTACATTTTGACTATTAACCTGAAAGCTCATTCCCGGTGGCCCATATCCTTTCACAAAATAAGGTGTTTTTGAAACACGTGTATCTGATTTTGGTGATATAAAGCTAAAGTCCTTAAAATTGTATTCACTTTTTTCTCCAATAATTACCGTCTTAAATACATCAAAAATAGATGGCTCAGATGACGGTGTTGGCTCTTCATTCTTGGGCTTTTCTACAACGGGTGTTTGTACTTTTTTTTCAGGAATTTTGATATAAGTTTTCAACTTTGACATATAATTAAAAAATTCCTCACGACTTAAATCGTCTTTAGGATTAATTACTGATTCATTTATCACCTCATAGTTTTGCAATTTATTAACATAGGAATATACCCAACTTTTCTCAGGAACATCTTCATATTCATAGCTAACTAAATCTGGTTTTTCTGGTAAAAATCGGCTAAGTACGGTCAGTGCTTCCTGTCTTTTTATATATGAATTCGGATAAAATTTCTTATAGGCAACTTTTAGTATTCCTTTTCCATAGTATGTGTACAAATATTCTTTAAGTTCAGAGTCGGCTACATCTGTGAAATAATTTTTAAATATGTATTTATTTTTTTCTAATCTGGCTATCTTTGCAAGATTCAAGTAAAATTCGTGGCGATTAACCTTTTCTTCTGGATTGAAATAATTTCCTCGTGGGAAGTTAAGCTCACTAATTACCGGAGACCATTCTTTTTGCTTTTCATAGGGAAGGTCTAAGAAGGGGTAAATTCTATTTATCATAAACACTTGCTCATGATAATCGATATTTTCTCCAAGAATCACAAAGCGAAATATATTTTCTCCATAATGAGCTAAACTCACTCTCGCAACAAACATGCCATCTGCACGAAGTTTTAATTTTTTCCCATTCAAATGAACAGACCCAGAATCTAGATAGAAACCTTTTATAAAAACCTCTCGACTTCTAGTCTCTGCATGATTATACGGTGATATAATTCGGAAATACTCACTTATACTAGTTGAATCCGCTACAGTGTGCCATCCATAATATAAGCCCATAAGAATCCTATCGGAGAAACTAATATATGGCTCAAATTTCCCAAACTTATAGGATAACTGCGTATAGGGGAAAATAGCAGATTGATTATATTGAACACCCAAGGATATTTTTAAACGGTTATAGGGAACTTCCAAACCGAATTGCATCTCTATCGGATTTAGAGCAGATGATATGTTTTGTATTCTTAAAAAAGCACTCATGGTTTTAAACTCTTTTAGAAGTTCAAATTTAAGAAAAGAATCACTAACATCATTTATATTGACTGCTGGCTCAATATAAAACTGCAATTGATCGGGCAGCAATATTGTGGCGCGATATGAAAGATCATTCTTCTGCGGAGACGTTGATATACCAAAGCCATGCTCTAAATCGAAAGCGAAAACACTTGTGTATAAAACTAGTAGGAAAACAAGAAATTTCTTCATATTACTTTTATTATATTATGAATGAACTTTTTTTACATCTAGAACTTCTAATCTGCCGGGGTTGATGTTAAATTCTTTGTCTTCGGATCCCACAATGCACCCAAGTCTTCAAGCCATACGGATAAAACATCATATTCGGTACTATTTTGAGTTGTTTTTTTAGCTAGCATCACTAAAGTTAATATGTGATCACGCAGAGAATAAGAATGTTCAAGTGGAAAAGTCCTTAGATCAATAGCATTTATCGATATATCTTCGTATGCATGATATAGCCGTCCTGGATTATCCTTATTTATTAGATATGTGTGAGTACTTGCCTGGCCAATCTTTTTTTTAATTGTAGTCAATGGGTTGGCAGCATCAGATATCATCTTCACAAACAAATAACCGTGTTTAGTCACTCCTATACTTAAAGTACTATCAGCAAATATTTTGTTATTGATGTAGACCTCAATCGGTTCACTTTGAGCAGCTACAAATACTTGGCTAATCCCCAACAAATCACGAACTTCTTGTACCAGACGGCCAAATTCATATTCGCCCGCTTGGTTCTGCTGGTTAACATATCGCAACATTTCATTAAGATGCAATACACCATCACCCTTTTCGCTCTTGAATCCATAAGCATTCAAATCAGCCTGCAAGCATTTTTGTTTCAAGTCATCATTTAAGAGATCTTTATATATAATCCTTTTATTAGATACAATTGGATGTTGTGCGTTTAAAACTGACAATGATCTGTGCCTCCTAGCATTAGAGCTGATCCTTTTTGTATAACAAGACCTAATTTATCCGATATCAGCTCTTAGATATGAATATATCGGATACAACCTTTGAATATTTCAAGATATTTAAAGTTCTTCTTAAAAAGTGAATTCCTTTTAGTAGTTATTTTCCGAATGTCTTGATTCTGTTATAATAATTCTCGGTTTGTTTTACTGATTTTTTCCATTTGGGGAATTTTTGGGGAATGAAAAATGCAAATTGATAAAACTAAAACGAATTACACTAAATTAGAAAAACTGTAGAAGCCAACTACCGTTTGTGATTCACTATCAGTTTTATCAGCGTTTGGGGCTGTAGCTCAGCTGGGAGAGCACTAGCGTGGCACGTTAGGGGTCGTCGGTTCGAACCCGTCCAGCTCCACCACTTTATATGTATGATACAACGTAGTAATAACAGGGGGTTCACGACTCCTCGACGTTGGAATAAATCCCTTATTGGCATTGTGTTTTTATCGAAGCAAAAATCAGCCTAATATCAATTCAGCCCCTCAATAAAATATCTTGTATGTTTAAGTTCACCAGTTTTATACAGTAGTCCTAAATCTAACATTTCTTGAAGATCTCTTGTCACAGTTGCTCTAGAAATTTTGGTTATACTTATATAGTTTTGAGCACTAAGACCACCATTAAATCCTTCTAATCCTTCTTGAAACATACGTTTTAGTACTTTATGTTGCCTAGGGTTCAATCTATCTTTGAATTTGTCATAAATCTTTGTCTTCTTTATAGTAAATTCGATTATTTTTTGAGTATGTTCTTGAGCACTCAAAACTACTTCTGCAAAATATTTAAGATACTGTGTAATCTCTAGTTCAGTGTTATGTCTCTCTAGTATTTCATAGTACCTTTTTTTATTTTTTTGAATAACGTTTGATATAGAAAGTAACACTGGATATCCTACTATTTTTGATACCATTTTCTCGGCTAAAGACCGCCCAATACGACCATTCCCATCTTCAAATGGGTGAATGGACACAAAATACAAATGAGCAATACCTGCATTTATTAGGGTTCTTAAGTTGCCTGGTTGTTCTATTGAGACAAGATTGAACCAATTTATAAAATTCTTCATTTCTCCTTTAACTGTAACAGATGGAGGTGCTTCATAATGTACTTTCGGTTTATGAATTGGGCCAGACACAACTTGCATTGGATCAAAATGTGATCTATATAATCCAATATTGTTTAAATCTTTTCTTCCTAAAGCAAGTTTTTTATGCCAATTAAATAAATAGTTATAACTTAGTTTTTCATTGTATGTTTCATAGAGGTTTATCATCATTTCCGAAATGCCTTTTTCGCTTTGTGGTATTTTGTTATTGCCTGTAATTAATCCAAACTTTCTTTTAATTGATGATTGAACACTCCCTCGATCCAATATTTCCCCTTCAATTTCTGACGTTTTTAATGCTTCTTCGCTTATTATCTCCACAAGAATATTTTTCTTGTCATTTTCAGCTATATGTTGAAAAGCACCAAAAACAACACTTGTTCCTTTTAGAAAATCAATTTCGTATTCTCGCAATATTTCTTCGTTATATTTAAAGATTGGCCAATCTTTATGCTGCCAATTCCACTTCATATGAGCTATACCTCCAGTTTCTATAGCTCATATTATAGCATATCGTGAGTTATAGGAAAGTTTCCTATAACTCATTAATCAGGATTATTTTTAGATAGGAACTAATTATTCTTTCTATGACTGGCTTTCAGCCCCTAACTTAATTGCATGGCACGTTTGTGGGCGTCGATTCGAACCCATCCAGCTCCACCACTTGATGGCGTAGTAATTGAACATCTTTCAGATGTTTCACTGCTCCCCTATTTACTTGTCAACATTCGATCTTTTGGTTCTACAACAATTCAAGCTTAACTAAATATTAGTAAAATCACTTTATTAATAAATATGCTGCATGTAATAGCATTAAACTTCTATATATTGGTTCATTATCGCGAACTCCTGGCAATATTGTATGATCGTTTATTGCTACGTTATTTGGACCAGCCCTCAAATGACGAATAAGAAACGAAATATTCTTAATTTCGGATTGATTTAACGAGGTATAACTTAAGAGAATCTCTGCAATTTTTGAACTAATTAAAGCTGCAAATATATCATTTCTAATTCTCTGATCAAAAAACGGATTAAATAATTCAGCTGTCTGAAATATAGTTTTATCAATATCAAATAACAAAGCTGCAATTTGCATGTTTACATCAGCTTTCTTATTAATTGACTTAAGACTATCACTTAATAAGCCAATTTGCAGTTCAGTTTCATGACGTTCTTTTATAAAATCTAAGATATCCCTTATTGCTTTTAATATACTATGTGAACTCACGGCATTTTTCCAGAAACTTATTAATTTGAAATCTAATTTTGATTTAATATCAGTATCCAAAATATCTAAGTATTGTTGTAAAGCTTCTTGTTTAGAATCGTGGTTTTTCATATCAAGAATAAATTTTGTATCAACTTCGAAATATTCTTTTAAGGATAATGCTTGTTGAAGTATGCTGTGTAGTTTACTGCGTTCTTTTTCAGTTCTGATGGTTGTTAACATTAGCTTATCTATATTATCAACTGGGAATAGTATTGTATTATCAGGGTTCTTAAATAAAACAGAAATCTTTTTATTAACTTCAGGGAGATCCTTAAGCAGGGCTTTTTCTACAGATCCCTTCCTGCTTTGAAGGATAGCTTGTTTTAAATAGGAGTCATCATTAAGAAACATTTCTATTACAGTGTTATAAATAATTTCTGGAAATCTTCTTTCTGAACAACGCCTTTTTAAACTTGAAATAGTAGAGTTATTTCCGCTATTTAAGGTTAGTCTTCCGTTTTGTGATCTTACGCTGTTTTTTGCTCTTTCCGCATTATTGCTTGCTTCAATATTGTCTGCCATGTGAAATATTTGCGTTAGGAATATTAGTCTAGAATCCATTTCTTTACTAAGAAAGTTGCCGTATGGTCTGCCATGATGTTTAATAATTAACTTTAAAGATTCGCTTATATTGAAATCAAATTGGTTAGCCTTTTCACAAACGATATCAACGGATATAGCTTCATGATTGTGTAAAATTTTTAAATTATTATTAAGGCCATCGCCAACAATAAATTGTTTACCATCAAACACTAAACCTATTGATCTTGCGTCTTCGATAAATTCTTCTTTATTTACAGGATTTTTAAACTTAATTAGTTTTTCTAGTAATTGTTTTTTAGAATGCTCTATAATTTGTATATGTAAGTTATTCCAGATGTTTCTTGTTATGGGTGTTCCAAGATTTTCTAAATATTTTATCATTTTTGAAGATCTAAGAGTTATTATGTTTACTTTATATTTTGTGACGAACCTTTTGGTTTTGATCCTTAGCTCTTCATTTACACTTTCTCTGCTTATGTCATGAAGCAATGCGGCTTCTAATAAAAGTTTTTTTTCTTCGTTAGATAAATTAAATTTATTAGCAAGAACACACGAAATCTTTATTACACCTTTAATATGAGCGTTATGTATAGGGGTAGGATAAAAACGATCAGTTAGTGCTAAAAAGTTTTTTGCGATGCTATGGATATCATTACTAGCAATCAATTTGTTCTTCATGTTAAGTTATCGTAAATAATATTAAGATGATTCAAAAAACTTATTCAAGCTATTATTGACTTTTAAAACTAGGATAACTAGCATAAACTAAATGGCACGTTAGGGGTCGTCGGGTCGAACCCGTCCAGCTCCACCACTTGAGGATATATTCACTATACGTCTTTGAGGGGTATATCAAGTATATCCCCCAGTCAACGTTCGACATTGCATGTCTCACTGCTCCCCTATTCACTTATCAGCATTAGATTTTTGTAATTTGCGAAGCGAATTTAAGGCTTGTATCCTTCAAAGATAATATTTGAAAGATATGGCTCAACTTTCTTTTGCTTTTCTGCTGATTGAACTGTCCACCCAAGAATTGGCATACCCTTTTCTTTGAGTTGGCTGATTTTTTCCATGGGTAGAAGCTCCACATCGTAGCCAATAAGGTCGGGTTTTACGTTGCGCAGTAACCACAGATTCTTGTAAGCAATGTTCTGGAGCCAGTTCATCTCGTCTTTATTGTGATCAGTCGCAAGCAGTACTCGAGGAATATTACGTGCATGTGATTTAAACCATCTCACACTAAACGGGTCAAATGACATCATTGCGAAATCCCCTTTGTAGCTGCTCATTATTTTAACAAATTCTTTTTCCAGCGTTCTATCTCTTGTTGTTTGTTTTAATTCAATTAAAAGAGATTGTTCACCTTTGACTAGCGTTAGTAGCTCTTCTAGCTTTGGTATGTGTTCTGTAGTCTTTCAGTTCACAATAATTAAGATCTGAAACACGCCGATTTATCCCCATGAGTCTTTTTAAATCATCATCGTGAAAAACAACAATAACATTGTCCTTCGTACGCTGTATATCCAATTCAATACCGTATCCATTTTCAAGTGCCCGACGAGAGGCTGCCAGTGTATTTTCAGGAACTATATTGTTATTCTGATGAAGGCCTCGATGTGCAAAAGGCCTTTGCAAAAAAGGGGCGAGCTTAAGCGATATTATTTTTTGCATTATCTCCTTCCCTCCTGTCTATTCTAAACTAATCCGACTTCTAGTTTAGTTGTTTGCTAATATATCGATGGGAAATAAGAATAATTGCATTCGAATTTTCGAGTTAAAACGGATACTTTCCCCATCCGCCTCAGCTGATTTATTTTGGTTCTATGGGGGATACCAAGTTTAAAGATGCACACATATATGCTATTCTATAGCTTGCAAGTTGTCTTAATATTAAATAGCAGTCTATGTCATAAAAACTAATAACAGTGATTGTTTAATATAAAAAAGGAAACGCTATCTATACCGACAAACAAAAGAAGATCACAAAAAAACTAAACAGTGCTCATAATAAGGAAGCTGACTGGTTCAACTGGCGATGGCAGATAAAGCACTCCATCCGAACTATTGAAACTTTTGAAAAGCTGTCTGGAATTTCTTTTCCACCAATTGTCAGAAAGAAACTAGAACTAACATTAGAAACATTTCCGTTATCTATAACTCCTTATTATTTCTCCTTAATAAATTTTGCCGATTACCAGAATGATCCAGTTTATAGACAATCTTTTCCCAATCCATCAGAAATAATTATTGAAGATGAAGATATGCATGATCCACTCGCTGAAGATGGTGATAGTCAAACGAAAATTGTCGTTCACCGATACCCCGATCGAGTGCTCCTGCAACCTACAACCACTTGTTCCATGTACTGTAGACATTGCACCCGGAAAAGAAAAGTTGGCGATAAAGATTGTATGCCTTCTAAAAGCGAATTGCTTGAAGGAATAGATTACATAAAAAACACTCCAGCTATTCGAGATGTACTGATATCCGGCGGCGATCCGCTTATGTTATCTGATAAATATCTTGATTGGCTGCTTAACGAGCTTTCTCAAATCCCTCACGTTGAGGTTATTCGAATTGGATCTAGAATGCCCGTTGTTTTGCCCTCTCGTATAACAGATCGCTTAATTTCGGTTTTTAAAAAGTACAAAAACCTTTGGTTTAATACGCATTTTAATCATCCGAGAGAACTAACAGAATCCTCTAGAAAATCTTTAGCAAAACTGGTAGAAGCGGGGATACCTGTTGGTAATCAATCGGTCTTACTTGCTGGGGTAAATGACTGTCCCAGAATTATGAAAAAACTGGTTCAAAAATTAGTTCAAAACAGAATTCGTCCCTACTATTTATATCAATGTGACTTATCAAAAGGCTTAACTCACTTTAGAACACCAGTAGGTAAAGGGATTGAAATAATGGAAAATCTTATTGGACACACCAGTGGGTTTGCCGTTCCAACTTATGTGATTGATGCCCCGGGTGGAGGGGGGAAAATTCCAGTAATTCCTAATTATTTAATATCATGGTCCACTAATAAAGTAATTCTACGAAACTATGAAGGCGTTATTTCCACTTACAAAGAACCTGACTCTTATCAAACTACTTTCTGTGATCGAAACTGTGAAAAATGCAATTTACAGCTTAATTTAGAAGGCGCTCAAGAGGTTCAAGCAGAGGGAATTTCAAAACTGTTATCGGACTCTGATAACGCCATTTCGCTTGTTCCCACTACTAACAAACGACTTAAAAGAAGAAATAAAAAAAAGCATAGTGATAAATAAACCCAATAATTCTATTACTTATGACAAAAAAGAAGCTATTGGTAAATCGATTATCTATCACGGAAAGCATAATGACAGAATCTATATCTCACATTTAGATGTGGATGACTATTCCGAAGTGATAAACCGAGTTGATTCATTAATTAAACAAGAACATTATACAAAAATATTTGCTAAAACACCTGCTCACTTGGAACACAATTTTTCTAAAAATGGGTTTATTCCTGAAGGGACAATTCCCAATTATTATAATGGTCAATCCGACGTGCTTTTTATGTGTAAATATTTTAGTCCTGAACGTAAGTTTCTCTCTACACAAAATAAAGAAAAAATCGACAAAATTATTACGTTAACTGAAACAAAAATAAAGAAGGAACCTAATAAACAATCAGTCAAAATTTCTGATTTAAATCTAAATCAGATGGATGCTTTGGCTCAGCTTTATAGAGACGTTTTTCCAAGCTATCCCTTTCCAATATTTGAAAGTTCTTACCTGCAACAATCCTTAGATTCGTGTTATTACTATGGAGTATATGATAAGAACCAGCTAGTAGCAGCAGCTTCTTCAGAGGTAAATGTTGAAGAATCTAGTGCGGAGATGACCGATTTCGCGACACTTAGTAGCTATCGAGGTCAAGGATTCGCGTTTGAATTACTTAAAGAGATGGAGCGAAATATGAGCCGTTTAGGCATAAAGACTGTATATACCATTGCACGGGCGATTTCTCCTGGCATGAATATCACCTTTTCTAAAAATGCTTACTCCTATGGGGGATTATTAGTTAATAATACGAATATTGGTGGGCAAATAGAAAGCATGAATATTTGGTATAAACATCTGTGATAGTCACCGATATATCGTATTCTTGAACTTGTAACTTAAACAAATACTGCGAATTATTCCTAGCATTAAACTGAGTCTCAGTGCTACAATAACGTGACTAAAAAATACAATAAGAAGAGATTATAATGCAAATAGAAGATATCAAAACCCAATCAGCGCGTATCAAGGATATATTAGCATCCTACTCTCGCGTAGATAATATAAAAGAATACTGCCGCTTGGTTGATGCTCCCGAAATTGAGAAATCTCTTTTTCGTCGCGATTTTACCGATGCTCAATATAGAGGAATTAAACTCGACTATAAAGTCATTAAAAAACATGTGCAAGCGATAGAAAATAGCGGCTCCACCTATCTAAAATACGATAAAACCAAAGGGTTTCATTTAATAGACTACGTTTAGAATTCTATCGCGATTTAGTTCGTGTTATACTTATTTTTATGAAATCACCTAATTTAGAAAATGTTACAGAGTTAACTGTCACAGAGAATAATCTGGAGCTAATCCTAGATCCATTGGGCTATTTTTTAATCCGACTAGAAAACAAAAAAATAGAGGTTGGGTTTTGTAATAGTACACATCAAATGCTCCACAAATGGACGAGCGATTCTGCCAAGGATTTATCCAAAGCTATTGCAAATAAACATCCTACTCTATTGGGTTCACATGCGATCTATTTAGGAAGAGAGTTGCAAAAAGCTGAATTTTCATTAAAAAATCATCAAGAATATATCCAAGATTAGTAGGATTACCCACTTTTTAATAGCGATGATCGCTTATTTCTTTTAGACTAAACTTAATTACCCTTTAATTAATAAATCACAAAGGTTCTTTGTTATTGGGAATCCTGTTTCTTTTTCAGAATGAATAAACATCGGACTTGGATTTGCTTCAAGAAAAAAATAATTGCCATGCTTATCTTTTTTAATATCAATAGCAGTGAACACATATTTTGATACTTTTGCTGCCTTATAACACATTTCTTTAATATCATCGGGAATATCAACTACAATTGTCTTATGATTTTTATCCTCTCTAAAATCAGTTTCTGTTGATATTATTTTCATAGAATACAAGTCCTTCCCCACTATAAACACACGAATATCATCACCCTCTATATATTCTTGGATTGTTACCGGGGATGTCTTTAATGCTGTCTCCAGTTCATTTATTTCATTTAAATTCACAAGCTGAGTATGATAACCACCCTGAACTGGTTTATAAATAAGCGATACATTATGTTTCTCTATAAATTTAAAAATAACATCTTTTTCATTTGTAATAATGGTTTTCGGTAATGGTATTTTTGCATTTTTGAACTTCTCCATTTGCAGTGGTTTACACCAATGGAGATAATAACTACTCGGGGGATTTACCCATTTACATTTAAGCGAACCAAGATAACCCTTCATGGCTGCAAGTGAATCTTTATATGCAATATTTCTGTCTGATGATGATAATTTGGTATTTTTGATTTGAGACCCATGATACCAACGCCAATAGATACTTTTGGGGAATATTTCTTCTCCATCGATTATTAATCTGTGGTTATAATCGCCCGACGGAGAATATGTTAATTGTATTTTCGTTGGAAAATCTCGCAAATCAAAAAAATAAACGCTCTCACCCAAATTTATAAGTTTATTATAAATAAACTTTGCATGATACTCATCCGGATGGCTTAAAACTAAAATTGATTTTTTTCTATTTTTCTTAGTCATACATTTATTATACCGATAAATCTCTTAATAAAAAAGGCCCCAATTGGGACCCTTTTATTAAATCGGTGTAAAATTATTAGTCTTTACTCCTCAAAAATATCTTGTATATCAATAAGATCTGATAAGGGTATTTCTCCTAAAGATTCTGAGGATAGTGGTGGTGTTGGTCCGCCATCTATAATATGCTCCTCAATTGGATTCGTTGGTGGACCATTTATTTCAATTGCTTCAGGTGGTGGTGTTGGTCCGCCATCTATAATATGCTCCTCAATTGGATTCGTTGGTGGACCATTTATTTCAATCACCTCAGGTGGAGTTGTCCAAATTTCATCTCCGCCACCTTCTTCTCCCATAGCATGTGTTGTGATCGGAGTTTCAAATCTGCCGCCATCTTCTATAACTTCACCGCCGCCATCTTTGCCAATATTCATTGTATGAATTACTTCTCCG
>Ga0075111_1000090_pt1 | contig 45004 bp, 42 predicted proteins | sample AntAceMetag02UKK_FD_69787 | JGI IMG/M metagenome (GOLD analysis project Ga0075111, IMG submission 69787) | Saline lake microbial communities from Ace Lake, Antarctica - Antarctic Ace Lake Metagenome 02UKK | ecosystem: Environmental > Aquatic > Non-marine Saline and Alkaline > Saline | place... | reverse complement strand
TTCAAGGTGCTGGTGTTGTAAGCGATGTCGATACGCTCCTCGTAGAATTCGGTGAGGAGGTCCTCGTTTACCAGGATATTTTTTTTCCTTATCTTGTCTTCCATCCCGGCCACTTCTTCAACCAGATCCCGGTTGTGTATAAGGAATGGAAGAGGGTCCCTGATGTTACCCTCTACAAGGGCGCTTCGAATAAATATACCGGTGGCCTCCGCGGGATATATGCGTCCATATGAGACGGGCCTTCCCGGTACTATTATAAGGCCGTAGAGTTTTATCTGCTCGCTTGCGACGACCTCCCCGCGGTTCTTTTCCCAGTGCGGCTCGAGATAGTTTCGGCGGCAGAGCTCTCCCCCGACCTCCTCGAGCCACTCTGGATTTATGACGGCGTTAATCCGGGCGAACATCCGCGATGTTTCAACCATTTCAGTCGAAACTATCCAGTCCCCGCCGTGGTTGAAGAGACCCGAACCGGGAAAGAGCATGACCTCCTTGCCCCTTGCCATCAGGTAGATGTTCTTTTCTTTTTTTACACCTATGCTTGAAATATAGCCGCCGAGGATTGCCCTGTGTATGCCTTCGTACAGCAGCTCACCCTGCAGCGCTTTCTTTGTCTTTTTGTGCCCGGCTTCTTTAAGGATGGTTGATATCTGCTCATATACGTCCCGCCATTCTCTCATCCTCCTGAATGACAGGAAATGCTCCTTGCAGAATTTGCGCATCCGGTTTTGTGTCTTTAATTCCTTGTGGACATCATGGTACCTGTTCCAGATATTCAGAAGTGTTATAAAGTCGGAGGCGGGATTTACGAAGGGTTTTTGAATCCTGTCGGCCTCCTGCTCTTTTTCAAGAGGTCGTTCCCTGGGGTCCTGGATGGATAGAGCAGAGGCTATAACAATCACTTCCTCCATGCACCCTTGCTCCCCGGCATCTATGATCATGCGTGAAAGCCTTGGATCTATCGGCAGGCGCGACATGGCAGTTCCCATTCCTGTCAGGAAGACTTTTCCACCATCAGATCTTGTGGCGCCCAGTTCCCGTAGCAGTGCGAATCCTTCCCTGATATTTCCCGCGGAAGGTGAATCTATAAAGGGGAATGAAGAAATATTGCCCATTCCCAGTGCGATCATTCTCAGTATCACCTCTGCCAGACTGGAACGGAGTATCTCCGGAGTGGTGAAGAGGGGACGTTTTTCGTAGTCGTCCTCCGAATAAAGACGGACGCATACCCCGTCCTGTACCCTTCCGCACCTGCCCTTTCTCTGGATGGCATTGCTTCTTGATATGACCTTTACGGGGAGCTTTCTGGTTCTTGTCCCGGGGTTGTATTCGGATATTCTTGCGAGGCCGGTATCAATAACATAGCGGATGCCGGGTATGGTAATGGAGGTCTCGGCCACGTTAGTAGCTACAATAATCTTTCTTTTTCTTGTTCGCGCGAATACCCGCTGTTGTTCAGAGGACGAAAGACGACCGAAGAGTGGGAGTACGTTTGAATTGCTATTTTTACCTCCGGAGAGAATGCTGCACGTATCGACGATATCCTGCTGGGTCGGCATAAAGATGAGGATGTCTCCGGGGCCTTCTTTGCTCAGTTCATCCACCGCCGTAACCGCCGCGTCAATATGAGATGCCTCGCTGTCTTCTCCTGTCGTCGATTCAATCGGCCGGTAGCGAACTTCTACGGGATACATCCGTCCCGATACTTCTATAATGGGTGCGTTATCGAACGCCTTTGAGAATTTTTCCGGATCGATGGTCGCTGATGTTATTATAAGCTTAAGGTCCCTTCTCCTGCCAAGAAGCCTTTTGAGAATACCCAGAATAAAATCTATGTTGGCGCTCCTCTCATGAGCCTCGTCAATAATCAGGGTATCGTATTTATTCAGGCAGGGGTCTGACTGTGTCTCCATCAAAAGGATGCCATCGGTCATCAGCTTGAAGTGAATGTCTCTGTTTGTTATGTCTTTAAATCGTATTTTGTAGCCGACAGATCTTCCCACATCTTCCTTCAATTCATCGGCGAGTCTGTGAGCAACAGTTACAGCCGCGATTCTACGAGGCTGGGTGCATCCTATTATTCCATCTATGCCGCGTCCCGCCTCCATGCACATCTTTGGGAGCTGTGTAGTCTTTCCGGAACCAGTCTCTCCGGTGACAACGACAACCGGATGGTTTCTTATGGCCTCTACAATTTCATCTTTTTTCTTTGTTATGGGGAGGGAGTCGGGATAGGTAATTTCCGGCAGATGTTTTCTGCGGGACTCTCTCTTTCTGATGGAGCCCTTCAGTTTCTTTTCCAGTTTGCGGAGCTTTGCATGCGTTTCTTCGCCATCTTCACCTTTATGGAGGGCGTTGTTTATGAGACGCAGTTCTCCGGTGATAGTGCGCCTGTCCGGGTAAAGCGCCCTTTCAATGCCGTAGCGAATCCTTTTTTGCAGTGATTTTATATCAGATGATTTCATTTACGTGTTGCGTGTTGCGGGTTGCGTGTTGCGCGTTGCGGGTTGTGCCACCGTATTGACCAATACGCCTTTCACTTGATCCCCTGAGTCTTCGGCTCCTTGAACCCTTCAGGGAACTATAACTAATCGGGAGATGATTCCAGGATTCTTGTATTGTTTGACGGGGATTTATACATTTTTTCATAATAATAGCAATCCCAATGTAGCTGTTCAGACCAACAGTTCAAAGTTGAAAATTGAAGCCTGCTTCGTGGGGAATCGGCTTTTTGCCGATGGACCCGGTTGATGGTTAGCGCTTATCGGGGTTTTTCCCGGTTTCAACCATCTGATTAATTTGATTTTAAGAGACACGTTGTGCTATAAGTTCAGCGATAATTCAGTTATGAAGGGGGAAGAACCAATATGACAGATGAAAAGGCTTTGGAAGAACATACCGTAGCAGAGCTGAGAGAGATTGCGCGAGATACCGGGAAGATCGAGGGCCGCAGCACAATGAAGAAGGCTGACCTGGTAAGCGCTATCAGGGCTGTGCAGGGTGAGGTTGTGGAAAAGATACCGGAAGAAAAGGTGTCGGAGACGCCCAATGAACCCGTGGAGACGGTAGAAGATGTTCCTTCCGAAACAATAGAAAAGGTGCCGGAAGAGAAGGTGTCAGAGTCTCCCGAAGGGTCCGCGGAGACAGTGGAAAATGAAGTTTCTTCTAAGCCCGCCAAAGCGGAGCCTGACAAGAAAACCGTAAAGGTACCTGAAAAACCCGTGACGGCAGGGCCCTCGCTGAAAGTAAAAATGGGGATTCTCAAACAGAAAAGGGATGAACTGATGGAGAAGGGGGACAGAAGGGGGATTAACCGTTTCAGAAAAAGGATAAACAGGCTGAAAAAAAGGACACGGAGATTGACGAAGGTTGCTTCTTAGACAAATACTACGACTACGTGTAATGCCGGAGGTTGAGCTATGTTTGTAGGGAAAAAGATGGCAAGAGATCTGAAAACGGTAACAGGGGATACGAGTATTCTCAAGGTAAAGAATCTTTTAAAACAATATAAGATCGATCAGCTTCCCGTGGTGGATGGAAAAAAGCTGGTGGGTATTATTACAGACAGAGATATCAGGGTTAATCTGCCATCTCCGGCGAGCACACTTTCTGTCCACGAGCTTAATTATCTTCTTTCGGAGATGAAGACAGAAGATGCTATGACCAGGAAGGTGCATACAACGACACCCGGCACCACTATTGAAGAGGCGGCCAGGCTGATAAATGAAAAACATGTCAACAGCCTGCCGGTTGTGGCCGGTGATGAACTGGTTGGTCTGATCACCACCTGTGATCTTCTGAATGTTCTCCTTGAATTCATGGGGGTGCGTAGTGAGCCGAGCGGCCGTTTAGAACTCCGGCTTTCAAGCAATATAGGTGAAATAGCTAAGGTAGCGAGTATCATAAACGATATGGGGCTGAGGATAGTGTCTCTGGTTTCTACCATAGACCAGGATAACGGCGATATTCGCCCCACTCTGGTCAGAGTTGGTACGGATAACACAGGTGAGCTTTTCAGGGTTCTTGAAGATGCCGGGTACACCGTTATTGATGAGTACAGGGTGGAAAAATAAGTAAAGCCAGAAATTTGATCCCACAAAAAGAAACAGAAAACACCCGAGTAGTGAAAGCGGCGTGGGTTGTCGGACTTGCGACCCTGTTGAGCAGGGTGTTCGGCTTTATCCGGGATATGGTAATAGCCGGGTTTTTCGGAGCAGGACCGGCCACGGATGCCTTTTTTGTGGCTTTTAGAATCCCAAACCTTTTACGCCGCCTGTTTGCGGAAGGTTCCCTCACCATAGCCTTTATTCCGGTTTTCACCGGATACCTCAGGAGATCAAAGAAACAGGCCGTTGAGTTTGCGGGTATTGCCTTTACGCTTCTTTCCATCATTCTTGCGCTGCTCACGGTTACGGGGATACTTCTTGCCCCCTGGATCGTCAGGGTAATTGCGCCCGGGTTTACTGATGTTCCGGACAAGTACGCGCTCACCGTGTTCCTCACACGTTTGATGTTCCCCTACATATTTTTTATATCCCTCGTAGCGTTGTGCATGGGCATCCTCAATTCCTTCAGGCACTTTGCGGTCCCTGCCCTCGCGCCGGTTATTCTTAATATCTCCATAATAGCCGCCGCGTTTCTCCTGAAGGACTGTTTCAGGGATACGATAATATCTCTCGCTGTGGGAGTTATGGCGGGAGGGGTACTTCAGCTTGCCATGCAATTCCCGTTTCTGCTCAAGGTGGGCGCAAGGTTGAGGCCGAACTTTCATTTCAACCATCCGGGAATCAAAAGAATAGGCACCCTGATGATTCCGGCGGTGTTCGGCGCCGCTGTCTATCAGGCAAGTATATTTATAAACACTATCCTGGCGTCGTTTCTGCCGGAAGGCAGCGTTTCGTACCTGTACTATGCCGACAGGGTGGTGCAGCTCCCGCTCGGTGTGTTCGCGATTGCGGTTGGGACGGCGGCGCTCCCCAGCTTTTCAGATCAGGCAGGCGGGGGAGATTATAAGGAAATGAAAAAAACAATTGCATTCTCTCTGAGACTGATACTGTTTGTTACCATACCGGCGATGTTTGCCCTTATTGTCCTTCGGGTACCTGTCATATCCGTGCTCTTTCAGCGCGGGGAGTTTGATGCCGCATCAACGGTCTTTACCGCCCGGGCCCTGCTTTACTATGCCGTCGGACTGTGGGCCTTTTCATGCATAAGGGTTATCGTATCCGCTTTTTACGCCATGCAGGATACCAGAACTCCTGTAAAGATTGCGATTGCGGCGCTCCTTGTGAATATTATAATGAGCATTATATTGATGTTCCCCATGAAACACGCAGGACTCGCGCTTGCCACATCAATCGCCTCCGCGGTCAATGTCGTTATCCTATCCTTCATGTTGAGAAGGAAGGTGGGAAGGTTTCTTGAAAAGTCTTTCTGGACATCAGTGTTCAAGACCATCCTGGCATCCGGGGTCATGGCGTTGTCGATAATTGCAGTAGATCGTGTTCTCGGATGGAACGGCGAAGGGGTCTTCGGAGAGAGGCTGTTATTCCTGACAGTTGCGGTGGCTGTAGGGCTTGTCGTGTTTGCGCTGAGTTCACTCATCCTGGGTAACTCCGAGATGAAGACTCTGCTTGGAATGGAAAACGAGTAAAGATTTATGTTGCTGAAGATAAATAATGAAAATCCCCAGATGCGGCTTATAAACAGGGCGGCCCGGACACTGGATAACGGCGGGATTGTGGTTTATCCCACGGATACGGCTTATGGAATGGGATGCGACCTGTTCAATAAACGGGGCATCGAGAAGATTTATGAGATAAAGAAGAGGAGTAAAAAGCAGCCTTTCAGCTTTATCTGTTCCGATCTCGGTGATATAAGCAACTACGCAGTGGTGACAAATTATGCGTACAAAATTCTGAAACGTTTATTGCCCGGTCCCTATACCTTTATATTGGGTGCATCCAGACTCGTTCCCAAGATACTGTTGCCGAAGAGAAAAGAGGTGGGCATAAGGATTCCGGACAACGAGATCTGCCTCTCCCTTGTCAGAGAATTCGGTGGCCCGATAATCAGCACCACAGTTAAATCGCTCGAAGATGAAATAATAACAGATCCAGACAAAATTGAAAAAGAATTGGGACATTGCATAGACATTATTATCGATGGAGGAGTCCTTTCTCCTGAACTGTCAACGATAGTGAACCTTGCAAACGACACCCCGGAAATAGTGAGGGAAGGGAAGGGCGACGCGGACGTATTTTGACATGTGTATGAAAACAGTTCACATCTTGAGACGGTTCGCAGTTGAGCTCAGAACCCTGAACCCGAGTAGTTACGAAAGAGGATTATAATGACTAAAAAAATGCTTATAAATACGATAGATGAAGAGGAAAGTCGGATGGCCGTTGTTGAAGACGGCAATCTGGTTGAGTACAACGTAAGGATGCCTGTCAGAGAACCGACAGCCGGTAATATATACAATGCCACTGTGCAAAATGTGCAGCAGGGACTGAGAGCGGCCTTTGTGGATTATGGCGCCGGCAAAAGCGGCTTCCTGCCGTTGCGTGATGTGGCGCAGGAATATTTCAATGAAGATAGAAAATTGCTGGTAGGGAAGAGGTTGCCTGTCCAGGTCGTAAGGGAAGAGAAGGGTTCAAAAGGCGCCATGCTGACCACGCACATTTCACTTCCTGGCCGGTACCTTGTCCTTATGCCCAACAGAAAGGGAAGCGGCGGAATTTCCCGCAAGATAGAAAGTGAAGCGGACAGGAAAAGACTCAAGGGGTTGATGGGGCAGATTTCCGAAAAAGATGACATGGGTTTTATCGTCCGCACCGCCGGCATGAACAGAACGAAGCCGGAGCTGATTCGTGATTACCAGATGCTGGTAAGGCTGTGGAAGGACATGAAGGAAAAGTCCGAAAAGACGACTGGGCCCGGATTGATATACCAGGAAACCGATTTCGCCATTCGGGCGTTCAGGGATTATTATACGTCTGATATCAAAGAGATACTGGTTGATGATCCCGAAACCGCGAGGAAGATGAGAGACTACTGCAAGACAGTTTCACCGCGCCACGTGAGGATGATAAAGTTCCACAGGGAAGAGACGCCGCTGTTCGGTCAGTATGATATTGAGGATCAGATCAACGAGATATATCAGTCGCGCGTCAACATGAAGTCGGGTGGGTCCATTGTCATAGAGCCCACGGAGGCGGGGATAACCATTGATGTGAACTCGGGCCGTTTGAAGAAACGGGACGTGGAAGAGACCGCCTACAAAACGAACATGGAAGCGGCTGAAGAGATAGCGAGGCAGCTCCGCTTAAGGGATCTTGGTGGCCTCATCGTGGTCGACTTCATTGACATGATGGACAAGAATCACATTTCTCAGGTGGAAAAAACCTTCAGAGACGCGCTGAAGGTTGACAGATCCAGGATACAGCTGGCGAAGATATCCCGGTTTGGTATGCTGGAACTGTCTCGTCAGAAGAAACAGTCAACAATACAGGAGATCAGTTATTCGGTGTGCCCCTATTGTAAGGGAAGCGGCATGAGACCATCAGTGGAATATCTGGCGCTCAGTGCGCTCCGGAGGATCAAGTCAGAGGCGGTAAAAGATCAGTCTTCGGAGATCGTGGTTACGCTTCCTCCGGAGGTGACCGGATATCTCCTCAATCAGAAGAGGAGCCAGATCAGCGCACTGGAGGCTCTTCATGGTGTATCCGTGAATATTTCCGGGGACCCGGTGCTTTTGTGGGGCGAATTTCACATCAAGAAGGTAAAGAGAACAGAAGACGCCAATGAGGCGGTTGGTCAAAGCCCAGGGGAGGATGTCAAGCCGACCGCCAGCAGGTCGAACCGGAGGAAAAGAAGGCCTCGACAGGTAAAAACCGGGAATTTCATGCATCCTGAAGCGCCCGGAAAAGATGCAAGACATACCGATACCGGTATAGCGGATAAATCAGCTGTCACCGAATCGGGTACAGAAGTTTCTGACAAAGGGCAGGACTCCCCAAAAACAGGAGGCATAGTAGGTAGATTCTATGATTTCTTTAAATAACAGTCTTGTGAAAAACGGTTTCATGGACGGGGCGAATATACAACATGGAGAATGAATTGGAAAACCGGTTCAAGGAATCACTGACGGACCCGGCGGGATTTTCAGTTACCTGGGAACTGGTCCCCGGGAGGGGGGCAAGGGAAAAGGCTCAGGAGAACGTCCTGGAAGCCGCAAAGCAGGCGGCCACAGGGCGTAAGATTCATGCTCTTGCGATTACTGACAATCCGGGAGGAAACCCGGCTATGCTTGCCGGTTATCTCGGCAAGGAGATCCTGGGACTCGGCATGGAACCGCTGGTCCATTTCACCTGCAAGGACAAGAACCGCAATCAGATGGAAAGCGAGCTCTATGCCCTCGACCGGGCGAACGTAAGAAATCTACTGATCATGAGCGGAGATTATCCAGTAACCGGCTTTCAAGGAAGGCCCGCGCCTGTTTTCGATCTCGATCCAGTGCATACAATTGAGCTGGTCAGGGAGATGAACCGGGGATTGGAGTATCCCGGTCTTAAAGGGACAATTCAACATAAACCGAGCGATTTTTTCGCGGGCGCTGCTGTCTCCCCCTTTAAGGTGACCGAAGCAGAGCAGATGATCCAGTACTTCAAGCTGAAAAAGAAGATCGTTGCCGGGGCTGGGTTTGTCGTGACGCAGATCGGCTACGACGCCCGAAAATTTCATGAAGTTCTCCAGTTCCTGAGAGAAAACTGTCCCGACATTCCCTTGATAGGAAACATTTACGTTCTCCCCTTCGGAGCGGCAAAGCTTATGAACGCAAACCGGCTTCCCGGTTGCGTTGTAACCGACAAACTCGTTGCCGAACTGGATCAGGAGCGGAACGCGGCCGACAAAGGGGTAAGGACAAGGCTCCTGCGTGCGGCGCGGATGTACGCGATCATGAAGGGAATGGGGTTCAGCGGTGTGCATATCGGCGGACACAACATCCGCTATGACCTGGTTGAACAGATTGTAGATGAGGGCGAAGCCCTGACCCCAAACTGGCGGGATATGATCCGCCATTTCGACTATCCGCAGCAGAGTGGATTCTACTATTATGAGCGGGATCCTGAAACGGGACTCAACGCGGCAGTGCCGACAGAGCGGCAGGGGCGGCCCCTTGATGCGCGGGTCGGGTTTTCCTATCGTATGTCGCGGTTTTTCCATCGGATTATGTTTAAACCCGGGAAGAATCTTTACGGCCTTATGAGAGATATCAGCCGTAGCGTCGAAGGGTCAAGGGTGGAAGGCGTCTTCCACAAGTTGGAACACCTGACCAAGGTTGCGCTCTTCGACTGTCGGGACTGTGGAGATTGTGCCCTGACCGACGTGGCCTATATTTGCCCCATGTCCCGGTGCCCGAAGCACCAGCGCAATGGCGCCTGCGGCGGGAGTTATAACGGCTGGTGTGAAGTCTATCCAGAAAAACGACTTTGCGTCTATGTCGAGGCATATGCGAGACTTAAACATTACTGCGAGGAGGCGGACCTTGATGACAGCATTGTCCCCCCCTGCAACTGGGACCTTTATCAGACCTCCTCCTGGATTAATTTTTACCTCGGCAAGGATCACACTTCCAGGAAGCTTAAAATTTTATAGACTGCAAACAGGTTCATCCGTAAAGCATAATACATATTCGTCACTTGTTATAACCCCTAAGGAAGATCCGGTCATGGCATGGTGCGCCTGTGAAATAATTATTCACAGGGAATCAGAAATGCGTGGTAATATATATACTTTGCAAAAGAGAAGGGGGAAATACTCCCTGATAGAGAGTTGCATGTAATATGGAATGGTGACAGGGGGCCCGGTTCTGCAAACGGCCACATTGATAAAGTCTCTCCAAATGGTGATGCGGAAATTATAAATTGGAATAACGGAGTAACTTTCTACAGAAAATAACTGAGCAACCCGTAAGCTTACCCCTCCCGCGGCTGCAATCTGGTCTCGGGGAATAGACCCTTCTTTTTCGCCTCTTCGCAATACCAGAATGGCGCCCAGAGGTTGTTGCTGCTGTAGAAGTTCTGGGCGATGCAGCATCCCACGCACATCGCCTTCATGATGCAGTCGGCGCAGATGCCCTCCAGTTTTTTTGGCAGCCCTTCGCGGAGTTCGTTGATTACTTTTGTGTTATTCCACACATCCTCAAGTCTGTCCGTGGCCGCGTGCCCGTATATCAGCTCGGGGACGGTCTCTCCGATACCGCACATGGCATAGGAGCCGTCGGCGATGACGCCGATTATGCCGAGTATTCCGCAGGCACCGCACCCGTCGCCATTGTCGCCAAACATCTTCCCGAGGGGACGGAAGGCCATGGGGTGACTGTAAATGAGCCCCAGGTCTGTTGATTTTGAGAGGGTGTTTTCCACCCATTCTCCCAGTTCCACAAGCTCTTCAATAGTCAGGGTCTCCAATGCCTCATGCATCTTTTCTCCCCTTGCCGTGGGCTGGACCAGGTTGAACTTGACGGAACCCGCCCCCAGGGTTTCAGCAAGCCGGACAACCGGCTCTATCTGATCCATGTTACGGCGCATGACGGACATGATAATCTGAGGTTCGAATCCCGCGTTCACAAGGTTTCGGACACCATCCAGGGCGGCGTCAAAACAGCCCTCCACACGCCGGACCCACTCGTGGGTTTCCGCGTCGGCACCATCTATGCTGACTGAGACAAAGGGATTATCACAGGTCGCCTTCATCGCTTCAGCCAGTTCAGGTGTGCAGGCGACGCCGTTTGTCTCAAGGGTGAGGTGGAGTTTTTCAGAGCGGACAACTTCCAGGAGATCCAGAATATCGGGATGAATAAGCGGCTCTCCGCCGGTCAGTTTCACCCCTGAAAGCCCCAGAGGTTTTGCCTGTCTGATGATAGAGCGAAACAGGTCCCGGTCCAGGGATGGAAATGGGTTATCGGGTGTCTGGTATTTGGGGGCTAACCAGCAGTGGCGGCACTTGAGATTGCAACCTTCGGTCAGATAGAAGTAGATCTGGTTTAGAGAATAAGTTCTCTGTTCGTCGTTTTTTGTTCCCTGTCTTTTGTTCATGATCGCTTACCGGATGTTAGTTAATGGTTAATGGTTAATGGTTATTAGTAATACCTTGATGGAGATCTTCGCGTATTTTTCCTTACTCCCTAAATCCCCGCAGGTTTATTACTCCAAACTCTTTCCTGCATTCGGGGCAGAGGTCACCTTATATCTTCAACACCGATATCAGTCTCCCTTCTGTCGTTCCCTCGATCTTCTTTGTCATTCCCGTGGAAACGGGAATCTACATAATCCGCCAGCTCCGTTGTGGGACTTACATCCACAGTATCAGCCTCAGATTCCTCAAATTCTCTGAAACATCTCTTACAGCCTTTCAATTATGTATCCTGTCACCGGAATTCGGCTAAGTGCAATCATTCTTGGGGTTCATGTTGTTTTACCAGATTATAAATCGCTTTTCCTTTATCTGTCAGTCGGTATTTCTGAAAACGGCTTCTCGGCTTTTCGGGGATGGTCAGTTCAATCAAGCCGGCTTCAATTGCAGGTTTGAGGTAATTTGTTCTGAATGTCGGCTTGTGTTTAAGTTTCAACTCCTCGACCAGGTTTTTGCCGTTTTTCTCCCCTGTTTTCAATGTCCTCAACAGTTTTCTTACTTGGTCGGTGACTTGGTCGGTGACTTGGTCGGTGACTTGGTCGGTGACTTGCGGAGTAGCTGTCTGTCTTGCCAGAGTGAGAATAAAGAAATCCCCGGTATCAAACGCAATTTCAATTCCTCTTTCAGCCATAGCCTCCCGCATCCTGTTGATACCGGACCCGATCTTTTCCGTTATTCCAAGTCTATGAAAGGCATCGAATAATATAGGATTCCGCGCCACACTCAGTTTCCCGAATTTACTGCTGTCGAAGAGAAGTCGGCCGGGATTTGTTATTTCAACACGATCATCATAAACTTCAACAAGGATACCCGCCCCTTCTTCAAAGTAATCTCTATGAACAATCGCATTTACAAGCGCTTCCCGTAAAACTTCCAGGGGAATTTCGGGGACTTCCTTCCGAGGTCCACCGTCTTCAATTATATATTCAATTTTGAGGTGTTGCTGCAGAAAACGAAAGGCATTTTCATAGTTGGAAAGTAGGTCAGACTTGAAATCCTTTCGGTCGAGTATCTTGGTTTTTGTGGTGCCCTTGAAAAGTACGCAGGTAACAAAGCTATGGCGAATATAGAATTCAACATTTTTTCCGAAAAAAAGCGCTCCGGCATTTGTAATCTGAACTCCTTCCTTCTCTTCGGCAAAGCCCAAATTCATCAGTAAATCTTCCTTGTTCTCAGGCGGCGCAATTGCCGTTTCAGATAAAAAGCGATGCCACCCGGTATCATCAAATTCTCCTGGATAATCAAAGCCTTTACAGACCTGCATATCGAATTTGAATTTTCCCGCATCTGCGGCAAGGGATAATATTTCATTCCTCGTCAACTTTTGAGAATTAGGTCCCTCTCTCAGGAAAAATCCCTTTGAGCAACGTACCGGCTTGTCACGACTTTCATCAATCGAAATAACGAGCAATTTTATGCCCTCATGCCGCACCGTCTTGATATGTATCTTTATCCGGGGATCGCAGTTATTGGCAATATCCTGGACTTTTGAACGTGTTGCATTGTCAATGGAGCAGCCTGTAATGCTGCCATCATCCTCGACTCCTACGATAATCGTTCCCCCAGATGCATTGGCAAAGGCAACCAATTCCCTGTCGAGGCTTTCCCCAACCTGCTTTTTGAACTCAACGAAATATCCCTCGCCTTGTTTGACAAGTTCTTGTAATTCCTTTTTCTTCATTACCGTTCCTTCAATATGTCAGCAGTCACCTGCTGCTTGGAATATTTGTCCTCATTATTTAAGTATTGCGTTTCCTGAATTCCGCCCGGAATTGCCGGTATCGGCAGTCTCCTTATTTTATACGCGTTTCAGATAAGTGTGTCCTTTTTAATTTATAGATAAATTCTAATTAGTTATAACATTATTTATCGCTGTTAAAAGGGCATTATTCTCTTCAGGAAGACCTATGGAAATTGTATAAAAGTCATTTAACCATTCCCCGGATAAATCCGTTATCATTATTCCTGAGTCTATTAATATCTTTGCAAAATCAGGAATAGCACTTTTTATGAGAAGAAAATTTGTATTGGTTGGAAATACTTCAATTCCTGTCTTTTCGAGTTCTCTTTCCAATCGTTTTCTTTCATCAGTAATCTTTCTGATGTTTTGAGTTACATATCCCGGATTTTTTAAGGTTTCAATCGCTGCAAATATAGTCGGCCCGGATAAAAACTTCGGGAAATCAGATAGTCCAAGCTTGAAATAATCTCCCGCAAGAAGATATCCAAGCCTGAGCCCGGCAAGAGAGAATGCTTTATCCATAGTTCTTGTTATCGCTACATTGGGATATTTTTCAACGAAATTGGCAAAAGTAAATCCAGAAAATTCATAATATGCTTCATTTATCAGGAGTAACGCGTTCTCACTCTGAAGGATATTTTCAACCAGGTTTTCGTCCAAAAGAATTTTTCCTGTGGGGTTGTTAGGATTGTCAATTATTATGAGTGTCGGTTCATCAAGTTCACGTAAAATTATTTCAGGGTTCAATTTAAATTCCGGAGGAACGAGTTGATATTTTATCAATTTTCTTGAAAACACTTTGGCATTTTCTAAAGCCGGGAGAAATGAGGGGTTAACCACAATAATTTTTCTGTCTTTTGAAAAGACATTGATTACCTCTCGTAAAAGAAAATCAGAGCCGGGACTTACAATCACACGATCTGGGGATACCGTGCTGTAGCTCGCAATGAGCTTTTGCAATTCGCTCAGATATTTCAATTCAGAATATCTATTTACATTCCTTATCCCCTTCGCCACAGCATCCAACACATTTTCAGGTGGTTCATAAGGATTTTCGTTCATATCGAGTCTGATCATCATTTTATCTCCGTAACAACTTCTTCTTTGTAACCGGTAACTACTGTTGCGAAGCCACTCAAGCTTTTATCTATTTCCATATCTCCGGTATCAACCCTTAAACACTCTAACTGTTTAATTTTATCCATTGTTGCAACGATAATTATATTCTTATTCCCCAACTAATTTCAAAACTTCCGGTGTAATTTGTTTACTTCCTCTTCCAAAGATAAAGCCATTTCCCCCTATAGGCGTAACAATAATCTTTGAATTCTTATATTTTTTAATTCTCTCTATTAATCCATTTTCATTCAAGTCTTTCCCGACCAGTTCGCCATTATAAACCGCATCTACACCCAATAAAGTTTTTTCAACTTCAATTTTATCAGCAATTGTTTTTAAGGTAGTTCCGGGTCCCAAAATATAAAGGTTATCTTTTTCCATATTCTCAACAACATAATCTGCAATTCCCTGTTTATTATCTTCTGCGGATCTACTGACACTAGAGGCTTTCTTGCCGCCTTGAAAAAGGGCCTTAATCTTTGGAACCTTCAGGTATCCATATAATCTGGCTGCTAATCTGTTATCTCTAAAAGCATCTTCATCAATATCAAGAACTTCTTTTTCGATATATTGATCTACCGTGGAATTAATTATTTCTGCTGCAGCTCGCGTTGACAGTGCAAATACAGCGCTGAACATTTTAACCCCTGAAGGTATGGCTACAACAGGGGTTTTTAAACCGATCGCATCGTATACATCCCTTGCAGTGCCATCTCCACCAACAAAGATCAGAAGATCTATACCTTCTGTGGCCATCTTTTGAACAATTCTCTTAGTATCTTCCGCACTTGTTTCTTCTTCTATTGTGCCAACTACCTCATATTTAAAATTAAATTGTCTGATGTAATTTTCTCCCATCTTTCCCGGAGCTACTAAGAAATAAATATCCTTTCTATTAATAAGAGAAAGTGTGTCTTCAATTCTTTGGGGAGTTACCGGTGTTGCACCAAGTTCTAAGGCTCTTCTATATGTTTCTCCATCAGTTCCTTTTAATCCTACACTTCCGCCCATTCCTCCTATTGGGTTTACTATTAATCCGAGTTTTCTCATCTCTATTTCTCCTTAAAATATGACGGTCTTATAGAAAATAGCTAAATCAGAAATAATACTAATCTGTGAAAGGCATCGAATAATATGGGATTTCGCGCCACATTGAGCTTCTCAAATTTACTGCTGTCGAAGAGAAGTCGGCCAGGATTTATTATTTCAACACGGCCATCATAGGCCTCAACCACACCATTTTTCTGTCGAGACCTTTTTCAACCTGCTTTTTGAACTCAACAAAACATCCCTCGCCTTGGTTAATAAGTTCTTGCAATTTCTTCTTCAGTGTATCATCATTCGTTGCCGCTTAGAATATTTATCCTCGTTATTTAAGTATTGCGTCCCCCTAACCGGAATGGATGAATGCCTCATAGCCATCAAAAGGATCCGAGTACATCTGAATTGTAAGAATAATGAGCCCACGGCACGGATGACACAAAATACGAACAGCCATATTTGTCCGATTTGCGAAACAACTGATGCAAAGGAGTTCTATCAGGACGGGCACCGTGACTATTTTCGCTGCCTGACATGCAACCTGGTCTTTGTCCTCTCCGCACAGTTTATATCCGCGGAAAATGAAAAGGCCAGATACGATCTTCACCGGAATTCTCCGAATGATCAGGGCTACCGTCGATTTTTAAGCCGCATATTCCTTCCAATGCACAGGCTTTTAGCGCCTGGAAGTCATGGTCTGGATTTTGGATCCGGGCCCGGACCGACACTCTCCAAGATGTTTGAAGAAGCCGGTCATTCCATGGCGATCTATGATCGTTTTTATGCATCGGATCCCTCTGTACTGGAAAATCAATATGATTTCATTACCGCCACCGAAGTGGTGGAACATCTCCATAATCCGAAACAGGAATTGGACAGGTTGTGGGCCTGTCTGAAACCGGGCGCCCGGCTGGGCATCATGACAAAACTTGTCCTTGACCGTGAGGCATTTTCCCGCTGGCACTATAAAAACGATCTTACCCATGTCTGCTTCTACTCGAGGGCAACCTTTGAATGGCTGGCTGCCCGGTGGCAGGCAGAGCCTGCTTTTGTCGACAAAGATGTGATTCTTTTTTACAAGAAGAATTACGCATTTTAATGTATGCATACATATGTATGGATCTGGGGAGGAATGATGTATGGCTGATTTATATTTTGAAGACCTCCGATGGATCAAACCCGTCAGGCCCGGTGATACACTCTATTCCGCCGGCGAAGTCCTGGAAAAAATCCCGTCAGAAAAACATGCTGACCGCGGCACGATCCGGTTCCGCTATTCAAGCCACAACCAAAAAGGAGAAAAAGCCTTCACCGTTATCGGAAATCAGATACTCAGGAAACGTCCCACGGCATAGATGTGCCGACATCGTATGAAAAAGGGAAGCTGATTCTCACGAGGAATATATGAATACCAAAAAGGTCGCCGCGTTTTTTGATTTTGATCAGACGCTTATCGAGGTGGAAACCGGAAGAATGGCTATGGAGTGGATGAGGGACAACCGCATGATACTGCCGGGCTTTATGCTCAAAGTCCTGACGGCCAATGTCTTGTATAAACTCGGGCTCCTTTCGGACGAGCGGATGGTACGGGTGATGCTGACATTTTATAAAGGCAAGAAGCTGGAAGATTTCCGAAAGGGTTCCGAGAAATTTTACAGGGAGTATTTACAGCCCTATCTGGCTCCTGCCATACTCTCACGGGTGGAATTTCATAGAGAGAGGGGGCATCTTCTGGTCCTCATATCCGCCTCGTTGAGATATCTCCTGGAACCCGTCATGAATGATCTGGGATTTGACGTACTGTTGTGTACGGACCTGGAAGAAGGAGAAAATGGTCTTCTGACAGGCAGGCCAATATGGCCGGTTTGTATTAAGGATCACAAAAAGTCGGTTACTTTGAAGATCGCCCGGGAGTATGGCCTGAACCTTGAACAAGCATACGCCTACGGCGACAGCCATTCCGACCTTCCTCTCCTCGAACTGGTTGGTCATCCCCATGCAGTTGAACCTTCACCGCTCCTTGAAAAGATTGCCCGTCAGCGCGAGTGGCCAATTTTATCATACAGGTGAAAATATACGGTTTGCGATTGGCAGTTTACTGTTGACAACAAAGGAGGTCTGTTGTGGAAAAAACTGTACTGTTTGAAGTGCAAGACAAAGTCGCCCTCATCACCCTGAATCGTCCTGAACGGCACAATGCCATCTGCCAGGATCTGCTCGTAAATCTCTATAATTACGTTTATGTTTCTCCATCAGTTCCTTTTAATTCTACACTTCCGCCCATTCCTCCCATTGGGTTTACTATTAATCCGAGTTTTCTCATCTCTATTTCTCCTTAAAATATGACGGCCTTATAGAAAATAGCTAAATCAGAAATAATATCAGACTTTAGAATTTGGCAGCTTTGTAAGAATTTCAGATCCTTCAGAAGTAACCAGAACTGTATGTTCAAACTGAGCGCTTATACTTCCGTCAACAGTAGTAACTGTCCATCCATCTATTGAAGATGTTTCCACGGCATAAGATTTTCCCATATTGATCATTGGCTCGATTGTGAAAATCATTCCCTCCCGAAGACGTATTTTATTATCTTCGGTAAAATGATGAAAAACGGGTGGGTCTTCATGAAAATTCTGCCCAATTCCATGACCTCCATAAGTTCGAACAATAGAATATCCGAATTTACTGATATACTTTTCAATTGTTTCCCCTACTTCATACAAATATTTCCCCGGCTTAACCGCGGCCATTCCTCTATACATGGCACTTTCTGTTCGATTCACCAGATTCTTTGTTTTTTCATCAACATTTCCAATCATAAAAGTGCGGGATGTATCTCCATGATAACCATCTAAAATTACGGTAACATCGACATTTACAATATCACCATCTTTAAGAATATCTTTTTCTGAAGGAATTCCATGACACACAACATTATTGATTGATGTGCAAATACTTTTTGGGAATCCGTTATAATTCAAAGGGGCGGAAATCGCACCATGCTTTTGTGTAAATTCTTCGCAAAGATCATTAAGATATAATGTTGAAACACCCTCATTCACAAAAGGTTCGACATAATTGAGTAATTGAGCAGCTAACTTTCCTGCTTTTCGCATCTTTTCAATCTCTTCTCGATTTTTAATAATTATCACTATTTGTACCTCACAGTTTGATAGCTTCGAGCGGATAGCGGGTCAGGTCGAAACAATCAATATTTCATACTTCCTTGCCAAAAAGGGAGCTGGTGTACATGCTCAGTAATTAGGTAACTCATTTGGTCTGTGTTTTTTAAAGGCAAAATCACCAAAGGAGTCACCTATGAAATATGCAAGCATGGGTTATTCCGGAATAACCCCTACCCCGTTTTTTATGATTTCCCGGATAACTGCCATAGGGTTCATTTCCATTCCGGCCCCCACACCAAGATGCATACCGGATTCCACCATTTTGCGGTTTCGGAAGCCGTGGTTACCTTATCTTTCACTTTTCTCTCCTTTCCTGTCGCAGTCAATTTTGATAAAGGTGTATATCTGTTTTCTTTTGGTCAAAAGCTTGAACAATCCTCCAGGTAGTGCAAAAGAATGTTTGCAATTTGATATCTTGCAATAGGCCGTCGATATCTCCTAAGAGGGTGTTAGCGAATAACACGTATGAAAGGAGAAAGAGCGATGATCCGAAAGTATGATACCTCGACGTACAAGAAATTACTACTTTATTTTATGGGGAAATCTGGGGACACTTCCCGTATTAATTCGCATTTTTCTTTTCCGCCCGTTTTGCCCTTCTCGGGTTTTTGCAATCATTCAACAAAAATCCTTTAATAAAATACGGGAAGTGTCCCCCTATTCCCCGGGCGGTTAAACTGTTTTCGGCGGGATTGAATACGTTAAACAGGTTGAGAAAGGGTCATAAGGGGTCAGGCCGTACACAATTGACAAAAATTATCTGGTTTAGTAAAGTGGCGTACAAATGAAAGGTGTAGGCCTGACCCCAAATGTGCAAATGTGTAGGCCTGATCCTATTTGTTCTGTGACCCCTCAAAAAAAAGACCAAAGAAAGGATATATATGGCATACATCGAGTTACCTGATATTAACGACGTCGACGAAAACATAAAAAAACAGTTTGAGGTAACAAAGGCGCTTACCGGGGAATTGGGAGAGACAGTGAGAATCCTTGCAATAAGGCCTGACATACTCGCTATGACCAATAAGATGGTAAACATCCTTTTAGTCCCTCAAACCGAACTGGATTACGAGACAAAAGAAGTGCTGGCCATTGCTGTATCCATTGAAAACGGCTGCACCATATGTACGGATGAGCATGAGCGTATAGCAAAAATGCTTGGCATAGACGCGCAAAAGGTGGAAAAAATAAAGCAGGGCATAGAAAACACAGACTTTCCTGAACACAAAAAGCTGCTTTTACAATTCTGCGTAAAAAGTGCAAAAAACAGCTACAAGATTATGAAAAAGGATCTCGATATGTTAAGAAGCGCGGGCTACTCGGATTCCCAGATTCTGGAGGCGGTAGCCATAGTCGGCTATTTCAACTATATCAATACCGTGGTTAATGCCATGGGTGCGGGAAAAGAAATCTAACTATCTTCTTTGCTGTAGACAATACGTCCATTGGATATGATATGGTATAAACCTCTTCCTTAAAGACCTCACCCAGGAAAGAGCTGTTCTGAAAACTGGAAAATGGGGACACTTCCCGTATTAATTTGCATTTTTTTCCGCCCGTTTTGCCCTTCTCGGGTTTTCGCAATCATTCAACAAAAATCCTTTAGTAAAATACGGGAAGTGTCCCCCTATTCCCCCTCATCGAAACTACCGAATTGGTAGCGATGGTGGATGCCCACCGCCCGCTTTTACTGGTAATGAAACTTTTTACTCTCGTGTTAAGGCAGTTCCACACTTAGGACATTTTTGATCGTAGCATGGGGTTCCCAACTTATGTGGCACTTTTTCACCACAGTTTGGACAAACACAATCTCCGCCAGGACCTGCTGCCGTACCGCCACCAAGGCCACGACCACCGCCACCGCCACCGCCACTGCTACCGCTACCAGTTCCACCCATACCTCTGCCTGTACGGGGTCCTTGGCCTCTCGGGCCTGTTCTGTCTCCTCTTGGCATTTTGATTACCTCCTTTCTGGTATTCTTTTTATAACAACGGGAAAAGGATATCTTTCCCACTATTCCTACGGAGTATTACCTAGCTGCAAATTTCGCCAATCGATGCAGAATTTATTGTTTCTCTTTTACGGAAATTTGCCTGGCAACTACCTCCCTGGCTTTCCTGATTTCTTCCCTATCACCCAGATAATAATGCCTGATCGCATTCAGGCCCTCGTCCAACTCATAGACCAAAGGAAACCCAGTGGGGATATTGACATCCGGAATTTCGTCATCGGACATGTTATCAAGATATTTTACAATGGCCCGCAGACTATTCCCATGTGCTGCCACAAGAACTTGCTTCCCTGTTTTCAAGACTGGCTCAATTGTCTCATGCCAGTATGGCAAAACACGATCGAGCGTATCTTTCAGGGACTCGGTAACAGGTAATTCCTTGTTTTTCAAATTAGCGTAGCTCGGGTCAAGGGTTGGATTTCGCTTGTCTGTTTTATTCATGGCCGGAGGCCGGATTTCATAACTGCGCCGCCATATCTGAACCTGTTGTTGCCCATACTTTTCAACGGTAGCTTGTTTGTCCAAACCTTGCAACACTCCATAATGCCTTTCATTAAGCCGCCAGGATCTATACACGGGAATCCACATGAGATCCATCTCATCCATAACTATCCACAAGGTCCTGATTGCGCGTTTCAGAACGGACGTGAATGCCTCATCAAACCGAAAGCCTCCATCTCTCAGGAGCCTCCCGGCATTGTGAGCTTCGGCTATACCTTGATCGGACAGGTCCACATCCGTCCATCCGGTAAACTTGTTTTCCAGGTTCCAGACACTCTGCCCGTGCCGCAGTAGAACTAATTTTTGCATATGCCCAAGTCCTGCTTATCAGGATTGATAGATTTTTAAAGCCTCCTCCACTCCTTTGGCATCCACCGTGATAGCATAAACAGCATTACACATCTTCACTGCTTCTTCCAGGGATTTCTGGTGAATATTTCTGCCTGTAGCATTTCCTGAAGCGCCGCTGACAAATATCTGATCATGAAGCCGCTGCAGGAATGGTTTCACATCTACACTTGAACCGCCTGCGCATACGACCATTGTGCGGCCTGCAGCGAGGACAGCCTCCTTAAAAATTTCTTTTGATTCATATCCCTGCTTTTCAGGATAGTTTACCTTAACAAAATCACTGCCCATACATGCGGCAACACCAGTAGCGCCGGCAATCAGGTGGGGGTCTTTTTCATCTGTCACAGCCTTGCCCCGGGGATAAATCCACAGAACCGTTATCAACCCATAGCAGTGAGCATTGTAAACGATCTGCGCCGCCTGACGCAGCATATCAGCCTCATATTCACTTCCAAGATAGATGGTGTAGCCGACTCCCGGTATGTTAAGGCCGCTGTTCTTTCGAAAATCTACTACCTGTTCGATATCGATCCACTGATTGTTGAAGGGATCAGATTGAGATGTTTTTACAAGATTAGTTTTTGAGTTCAATTTTATTAGATACGGAATATCAGGATAGTCCATTCCATATCTGGCAACAAGACCAAGCTGCGTAGCAAAAACTCCTATATTCGCCCGGTAGGCAATCTTGAACAGATGTTCAGGGTCATTGTCATCCGGATGAATACCCTCGCCGGCAAAATCATGGTTGAGGTGCTCTACTTTCTGGTCACCCGCAAAAAGCATTAATCGCCCACTTTCACGGGTTATGGTCAAATAATTTTCAATATAATCTTTTTGCGCATCTGCCCGGACATCCATTGGCACCATAACGTCCTTCTCTTTTGTACTCATGTCTTTACCTCCTTTTATGTGAAGATATGGGTTGAAATCTATATTTTATAAGATTAACCCAATTTCAGTTAAAAATCCAAGCTTCATAAGACAAAGTCAGGCCGCTATTAATTTTCATGATGAGTGAGGTGTATTGTTAGAAAATGGAAATCCCCATATCAGGAACAGAAAAAAAGGGGGGGGGTACGAGGAACATGTATCACAATAATTATGCCTGCCCCTCGCATTTATGATAATTTATTTTGGGTCTTGACTGGAACAGTTATATGTCAAGAAATATTACAGTGAGACTTTTGAGCGGTAATAATTGATCTTCTGCTGAAACGTTTCTGAGGACTTGTAAGTGGTGTCAATGTCCGGCTCATGTCATATTTTCATGAACCGCACTCATTCAGTTCAAATACGAGCCTTCACTGTGGCTGATAGGGTCATATCATTGAATGCGGGATGAAACATGCTACTATCTGACAGCTTATTTCCCGATCATCCAGGCTAATGTCTTCTTCCTGAAAGAGTTGTTTTTCTATTTTGTCGTTTTATGCTACATTACAAATGGTAACGGTTAAAATATTGTTGCACCTGTGGGAAACCAGACAGCAACCTGCAAATTTAGAGAAACCAGGTTACTTGAAGCCTGCTTTTTGAGCAACCGGAGGACCACCTACCTGTGACTAGAAAACCAACCTACGAAGACCTGGAACAAAGAATCAGAGTAATCGAAAAAGAATCAATTAAAGGCAAAAAAGCGGAAGAGGACTTGCGGGAAAGCGAACATAGATACCGTATTCTTGTGGAAAACGCCAGCGAATCTATTCTGGTGCTGCAAGACGGAATGATTAAATACGTCAATAAAAAGGCGGAGGAGACCTTTGGCTATTCGTGGCAGGAATTTCAGACGATCCCCATTTTTGAAATCATTCATCCGGATGACCGGGAACAAGTAATAAAGAGATATTTGGATAAAATTCATGGAAATACGACTTCCTCCCGGCATGCCTACAGGTTGCTGCACAAGAACGGTCAGACCCGCTGGGCTGAAATCAATTCCGTCTTGATCGACTGGGAGGGGCAGCCGGCGACATGGAACTTGATTTCGGACATCACCGAGCAAAAGCAGGCGGAGGAACAGATCCGGCAGATGGCCTATCATGATTCCCTGACGGGTCTTCCCAATCGGAAGCTCTTTTCCGATCGCTTAAGTATTACCTTAGCCCATGCCCAGAGGAATAAAAAAGAGGTGGGAATCGCGATGCTCGACCTCGACAATTTTAAAGACGTGAATGACACCATGGGGCATGCTGCGGGGGATCTTCTTCTCAAGGCAACGGCAAAGCGGCTCACCGCAGCGCTGAGGAAGGGTGATACCGTTGCGCGCATAGGTGGCGACGAGTTTGCGCTGATCCTTCCTGAGCTGAAGACAGTAGAAGATGCGATCAATATTGCGCAGAAGATTGTTGACGGTTTTCGGAAACCCTTCCTCATTGATACCCATCAGCTCGTTGTGACGACAAGTATCGGCATTGCAGTTTATCCCGATGATGGAACAGATGAAGGAATCCTCCTGAAAAATGCCGATATAGCCATGTATCAAGCCAAGGAAGCGGGGCGGGATCGATATCAGATCTACAACAAGGCCTGAAGATTCGATACTGTCGCAGTACCTGTTCAAAGTTTTTCAACTTTCAAATGGTAATCCTCAATATTTCCTTTGATCAAATCATTTGTTAGTAGGTGGATACAATGCCCGGTTCATGGCATATTTTCATGAACCACACTCACTCAGTTCAAATACAAAGCTCCAGATCGAATTTCCTGATTAGCTTATTGAATACGGGTCGAAACACGCAAAAGCGGGACAGCTTATTTTCAGTTCCTATGAAATCCAGATGCTTCCTGTACTTAATGGTTGCCGTATTTTAGTAAATATGCATAACTTCTTTTCGACATGAACGTCACGGTGGACAAGGGAGACGAGGGCGGGAAGGGGCGAGAGGGATTTTTTACCTGACCACGGCCCGATGGTCCAGGGCCGCATCCGGGACCCCGAAGTCCGCGGGTACGACGTTTGGGCCGGATAAACATGTAAAAGAGGCTGCAATGGGGAAAAAACAGGAACTTATCCAAGAAATCATCGACCGGGAACTCGATATGTTTCTCAATGTCCCCGCCCGGGAACCGGCATCCTGCCAGGAGAACCCGGGGGCTTTCCGATTCTACAGAGGGGTCTCGTTTTCAGTTTGGTCCGAAGCTGCCCTTGAAAGCTATCGGGATGACCTCATCAGGGCCGATGCCAAGGGACTAAACCTGTTGACCCTGAAATATGCCCGCATGGAGAACAGTATTTCACCACTCAGTGAAAATCCGCTGATTGACCAGATCGTAGAAATCGAAATCGCATGGACCAAAGAGCTGGCAGTAAAATATCCCAATCTGCGCAGCCGGGGGCGCCCCATTGATGAGGATGGGCCAAGGGGCACTTCGATGAAAACCTACCTGCGCGGTGAGCTGGAGACCTACTCGGACAACACGCTGGTCCTGTACTACCAAAACCAAATACAGTTTCTTGAGCGAAAGGAAAACCTCGCTGAAAAGGTGCTACTCGCTACGGTCATTGGTGCCGGTTATGGATCGCTCCAGGAGGCGGAGGACAGACTTTCCGGTGGTGGCGCCGGTGTTTGACAAGGATTACTTTTAAAAGCATGGGTGTCAGGCCTACACAGTTGACGCCTATTCCCTGTTAGCCAAATGTCCCAACCACGCCTTTCACCCGATGAACGGGTGAAGCCGGCGTTACTCTCTTTCAATCCGTAATCCTCAATTTTGAGAAATCACCACCAATGAACAGCTGTAGGTGGAGACAATGTCCGGCTCATGTCATATTTTCATGAACCACAATCCTTCACTTCAAATACAAGCCGAGAGGTTGGGTGATCTTGCCAGATCAATGATAACAGGTTGAAATGTGCAGATTATTGATCGTGATTTTTCCCGGGTGACGTGATATTCGTAACTTCCTGAAGTGTTTGGTCTGATTTTACAGATAGTATTCAAGACTTTGAATGGTAATGATCACCTCGTGAATGTCCCTAAGATACCTACATTCAGTTAAATAAGCAAAAATACAAGTCCCGTTCCCAATATGAGAACATTCTGCCCTATAAGCTTCGAAAAACTGCAAAATATGGTTTTGCAAGTGCATAATACTGTATTGTATAATCTTGGCTTCACCTTCTGGGCAGTTCACTAATAACATTTTCCCGGTATAATATCAAAAAAAGCTTGACATGGTACTGCAATTAGCTTACTAGAATCAAGTTAGGTGTATCTAATTTTATTCCGGGGTTTCCGGTTAGGCGTGAGATTATGGGTGCGAAAGCATTAAGCTCTACAATGGAAGATTATCTGGAGACTATTCTTAACTTGGAGAAGAATAAAAAATTTGTCCGGGTTAAGGATATAGCCCAGAAAATGAAAGTAAAACTGCCAACAGTTACCAGCATGTTGAATAATCTTGTGGAGCGTGGTTTGATCAATCATGAAAAGTATGAGTACGTGGAATTGACAAAGGAGGGTAAGCGTATTGCAAAAGATGTTTACCGTCGACACGTTATTTTTCGTGATTTTCTGACAGGTATATTGAATGTGGATGCAATAACGGCAGAAGAAGATGCCTGTAAGATGGAACATGTTGTCAGTCCTGTCACCCTGGACAGGTTTATTAAGTTTATGGAATTTGTTAAGACCTGTCCCAGGGGTGGCGCTGACTGGTTGCTGCACTTTGACAATTATATCCGACGTGGGCGTGATGATGCCGAATGCCTGAAAAAGATGAAGGGTTTTGCCGGTCGATATAATTCAGAGATCAAGAAATTCGAAGACGAAATGGGCTAGTTTTTTTTCGACAATAAGTTAGAAATATCTAATAATATATTAATTTTCTAATATTCGGCTTGAGATATGGGCCTCGTGAGGATTGAAATATGAAAATGCATGTGACGCCTTTAACCACTGTTCCGGTCGGTAAAAAGGTACGGATTGTGTCTCTTGCCGGTGGCCGGGGAATGTATGCACACCTGGCAAGCATGGGACTGGTTCCCGGTTCGGAAATCGAGGTTATCAGGCGAGGCTCACCGGGACCCTTTATTGCTACTGCCGGGAATTGTCGCTTGGCCATAGGGACAGGAATGGCTCAAAAAATTATGGTCTCGGAAAATGGAAAATAGATCTATTACAGAAAATGTGTCGGAAGAGAGGTTGTTATGGGACTATGATATGCTTATGCGAAAAATTAAGGTGAGGTAATTTTTTTTGGCCAATATGTTAGAGAGCACTAATAACATACGGTCCATCTAATACCGGCAATGTGATTCCCGCTTCCTGGGTAATCAACAAAAACTAAGGAGGATTGTAATGTGGAAAAGATAATGATGCGAGAAATGAAGGACAATCAATCAGGAGTCATATCCGCCATAAAGGTTGGCGGTGAGCTTGGCAGGCGTATCCGTGATATGGGACTTGTCCCGGGGGCAACCGTTAAGATCCAGGGCCGGGCACCTCTCTATGACCCGGTGGCCATTAGAGTCATGGGATTCACCCTGACCCTTCGTAACAATGAAGCAGACCATGTAGAAGTGGAGGTAGGATAAAAATGGAGGCAAAAATAGCTTTAGCAGGAAATCCTAACTCCGGTAAAACGACTCTCTTTAATGAGCTTACAGGCGCCCGCCAGCATGTAGGTAACTATCCGGGAGTTACTGTGGAAAAGAAAGAGGGCACTTATATCCATAATGAAGATAAGATACATATCGTGGACCTTCCCGGAACTTATTCTCTCACAGCGTATTCCGAGGAGGAAGCGGTTGCCAGAGACTTTCTGGTCAATGAAAACCCGGATGTTGTTATTGATATAGTTGATGCGTCCAACCTGGAACGAAATCTTTACCTGGCAATTCAGTTTCTCGAAATGGGCGTTCCAGTATGTATCGCTCTTAATATGATGGATGTGGCCAAAAGCCGGGGAATAGAAATTAATGCAGAAAAACTCTCCACGCTGCTTGGAAACCCCGTTATTCCCACAATTGCCAGGACCGGCAAGGGAAAGAAAGAACTTATAAACGCAGCCACAAAGATGGCTCAGGAACGGAAAAAGAAGGGCCCGCTTACAATATCCTACGGGAATGACCTGGACGAAGCAATCCTTGAGATGGAAAAGGCGATCAAGGCCAGTGATTTTTTAACCGATGCATACCATGCCCGCTGGACTGCCTTGAAATATCTTGAAAATGACAAACAGATTTTGTCAAAGGGGGAAAAAAGTAATCCCTCTGTCTCTGCAAGGCTTGAAAAAATAGTGGAGAAGGTGTCGCTACATCTACAGAGGACTCTGAATATCTATCCTGAAGCCATGATTGCCGATCAACGCTACGGCTACATCAATTCCATTATAAAACAGGGGGTTCTTCAACAGAAGTATGATCAAAACAGACTTTATACGTCTGATAAGATAGATAAGGTTGTAACCAACCGGTTTCTTGGTCCTATTATTATGATAGCATCATTAATGGCCCTTTATCATTTTACGTTTACCTACAGTGAGATTCCCGTGGGTTGGTTCGAGAGTTTTTTCGGATGGCTTGGAGATGCGGCCTCTACACACCTGCCTGACGGTCTTCTGAAATCCCTCGTTGTGTCTGGTGTTATTGATGGTGTCGGGGGTGTTCTCGGTTTTGTACCGTTGATCATGTTCATGTTTTTCGGAATTGCCCTGCTGGAAGATTCCGGGTATCTGGCAAGGGTTGCATTCATGCTGGACAGGGTATTTCGGATCTTCGGGCTCCACGGCAGTTCCGTCATGGCATATATAGTGTCAGGCGGTATTGCCGGGGGTTGTGCTGTGCCCGGCGTTATGGCAACTCGGACCCTCAAATCACCCAAAGAGCGACTGGCAACACTGCTTACCGTTCCCTTTATGAGTTGCGGGGCAAAATTACCGGTTTTTGCTCTCTTAGTGGCGGCGTTCTTCGCCAATAATGAAGCAACTATAATGCTTATGATCACACTTGTTTCGTGGGCTGGTGCCCTGCTTGTTGCAAAATTTTTGAGGGTGACAATTATTAAAGGCGAATCCACTCCCTTTGTCATGGAACTTCCTCCGTACCGTCTTCCTACTTTTAAAGGATTGGCTATACACACATGGGAAAGAACGTGGCAGTATATCAAGAAAGCGGGAACGGTTATTTTGGGAATTTCAATTATCCTGTGGGCCATGATGACCTTTCCCGGTCTACCGGACTCCCGGGTTCAGGAATTTGAGAATATGCGTGAGACTGTAAAGATGTCAGCAGAAGCAACAGTTATCCAGAATTTGGTGACAATCGGCGAGAGCACAAAACTATCTAAGAAAGTTGAAGATCTGCAGAATCAGCTAATTGTTATAGATAGAAAAGAAGCGGAGGAGGGTTTAAGAAATTCCGTGGCCGGCCGGATGGGGCTCGCGCTGGAGGGTGTATCGAAATGGGCAGGTTTTGACTGGCGTACCAATATTGCCCTCGTTGGTGGTTTTGCAGCCAAGGAAGTGGTCGTTTCGGCCCTAGGTACCGCATATTCCCTCGGTGAGGTTGATCCGGAGGAGACTGGATCTCTTTCTGAAACTTTAGCCAAAACGCCGGGATGGAGTCCCCTGGTCGCGTTGAGTCTGATCATCTTTACTATATTCTACGCGCCCTGTTTTATTACCGTGGTTATGATCGTAAGAGAATCCGGTTCATGGAAATGGGGGCTTTTCTCAATGGCGTTCAATACTGTCCTGGCCCTTGTATTGGCTACGCTTGTTTTTCAAATCGGCTCTATCATGGGAATATTAGGGAGTTAATTTATGGATGTGTTAATTGTTGCCGTTATTGTGGGGCTGGCTGCTGGGTACCTGATCAAAACCTTTTACGGAAAATGGAAGAAGGGGGGTGAGGGCTGTTCTTGCTCGTCATGCGATCCTTGTACCGCATGCTGTCCGATAATGAGAGAAAAACCGTAAGGTTATCCAATTTGGTGTCAGCAATTGCTTCGTTTCGGAAGTTTTGAAAATATAATTTTCCATATTTTCCACTTTTGCGAAGGGTTTCTTTTCTGAGCAAAAAGACCCTTTCTGGATGGGTAATAGTTAAAAAGGGTAGACAGGGGTGATTTGGTTTGGTGGCCACTCCCCTTGCTACCCCCGACTCCCGAAAGACATTTCCCCTGAAAGAGTGTGCTGTGCCTTTTGGGACCTTTGTATATTGAATGTAAGTATATTTTTAAAAAATGTCAAAAGAAAACAAAAGAGCGAAAGGTAAAACAGAATGAAAAAATCATTAGTTGTAATAGTTGCATTGATTTTAGGATTTGTATTTTTTAGTTCCCCTGCGGTTTTTGCCGGAGATATTGAAGACCTTTATAAACGCATTGAAAAACTGGAGGGAAAATTTGAGAAACAGAAAAAGGAATCGGATGAAATATTAGGTAAGCTGAATGAAAACACCACCTTCAGCGGGGCGATTGAATTGGATTACAGTTATACTGATCCAAGGGATTCTGGAGATAAAAACAGCGATTCGACCTCCAACCTTAATTTGGGCGCGGCGGAGCTTGGGCTGGAAGTATGTTTTCACGAATATGTAACGGGTAATTTTACCCTCAAGGGCGAAGATCTTGACGATGACGATAGGATCTTCTGGGATGAGGCAACAAATACGATACAGAAAGAGGGGTTTCCCCTTTACTTCGTCGGCGGAAAAAGAGGCCAGCCCTTTGGCGTATTTGAAAGCCATCTGATCAGCGATACCATCACACAGGATTGTTATGAGATTGGCAAAACGGGCGCTACTATCGGATTTGTGCCCGGAATTCTCGGGCTCGATATTTCGGCGACAGTCTACCGGGGAGATACACTTATAGAACATTTAGATGGGGCTGAAGTTGGCGCCGTGGTTACTGTCCCGGATAATGATGATGTCTCCTCATTTATTGCAAACATTACGATGGAACCTGCGGAAAGTCTGCTCCTGTCTGCGTATTGGGATTCTGAACCGGGGACTGATGAAAGAAATGAAACATTAGGCGGAACAGTTCACTATGAATTCTGGAAAGTTAGTCTGGACGCAGAATATATCGGAGCCACAAAAAGAGAAAAAATAGCAGGTGAAGAGCATAAAGAATCCGCCTGGTTCGCGGCGGCTGCATTGCAGGTAATAGATTCTCTGGAGATAGCGGTTCGTTATGAGGCCTTTGACGATGACATAACCGGTGATCAGGATGGCCATCTGGCAAACAGATACTCAATAGGCGTCAACTAAACACTTTTTGAAAAAGACAATTTCGCAACCACTCTCATGCTTGAATGTCGCAAAAGCAATTTCGAAAATGAAGTCGGTGTTACTGTTGAGGATACTGTAAACGAAATCTTCGCAAAACTGGCAATAGAGTTCTAAACCAGTGATGATCAGCAGCCAGGGGTCGGAGCTTAAACTGATCCCTGACGCCAGCTATTGCCAGCATCTTTTTCCCAAAATACTTGGATTCGCTAAAAAAAGACTTTTGCTCCTGACATGCGACTGTGCCAATCTTGACAATAGATATTTTGTATTATAGTTGTATTGAAAAATTTATCTGATGTGAACGGTTCCTTAACCAGCTTTTATACCTGAAAAAATGAAATATAGATTAAGTGTATCTCTTATATTTGCAACGCTTCTTTTGCTTGTCTTTTCGCAAACATCTTTTTCTCATCCCCACGCTTTCATTGATAACAAGCTTACAATGATTTTTGATAACGAGGGCTTTGCGGGAATTCGAGCGGAGTGGGTTTTTGACGAGTTTTTCAGCAGTATGATAGTCGGCGATTATGACCGGAATCAAAACAACATATTGGAGGATTCCGAAATCACCGCAATCAAAAAAGGGGCTTTCGATAACTTGTCCAATTTTGACCACTTCACCGTTATCAGGATCGGAGGAAAACCTTTTAAGGTCAAATATGTTCGTGATTTTTCGGTAGCGCTGAAAGAAGGCAAGCTTATATATGTTTTTTTTATACCCTGTCATGTCAAGGCAATTCTCGCCTTTAAAGAGATTGTAATCTCGCAGTACGACCCCACCTATTACGCCGATATGTCGCTGGACGAAAGTCAGCCCATAATCATGGAGGGTGATTCAGGTTTTGAAACCAGTTGCATAATTGCTGAAAACCCTAGAATATCTTATTATTTCGGTCTTGTCCATCCCATAGAAACGATTGTGAGGTTTAGACTGAAAGATGAATAGATTGTCTGTAATTATTTTGACATTGTTGCTTGTATTCGCTTGTGCAAGCCAGGCTATCGCGCAAAATCCCTTTGCCTCAAAGGACAGGCAAGAAACAGTTTCCCCATCGCACGTTCAATCGTATCCATTTCTTGCAAAGATTTCTATCTGGCAGCAGCGTCTCAATCAGGAAATGGCAGACTTAACAAGACAAGCTCGCGAAACAAAAAGCCCGAAGCCTTTGCTTTTACTGATTATAATTTCTTTTGTGTATGGCGTATTACACGCAGCCGGGCCGGGTCACGGTAAGGCAGTGGCCATGTCCTACATGGTTTCACGCGACAGTAATCTCAGGGAATGCGTTATGCTGGGCAACTTCATTGCTCTTTTTCATGGGGTATCCGGAATAATTTTGGTGCTTATCGTGCACTTCATATTCCAGAGCACGGTCATGGGATCTCTGGAGAGTCTAACCCGCACAACACAGATTATAAGCTACGGCCTTATTGCGTTGCTGGGAATAATTCTTTTGGCAAAAAATTTCTACTCCTGGAATCGACGAACCGAGCTCGAGATATTGAATCATTTCGGATGCGCTGCGGAGAAACAAAGAAGAACGTTGGCGGCAGCCTTAATTGTGGGGATTATACCTTGCCCGGGAGTTGTCCTGATAATGCTTTTTGCCATGTCTCTACATATGTTATGGTTAGGACTGTTTCTTGCCTTTGTTATGATTTTCGGTATGGCCGCAACTATCTCAGCAGTAGTGATCGCAGGGGTTACCGGTAAAAATATGCTCCTAGGCACACTGGAGCAAAAGAGTAAAGCGGCTGTCGTTGTTGAGCGAACCCTTAATATGGCGGCAGCCTTAATCGTAACAATACTGGGATTAACTCTTCTTGCCGCAACGGTATAAGGGACTATCCGCCAAAAGTTGCGGAAAATGCGCTCGTTGATCAGTTAAGTCATTGATTTAGATTGGGATTTCCTGAAACATTTATGATAAGTTTTGCCAAGGGTTTTTAAGAATATCGAATAGTTCAAGCGGTAACAATTGATTTTTCCCTGAAACGATCTTGAGGATAAGTAGGTGACGCCAATAACCGGAGCATTTCATATTTTCCTTGATTCTACCTGAGCAGTACGGGTTGAAAGCTGCTACACAGGCTCATTTTTCCAAAATCACGACTACAATAAATTCTCGTTACAGTCAAAAGCGTTGATAAGCGAGTGAATAACGCAAAACAAAAACCACCTTGTGAGCAGTAAGGAGCTGTTGACGTAGCGGGGCATGTATCTCTCTTTTGCGTTTTACAAGGCGAGGAATTTGCCCTCTTTGATGCACCTGTCCCAGAATTCATTTGATCCCTTCAGGAAAGCTTCTTTTGGCAGATAGTCCCGTGCAACGTCGTCAAGAACCTGTGTGGACAGTGTGCCTTTTTCCACGAGTTCTCTTCCAGCGCGGCGCGCGGCCCCTTTTATCTCTTCTATCTGATCGGCGAGGATTTCCTGCAGGGCGAGCATGTAACTTGACGGACGTACAACCGCGCCAATAAAACGGGACTGCATGTTGCGGCATATACGAGATACGTGATCAATAAGCCCGTCAAAATTATCCCGTTCATAGAATCCGCATACGCTGACCAGGACGATATCAGGGGGATTTCCCCCGTGCCTTTTTGGGTGGCGGTAGTGACCATCCACCAATTCGAAATGAGGATCAGCGAGGGTCATCATGCGATCAATAAAAGTTTTTGTCTGGGCGGTCATTCCGTCCACGTAAAGAGGGGTTCCTATCACGACACAGTCGGCCTGGCTCACCTTTTCTGTAAGTTCCGGCATATCATCCTTGTGAACGCATACACCGGGGGTCTTCACCCAGCAGTTGAAACAGCCAAGGCAGTAGTTTATCTTTTTCTTTTGCAGGAAAACCGTTTCCACTTCCGCGCCTGCCTCGCGGGCCCCTTCAAGAAAATTCTCCAGCAGTATGTGGGTCATCCCTTTTTTCATATTCGGACTTCCGTTTACAGCGAATATCTTCATCTGCGTATCTCCATCGAGCAATGAATTGAACAGCGAGCGCTAACCCCGGTGCTTGCAACGGGGTTAGCGAGCGAATAAAAAATAAAAATCCTTCTTAACAATCGGAGACCCTTCGCAACCTATTGCGGGGAGTTTCAATAGTTCACCCATGCCTTATCTTCATGATTATGATGTACAGGGAAAAGCTGAACCCTATGGCATTCCCGACCATTACCGGGATCGAATGTATCAGCAGGCCGTAGACAAACCACAGGAAAAGGCCGGTTGCCAGTGTTCCGAATGCACCCAGTGACAGATCGAAAGTTTTCTTTGTACGGTATATCTTGACAACCTGGGGTGTCATGGATACCGCGCATATAAAGGCTGCCAGAAATCCGATTATCTCGGCCATGTTCATTGGTACTCCTTCATGCCTTTTTCTTCGAGGTGTTCCACAACCTTTCGGACATCCTGTGACGTCTCCCTCCTGCATATGAGTAGAGCATCGTCTGTCTCCACCACAATAAGGTCTTCAACGCCGATCAGCGCCACCATCTTTTCAGGGCTGTATATGAGAGAATTTGAGGTGCCGAAGCTTATGACATTCCCCCTTGTCGCGTTGCCATTTTTATCTTTATCGAGGACATCCCACAGCGCGTCCCAGCTCCCTATGTCATTCCAGCCGAAATCGCCCTCCAGCATGAATACATCGGGCGCCTTCTCCATTACCCCGTAGTCTATGGAGACAGGTTTTATGTTCCGGTAAACTTCAGAAATGACTTTTTCCTCATGCCTTGTGCCGATGGAGTCATCTATTGTCAGAAGCCCCTCGTACAGATCGGGGATCAGCCTCTCAATCGCGTTGAGTATGGTGGATATTTTCCATATGAACATCCCGCTGTTCCAGAAAAATCCTCCATTTTCGAGGAATGCCTTTGCGGTTGCCGTGTCCGGTTTTTCGCGGAACGACCGGACCGCGTACACTTTCGTTTCACCTACGGTGTCGGCAAGCTTGCCTCTTTCCATGTATCCATACCCCGTCTCCGGCCATTCGGGCTTTATGCCTATGGTGACGAGGCAATCACTCCTCTTTGCCATTTCGCACGCGGTGGTGAGTGAGGCGAGAAAGCCCTTCGTGTTCGCTATGAGATGATCTGAGGGAAGCACAAACATTACGGCGTCCGGGTCTTTTTTTCTGATGTGCATCGCGGCGAGACCGATGCATGGCGCGGTGTTTCTACCCACCGGTTCAATCAGAATATTTCCGGCCGGAAGCTGGGGAAGCTGCTGTCTGATCTCATCAGAATGGCTCGCGCCGGTTACAATCAGAACATTGTTTTTTCCCACAAGGGGAGTTACCCTGTCCACCGTGTACTGTATGATACTCTTCTTACCTGTAATGTTCAGCAGGTGTTTCGGTTTCTTTTCTCTGCTAAGGGGCCAGAATCTGGTTCCCTTTCCTCCAGCCATGATTACTGCATACATATCGCACTCTTCCTGACCCGGTATCGGTTTATTTTAAGTTTATCGCGCTTATAACAGGTGCTTACGCGTACATATGGTGTTACGAAACCATCTCTTCAATGATTTCCCTTACGGGTTTGATCTCGTGAATCAGGGCGCTGATCTGCCCCGCACCGGCCGGGAAAAGCTCGAATTTTCCCGTACCCCATGCCTCGGGAGCATTCATGAGATTGTATTCGGTGGTTAAATCTGTTTCCGGATTGCTCATCTGTTCTTTGAGCCTGGGGTTTACAATAACCCTCATCATCATATTTCCCAATGGTAGCAGCGTTGTACCGCCATCCGAGCAATTGATGATCGCTTCCTTCCATTCCTTGGGCGCGGAGCTTTCCTCTGAAGCCAGAAATCGAGTTCCTACCTGAACACCTTCCGCTCCCAGGGCAAGTGCCGCCTTGTAGCCGCGTGAATCGGCAATGCCTCCGGCTGCTACCACGGGAACTTTCACATTATCCACTACGAGAGGAATAAGGATCATATTCGAGGATTCCGGATTGACGGAGCGCAATCCCCCCGATTCCGACCCGGAAACAACCAGCCCATCAACACCTGCCTCCTCCGCCTTCATGGCATATGAACAGGTTAGCATCACGTGAAGACCTTTCATGCCCAGTTCATGGATCAGCGGATACAGGCGTTTCGGGGAACCCGCAGAGGTGGTTACTGTTTTTACTCCCGATTCGGCCAGGACTTCCAGAATCTCCGGGTTTGCGGGATTCATCGTCATCAGGTTTGCGCCGAACGGTTTATCAGTCAGCTCCCGCACCCCTTCTGCAAGCCGCCTTGCCTCTTCCGCATTGCCTATGAATCCCATTGCCAGCATTCCAAATGCCCCGGCTTCACAGATTTCCGCGACAAGTTTCGGGCTGTTCGTGGCCCCGATAGGACCCTGAATAATGGGATACCTGCATCCAAGAATATCCAGTAATTTCGACATATGACCTCCTTTTTTTGATAGAATGGCACAAGTTAAATTTTAAGAACGGATCGTACCAGATTCTCTGTCGTGTACTGACCGTTCGTAATCTGGGAAAAATTATGCTCACCACCGAAGATATCCTGAACAATCTCCCCAACTGTATATCCTTTGCCCTTAAGATTTTTCACCTTCATTGAAAGATCTTCGAGATAATCTATGCACCCTTCAAGGGCGGCCCTACCGTCTTCAACTATCTTGCCCACGGATGTAAACAGCACCAGCCTCTCCGTTTTAAAATCCAGCAGTTTTTTCATTGATTGTATGGTTTTACTCATATTCTCTTCCGGTCTGATAAACTTCAGGTTCTCTCTTGAGAATATGTCGCCGGAAAAGCACCAACCCTTCTCCTTTTCGAGTAGAGCCACATGCCCGACACTATGGCCGGGTGTTTCTACCACTTCAAAGATAAAATGGTTCGTCCTGATCTGTTTGGGTATCGGTTTTACCTCCGACGGCACCGGATAACCCCAGACAGTTTCCTGGTAGGGGTACAGAAATGCATCTTTTCCAATTAAGGGGATAGATTCGGGATGCGCGTATATGTCCACGTTGAATCTGTCTTTGATGATATGGTTGCACCCAATATGGTCCTCATGAAAATGTGTGTTTATGACTGCATCCAGCCGTTTATCATCAAGATATGGAGCCAGTTCTTCCGCCGTATAGTCGCACCCGGTATCTATCAGGAGGCCATCCATAAGGTAGGCGGAGACCCAGTATATCGGCACACCATCTATCACCCGGCTCATCCTGATCTGAGCGATCTCCTCAAACTGCGCTATCTCAATCATTGAATACCGTCTCCATTGCTCTCTACAGGAAATGACTGCCATTCCATCAGATCAGAATAAACAACATTGTTACCGGCAAAAGCTATAATAATCTTATGTCCGCAGTCAATATATTTGTTCTGTTCAGTTATTCCTACCTGTCTGGTGTTCACCTTAGGCAGTTAAGTGGTTAAGTGGTTAAGTGGTTAAGTGGTTAAGTGGTTAAGTGGTTGAGTGGTTAAGTGGTTGAGTGCTACAACTCCGGACATATTACTTGATTCTGACAATGTACGACAAATTCATTGACAGTATCTTCTATTGTATTTATGATGCATACATTCAGGCTTTACTGGTTCGTAAACAGCCAAAATTTCTGTCGAACCGGTAACAAGTGAGTCAAAGCTCTTTTCCAAGACAATGAGGCCTTTGCGAAGCCCTGTTCCGCGAAGCCCTCGCAACTACAGCAAGGAGGAATGACATGAAGTATCCGGATATTGAATTTGATCCTTTTTTCGCCTGGTTCAACAGGCCGAGGATCATGTACGCCCCAGGAATAAGATCCGAGGTTGGGTACGAGATGGGTGAACTGGGCGGGACGAAAGCTGTGATATATACCGACAAGGGTCTCGTAAAGGCCGGGGTCTCCGAAATGGTGGCCGAGGCGGTCAGGGATTCTGACCTCGAGCTGGTCGGCATATTCGACGACATCGTCCAGGACGCCAGGATTGATATCATTAACAAGGGGGCCGAATTCTATCGCAAGTGCGGAGCCGACTGCCTGATCGCAGTGGGTGGAGGAAGTGTCATGGATACCGCTAAGGCGGTCAACATCATGATCGGTCGAAAGATTGACGATTTCCAGCCCCTTGCCGACCTGGCCGCCCTCTGGGAAGGCGCAAAACCTCTGCCACCTCATATCGTATTTCCGACAACCGCGGGAACCGGAAGTGAAGTGACCAATGCCATAGTGGCCCTGGATGTGGAAAATGGAGTAAAACTCGCGATTTCTCACCCCTATAACGCAGACATAGCAATGCTGGATCCGGAACTCACCGTGGCTCTTCCGCCCAAGATCACTGGCTTTACGGGAATGGACGCGCTTACCCACGCCATCGAGGGGGTCACATCCACCTCGGCGGAACCGATAGCGGATGCCATGGGTCTTCACGCCATCAGGCTTATCTTCAAGTATCTCCCCATAGCCGTCAAGGATCCTGAAAACATAGAAGCCAGGGGACATATGCTTATAGCAAGCTCGCTGGCGGGGCTGTGTTTTGGTAACACAATGACGGGGGGGGTACACGCCTGTGCTCACGCCCTGGGAGGAAAATACGGGATTCCCCACGGCCTCGCAAATGCCATCATGCTTGACATTGTCATGGATTTCAATGTGGAGGAGGTTCCGCTCCGGTTTCTCATGGTTGCCGATGCCATGGGTATCAATGTCAACGGGAAAGATCCGGTGGAGGCGGGCAGGGAAGCTGTCCAGGCTGTCAGGGATCTTAAGGCGGATATAGGCCTGACAGACACACTGAAGGATTTTGACATTCCCGAAGGCAGGGAAGAACTCATGCCGCTCGTGGAACTGGCCGCTGCTGACTCGCAGGTCAGTTACAATCCTCGCTATCTCGAGGAGGAAGACATTTTAAACCTTTACTTGCAGGCATTTTAACAAAAACTTTTAAAAAAGGAGAACGACATGGAATTCTGGAAAGATGAAAATGAACCAATCACAATGTTTTTAAAAATGTTTGAGGAAACTTCCAAAATTGAAGATCTCTCCAAGGGTCTGAAGAAGGTCAATCAGCTTATATGGTTCGATTATACGCAGGATGGACCCAACTGCTCTTTCTGGATAGACTGCCGGGGAGGAGAGATTAAGGCTGGCCAGGGCAAGCCGGACGAAGAGCCGGCCTTGACCATGAGTCTTTCGGCCGATGACGCCCATCGTTCCTGGTCCAACAAACTTAATCCCGTTATGGCTATCACACGAAAGAAGATAAAGGTGAAGGGCTCGGCCACGGGGCTTCTCAAGCTTGCACCCAAATTGAAAAAGGTGGCCGAAGTTTATGTTGGTGTCCTGAAAGACATGGATAGAGAAGATTTAATCTTATAAACAGGTATCCCTGCGAGGCAGATAATATGAAAGGAAATACGGGAAAGATAATAGATGTAGATCTTACCGCCGGTAAGATTAAGGTAGATGAGCTTCCGGAGGAATATTACAAAAAATATATCGGTGGGAGCGGACTTGCGGCGAAGCTCTTCTGGGAGCGGGGAAATTTCGATGCCGATCCTCTCTCCCCGGAAGCTATGCTCATCTTCATGGACGGTCCTTTCGCGGGATTAAAGCTGTCCGGGGTCAGCAGACACAGCACGGCCGGCCGTTCTCCCCTAACCGGGGGCTGGGGCGATTCCTCATGCGGTGGATACCTGGCGCCTGAACTCAGATACGCCGGTTACGACGGCATTGTTATTACAGGCAGGGCCGAAAAGCCTTCAATGCTTCTTATCGAGGATGACAGGATAGAGATTCTCGATGCCGGAGAGTACTGGGGCAGAGAAACAGCCGAGGTAAACAGTGCCTTGAAGGAGAAATACGGCAAGGCCTACCGGACACTGGTCATAGGCCCCGCCGGTGAAAACCTTGTAAAATACTCAATTATTCTGAACGAAGGTCATCATGCCACCGGACGCGCGGGGTTTGGCGCTGTCATGGGTTCCAAAAACCTCAAGGCCATAGTTGTAAAGGCAGGTAAGAAGGAAATGACGCTTGCGGATCCCGAAAAGGTCGACGAACTGAGGAAGGAACTCAACCCGAAGATCAAGGAGGCGCTTGCTTCAGAAGTCCTGCACGAGAATGGTACAGCAGCTAATCTGATAGGGGGCATGTATGCCGGCGATGTCCCCATCAGAAACTGGACCTCTAATTTCTGGGAAGAAGCGTCTGAGGATTTGACGGGAAGCACGCTTACGGAGACATACCTGACGAAAAGGGGTTCATGCGCCTTCTGTTCCATCGCGTGCAAGCGGGTCGTAGAGGTAAAAGAGGGTCCGTGGGCAATCCCTGAAGGTCCCGGTCCCGAGTACGAGACCATTGTTGCCTTCGGCACCCTGATGGGCTCTATCGATCTTGCCGCTACCTGCAAGGCCGGTCGTATCTGCAACGATCTGGGGATCGACACGATCTCCGCGGGCGGAACCATTGCCTGGGCGATAGAGGCATTTGAACGTGGAGATCTCACACTGGAAGATACTGGCGGAATAGAGCTCAAGTGGGGCGATATGGATACCGTAATCAACAAAGTTGTCCCAATGATAGCGGCAAAGGAAGGAAAACTGGGTGCACTTCTCGCCGAGGGAAGTGTTTCCGCTGCCACTAAAATCGGGAAAGACTCGATTGATTACACGGTTCAGTGCAAGGGTCTTGAAGCTCCCATGCACGATCCGAGAGGAGGCGGTCACGGTCTTGCACTTACTTATGCCGTAGGCGCGCGTGGCGCTTGTCACGTGGCCGAGCCTATGATGTTCGCCGAATTGGGTTCCCGTTACTATCCTGAGATCGGGTTTGAATACGAGCTTGAGCCGATGACCGACAAGGAAAAGCCGGAAGCCGCGGTAGACATGATAGCCATTGGCGGACTTGAGAACAGCGCATGTTTTTGCCAGTTTGCCGATTCCGAGGTCACGATACCCGAGTGGCTGGACCTTTTTAATTTCGTTCCCGGTTATAACTGGGACATCGACGAGATGATGCGCGCGGGGAGAAGAGTATTCTATCTGAAGCGGCTCATTAATTACCGCTTCGGGCGCACGGCCGATGACGACAAACTGACCAAAAGGATGCTGGAGCCGGCGCGTGACGGTGAACCGGAGGGAATCGAGATAAACTTCGATGGAATGAGGCAGCGGTTCTACGAACTTATGAAGATCGATCCGGTAAAAGCGATACCCGTAAAGGAGGTTCTTGAGGAATACGGAATGGGTGACGAGGCTGCCGTCGTCTGGTAGGATATGTAACTGCTCAGGCACTCAGGCACAGAGGCACAGAGGTACCTGGCTTGTGGTTTATTGATCAGGTTGCCAATTTTTACGAATTTATTAATCTTTGCCAAACGACAATGATGGTTTCGTAAAAAGTCCGAACTTCTGTCGTTTTGTCATTCCCGACCTGATCGGGAATCTATAACTGCTTGTAATTACTGGATTCCCGCTTTCGCGGGAATGACAGATTAGCCAGTGCTTGACTTTTTACGAATGCATCAACAATATTTCTGCAACTTTTCATGTTCTTCTATTCCTTGTGCCTCTGGTACTTTGTGCCTCTGGTACTTTGTGCCTTGTAACTAATCATACCTGAGTAGTTACAAATTAATTATGCTGGCACTGGAGGAGGAAATGACTGTAAAAGAATTGCTGGAACATGCCGAGAAATTTGAGGTAGATACTTATAAATTATCCCGGAGTTTCAGAGAAAATCATATTGCATTCACCGGGGCGCCCGAAAAGCATCCCTGCGCTGATGACAAGATTATACTTATACAGGATCCATTCAGCAGAAATATATCATATTATGAATTTGCCTCCTCCGATATTGCAGGGGTGGAAGAGCTGCCCAATCTGGTTAACCTGGAGGGGACATCTGTAAAGATGTGTCGTGTGTGGGTGAGAAGAGGGAGCATAGGGGTGAGGTCCGCACCCTTTGTTGTCGAGGATACGGTTCGTCGGTAGTCAGGGATCAGGGATTGTTTGCTTACGCCTATTCCCTACAATTTATACTGTTCGGACATCCAGGACTGGTATTCATTGTTCCTTACGCGTCTCACCCATTCACTGTTTTCCAGATACCAGGATATGGTTTTGCGTATCCCCGATTCGAATGATTCCTGAGGCGACCAGTTCAGTTCACTCTGCAGTTTTGTGAAATCAATGGCGTATCTTCTGTCATGTCCGGGCCTGTCTTTGACAAACGTAATAAGATTCCTTCTATGATCGTTTTTCCCCGATGAAACAGGGGATAACTCGTCCAGGATATCGCAGATCATCTCAACGATGACAATATTCTCCATCTCCATGTTCCCGCCTATGTTGTAAGTCTCGCCTCTCCTGCCCGATTTCATGATGGTCCATATTGCGTTACAGTGGTCTTCCACATACAGCCAGTCTCTCACATTCCTGCCGTCACCATAGACAGGCAACTTTTCGCCCTCTTTCGCATTCAGTGTTATCAGGGGGATCAGTTTTTCAGGAAACTGGTAAGGGCCATAGTTGTTTGAACAGTTGGAGACGGTCACGGGAAGTCCATAGGTTTTGTTGTATGCCCTGACGAGGTGGTCTGAAGAGGCCTTTGCTGCGGAGTAAGGGCTGTTGGGTTGGTATGGTGTAGTCTCCTTAAAAAGTCCCTCTTTGCCGAGGCTCCCGTATACTTCATCCGTGCTTATGTGATGGAAGAGGATGAAATCTCCGGCATGCGAGCGGGCCGCCTCCAGCAGATTAAAGGTGCCGACAATGTTTGTGTATATGAAGGCCCCGGGATCCTTTATAGACCTGTCCACATGCGACTCGGCGGCGAAGTGACAGGTCGCGTCTATCGCATATCGGGAAAATATGTCCTCCATGAGTCCGAGGTCACAGATATCCGCTTTTTCAAACAGGTACCTGTCCGGATTGTTCTTTTCAATTCCATCGAGATTGTCCGGGTTCCCCGCATAGGTGAGCTTGTCCACATTTATGATCCTGCCGGTAAAATCACCCTGCCTGAGAAGATACTGTATGAAATTGCTGCCGATGAAACCGCACCCGCCTGTCACCATTAGGTTTTTAATTTTCATTTATTTCATCACCCGATCCCAAATTTTGCCGGTATGATTACACTAATTACGAACGGGCTGTCAATCAAAATGCCAAAATCTAATTGCAGGAAAGATGTGAAAAGAGCGCCATCTATTTTCTTATTCACATATATTGAGGGATGGTGTAGAATACAAACAGCGGCCGTCCGACAATGGATTTTTCAGGAAACAGGAGGCCGAATAATTATTGCCTTGAGGTGTAATAATGAAAAAGAGCAAATGGGTTGCTGTTGTATTTGCCGCGGTGTTCCTGATCCTTGTATTGGCCTTTTTTTTGTATAGAGACAGCTTTGTTTCCGAAGAAAGGGTAGTAACAAAGGAGAAGCCTGAAGCTGTTTCGACTGTTTCAAAGGAAGATACAAAGCGCGACGAGGTAAGTGTCAGAAAGAAAATAATACCTCCCGGTCCGAAGAAAAAAGTACCTGCGTCGTACGATATCGATGAAGTCAGACAGGATCAACTGCAAGAAAGGGTAGAACAATTTTTTGGCTATCTCGACAGGCAGGATTACATAATGGCCTACAAGTTGAAGGGCGGATCATACCACCACTTTCTGGGGCTTGTTTCGAAGCTATCCTCACATCCACCCATTGTGTCAGGCGAAATGAGTGACCTCTATACCTTGAGAAGCAATATATCGCACTTTTACAGGATAATGGGGAGAAAGAATATTTCGCTGGTGAAGGAGATTCTTTCCAATGAGAGAAAAATGATCGAACCCGTCATCGAAATGCTTTATGAGTGGGGTTTGACAGAAACGGCAAAGAAAAGTGGACGTATTAAATCCAGCGAGAACGATCTGTATGAGTACGCCGTTTTCTTTCTGAACACCATGTCGGGGAAGGCCTATCTGTTGAGGAGAAAATCCGGTACCAGGATACTGCTGACTTACTACTCGATCCTTACCCTTGACAGGGCAGACAAAGAACACCTGAACCGTTGCGGCGTGGATATTATTCCACATGTGAACCTTCTGATTGACGATATCAGCAGTTACAGTGGTCTGGATTACAGAGATAAATACCTTGAGAAATTAGACTCTATCAGGAAAAACGCCAGAAATTAAACCTGGGGTCTGTCATTAAACAATCCGGTAGAATTCTAAGACAGGATGCCTTTGTGTCTTCTGTACCAGAGGTTGGGAAACATTCTGTAGAGCAGTTTTGAAAAGAGGTCTATGTACTCCTTGTCTCTTTTATCAAACTGGCAGGCCTGTATCACATGCTCCCTTATTTCATTCCTGTTTGTCTCATCGTGAAATATCTTGTAGGCGCAGCGGAAGAGAGGGCTGTACATATTTTTCTTTTCCAGATATCTGTGGACGCTCTTTATCGTATTTGGTCCTTCCGGAGTTCCATCTATCTTTTTCATGGCCTTGATGCTTGTTTCTATGGGATTGCCGTCAAATAATTCATAGAAATACTTGCCATATCGATAATTCTTGCTGGCTTCCGATGAAACGGTGACGTACATGTCCCCCACGCCGGCCTGGCTGTGGAATGCCTCAAAGCTTCCCCCCAGTAACTTTGACAGGGACCTTATTTCAACCCCGGATCTTGCGAATATGGTTCCCGGCAGGGAACTTCCCAGGTTTAAACAATCGGTGATCCCTTTTAAGTTCGCAATGATGTTTTTCAGGGCGCCGCATGCCTCAATGCCGACAGTATCAAAATTGTAATAGCAATTTAACTCCCGGCGATTAAGCCTGAGGAAGTTGAGATTAAATAACCCGGCCGACCGCTTATCACCGGCCACAGTCACGCATACCGGTCTGCCGGTCGCTATGTCTATATCGAAAAATGGTCCCCCGATACAGATAACATCATACTTATGTTTGAGATCGAAGAGACGCCCATTAATCATCTGAGACGGTGTTATAAGTTCACGGGTCTTCTCATCTGAAGACAAACCTTTTATCGGAGACACCAGGCATGTTTCGCCTTTCTTTTTCGCGATCAGTGGTTTTATATAATCCAGTAATTCCCGGAGCCTGGTCATGGTTATCGAAAGTATGATAAAATCATTCTCCTCAACAATACGTTCCAGATCATTGGTTGCAGTGACGTTCACCAGCCTGGGGACATTTTCCATGCCATTTGATATCTTTGCAAGGTTGTCTGTCAGGTGCCTTGGGTTCAAACGGGTCTGATTTATTTCTCTGCATGTTTCAGCGTCGTGATAGTATATGGCTATATCTTTTCCGTCGCGTCCGAACTTGTAGGCAAAGGCGGTTCCGAGTCTTCCCGGTCCGATGATGGCTATTCTGGATGGATCAAGATTCTTCATTTTCTCATAAACCTGACTTTCCTGTTTTTTTCCCGGTCTCGTCACGTCAGTCCAGACGAGTCGGGATTTACAGTGAAATTGAAAATTTGTGTGTTACAGGATAGTAGGATAATTGAGTTTTGTCAACAGTCGAGTCAGATTGTGTTAGAAGCAAGTAATATGTCCGGAGTTGTAGCACGTAATCTGTCCAGTTTATAATGGTCACCGGGAGGTGGCCAATGAGATGGACAGAGACATTACAGGAGATCCGGAAGATGCGAT
>Ga0075111_1000079_pt1 | contig 47471 bp, 40 predicted proteins | sample AntAceMetag02UKK_FD_69787 | JGI IMG/M metagenome (GOLD analysis project Ga0075111, IMG submission 69787) | Saline lake microbial communities from Ace Lake, Antarctica - Antarctic Ace Lake Metagenome 02UKK | ecosystem: Environmental > Aquatic > Non-marine Saline and Alkaline > Saline | place... | reverse complement strand
AAAGGGGATGATTCGCGCGCCTTTGGCATTGGCCACATCCCATACTCTTAGTGACGGCCTGAGTCCGCCCGACACCAGATATTTCCCATCGGGCGAATAGTCAAGTGCCCCGACAGCCGTGACTTCGCTTTTAACCTCCATTTTTCTATCGTTGGAATCGAGACTTATCTGCGGGGTAGTCATCATCATGCTCGCACAACCTGTAACGATTGTAAGACATACTGCCAAAATTATTCGATAAGCAAACATGGCACGCACCTCATTTTAAATATCGTTAAAAAACAGAGGAAGATTAACAAACATTATTTTGCCTGTTCCAGTTTGTAGTTTCTGAGACTGAGGATAAAAGAATTGTTTTGAGATTGATAACGCATTAATTTTTGACCATCTGAACATAGGACAAGCGGTTTTGTATGTCAATGTAATAATTAACAATCGGCAACATGCAATTCATTGATTACGACTTGAAAAATTTTATAAGGAATTCGGGGGACATCCATGATAAGTTTTGTCAAGGGGAAAACGGAGATTTCCCCTGACCTTCCGGATTGAAGGACTCCCGGCGGTTATCTTTGCTCATCTGCCACAACCTGATCTTTTTAATCCTCTTTGGTCCGCATTCATCGATCACATGCGACCAGACATCCATGTGCTGTACCAAGGTCGGACAGGTTTGCGTTACACCATATCCTTAATGACCTCTACAGAAGATTGAGTTTGGGTCAACCCACCGGCCTCGAAACACAACAACCGGTGCATCACGGATACGTATATCCGATAGCACAGTCCCCAGAACGGCAAGGCCCGGCGGGAAGATCTTCATCTCGGCAGATGTATATGTTTTACAGCTTCTGCTTCAAGCTGCCCGAATTTCAGAGGGAAGCTTGAAGTCTGCCCCTTTTCTGTCAACGGCCAGCATGTACGCCACAAGCTTTCTCGCAACGGCAAGCGTTGCCCTGTTCCTGTTTCCTTTTTTCAATTCCCGTTCATGCACGATGGCCAGTTGCTCGTTCCAGTGCGGTGCAAGCTTTGCGGCCTCAATGAGCATGGTTTGGAGGTGTTTGTTTCTCTTCTTGGAAATGGGGCCTCGCTGTTCCTTGCCAGCCGATTCCTTTTGTGCACTGCACAGCCCGCAGTAACTGACTGCCTTTCGAATGGATGAAAATCGTTCGGTATCGCCGATCTCCAATGCCCAGGTCAGGGCCGTCATCTCTCCTACGCCGGGAATGGTCATGAGACGATGCACCCGATCATGTATCAATTGATTGGTGCGAAGCGTTGCAACAAGCCGCTTCTGGAACGAGCGAAACATCTCATAGCCGGAACGGCTCAGTTGCAGGAGTTCCTTCACGGAAGGGGGAATATCATCGACCCGTTCAAGAAGCTCACGAAAGTATTTTTTGCCATGCAGGCGTTTCTTGCTGTATGTGGCACCAACTTCCATTAGCAACCCTGACATCTTGTTCTGCATCTTTACTGCCGTTCGAACAATGTGGTTGCGATACCGTAATATCCGCCGCAGTTCCCAAATCTCTTCTGGAAGCATATAGCATTCAGGAAGAAGATCCACTCGTAGTAGATCGGCTATCTTTTCGGCATCGGCACGATCGTTCTTTTTCTTGGCGGCTGTTATGGCCTTGAGCATCGCAGGATGAGCCACTTTCAGGGCAATAGCATGGGGCTTCAAGAAGTCGTACACCCACCCGGTGAAGATGGTCGCCTCCATCGCACCTATCCAGGGTCCCGGCAGTCCCTTCACCCATACTTCCAGTGACTGCCTGTCGGCATCTACCTTCCCCTGGTCAACCAGAGAACCGTAAATGGCCTTCACGCAATACGCTATTATCCTCTTGTGAATGTCCAATCCTATGTAGTAGTATCTGTTCATGGAAACCTCCTTTTGGTTTGTTTCTGGGGGAGCTCATCTCGACCCAGCAGTTTGTATTTACAAGCATTGTGAACCGCTTGGAGGTTTCCTTCAATCTTTATTACTTATGCATTCAAACACAATACTTAATTCATCAAAATAATTTTGTAGCCTCATATTTGTGAGCGTTTAATAATATTAGGAAGTTCGCCAAACCACTTCGCCTGGTCGCCTACAGCGGCAGGTAAGCTTGGCACTACTGATTACCAAAAGTAATCTACAACGAACAATCCAATGCATGCTTTGTGTGTTACAGGAAGTTATAAATATCACGTCACCCGGGAAAAATCACGATCAATAATCCTCACATTTCAACCTGTTATCATTGATCCGGCCAGATTACCCAACCCCTCGACTTGTATTTGAAAGAGTGGGTATTGCCTGCATCCGGTTTTGATTGAGTATAGGAAGAAACCAACAGGAAAAATATACCCCGGCGATGAATGCCACATGATATAGTTATTTTTGGGATTTATCTTTATGTGGGGATGGTCGGAGAATGACATATGCTTGAAAGAATTTATTGACGTTGGAAAAGTTGACAGGATGGGAAAATGTATATTATAAATTGTAAAGTTACACTTTATACTTTAATGCCGTAATGGTTTTCTCTTTTCGTTGACAGGGGAATCCTGAAATGGGAAAAGAACCCTCATCTTAAAAAGGAGCTTGTCATGGAACTTGTTAGACTCTTTGAACCGATCACGATAAATGGTCTCGAAATCGCGAACAGAATCGTCATGCCCTCGATGGGACTCGGGTATACCGATGATTACACCTTTAACGAGCGTTTTGCCGGCTTCTATCGCGAACGTGCCGAGGGTGGTGTCGGCCTTATGACGGTTGGGCCCATCGCCATAGATACAGTAGGCGCCGCGCCTTTCATGCCGGGTTTTTTTGATGACAGAAATATAGAATCCCTCCGATATTTTATTGATGAAATCCACGGAAACACAAGGACCAAGGTTGCAACACAACTTTTTCATATGGGCCGAAATGCCTTCTCTCTTTTTACGGGAGAGACTCCTATCGCCCCCTCCCCTGTCATGAGCACCCTGAACCACGAAATGCCCCGGGAAATGACCAGGGACGATATTGAAGATGTAAAAAATGCCTTTGCCTCAGCGGCTCTCCGGGCAAGAGAGGCGGGTTTTGATTTCATCGAGCTTATCGCCTGCACGGGTTACCTGATCAGTCAGTTCCTCTCTCCTGTGACTAATAAGCGAGAGGATGAATACGGCGGCTCTTTCGAAAACCGGATGCGCTTCGGCCTTGAGGTAATCAAACAGGTACGGGATGTGATCGGCAACGATTTTCCGCTTGGCATGAGAATAGCGGGCAACGATTATCTCAAAGGGGGAAACACCAATGTGGAAGCCGCTCTCTTTGCGACTGAGGCATCTAAGGCCGGTATAGACGCGATCAATGTTACCGGTGGATGGCATGAAACCAGTATACCGCAACTCACGAGCAATGTTCCTCCCGGGGCTTACGTATATCTGGCACGCGGAGTGAGGGCAAAAGTGGATGTTCCCGTCTTTGCTTCAAATCGACTGGGGGACCCCTTTGTGGCGGAACGAGCCCTGAGAGGCGGTTCCTGCGATATGGTGTGCATGGGAAGACCCCTGATCGCAGACCCGGAGTTGCCCAATAAAGTAAAAGAAGGGAAGCTCAAAGAGGTTGTCTCCTGTATCTCATGCAATCAGGGTTGTTTCGACGCCCTCTTCTCCGGAAACCCCGTGGGTTGTATTCTGAATCCGAGGGCTGGCAGGGAAAATGACTTAGTGATAAAAAAAACGATAACAAAAAAGCGGATTCTCGTCGCGGGAGGAGGTCCGGCCGGCATGGAATTTGCCCTAACTGCCGCCGTAAGGGGACATGACGTTACTCTTCATGAAACAAAGAAATACCTCGGTGGCCAGGTAAATCTGGCAAAATCGCCTCCCGGGAAGGGAGAGCTGCAGAAACTGATCGACAGCATGAAAAACCGCATGGACAGTGCCGGAGTCAAAGTCATGTGCAAAAGTCCTGTAACTCCCGAGATGATCAGCAATAGACATGACCTTGTTGTCATTGCGTCCGGTGCAGAACCCGTGAATTTTAATGTACCCGGTATTGACAAGCCTCATGTGGTGAGTGCATGGGATGTCCTACTCAATAACGTTCCAACAATCGGTCAGAACGTCGTCATTGTGGGTGGCAGTGCCACGGGCTGTGAGACAGCTCATTTTATCGCATCCATGGGCACTCCGGACCCCGGGATTTTTACCCATCTGATGTATCATGGCGCCGAAGATCCGGAAGTTGCGATACAGCTGCTCTACAATTCGGGCAAAACAATCACGGTCATTGACATGGTGAATCGTATGGCCGATAACGTTGGTCGAACGGGCCGCTGGTCTCTCCTTAAGTGTCTGAGACTCATGGGAGTGACATTACGTCCCCAGACGAAGCTGCTGGAAATAACCGACGATTCCGTGGTAGTGGAAACGGCACATGGCATCGAGTCAATTCCCGCCGATACGGTCATTCTCGCCATGGGTGCCAGGTCCTTGGACACGCTCTCTGAAGAGTGCGCGAAGAAGGGTGTTCATTGTATCAAAATCGGTGACGCTGATGCTCCGAGGAAGATTACCGATGCAGTTCGTGAGGGATTCGAAGAAGCTCTCACGGTTTAAGAGAAAAGGAAATGCCGTAAAACATGAAGACCTTTGAAGTTCCAGACCTTGTCTCCGCCACATTGATACCGGGGAAACAGGGGGAAAATATCGCCCCCGGCGACGCACTTCTCATAAATCTTGAAATGGGAATACTCGCCGTTGCGGATGGCCCTGAAAGAAACCCCGATTCTTCAGCACTCTTTCTGGAACGATTTGCCGATTTCATCGAGACGTCCGATCTTCTGACTGGGGGAATGGCCCTCACGGACGACAACTTTGGGAGGATCGTGGAAGGAACGAACGTCCTGATGCGATCCACAAGCTATCACGAAAACACGACGTTTTCCGCCCTTATTGTCGGTCAAGATAATTCAGCCGTCCTTCTGCACACCGGAGACAGCCTGATTTTTCTGATCCGACGGGACGGAAAAAGAGTAGCGCAGATGAGTCGAACGAATCATTATATGGTAGGACGGTCTCCGAATCTCTTTCAATCGGAGATCATTACTCTATGCGACGGCGATGTGGCCCTTCTGGCAACCGACGGGATTACCGATCTCGCCCACTGCCACGGGCTTTCTCTCGAGAAATTCCTCTTTAACCGCCTCGACGGGATGAGCCCGCAGGGAATCTCCCATGCCATCGTTGCCTCCAGTGGCACCGTGGAGGTCAATCTGGACGATCTCGGCATCATCGTTGCCAACCTCGGAGGAATTCGAAATAGAGTACCACAGACGGACCGAAAACATATGATTTTGAAATACTGACAAAAAACCCCGGGGAGAGTTTTCACCCCGGGGTTTTCGTTCAGAACCCTGATAATCCTTTATTCTTTCACATCCATATTTTTATACATCTCCCGCACCTCACGTCTCAGGATTTTGCCAACATTACTCTTGGGAAGCTCATCTACGAATACGATTTCTCTCGGAACCTTGTAGGGAGCCAGTACCTCCTTACAATACTTGACAACTTCCTCTTTTGTCAGCGATTCCCCAGGCTTCGTGACCACAAAGGCCTTGACCGTTTCACCGCGATAGGAATCTTCGATGCCGAAGGAACAGGCCTCGAGTATTTTGGGGTGATCGAAGAGGGCGTTATCTATTTCGATGGGATAGATGTTAAACCCACCGGAGATTATCATGTCCTTAATGCGATCTACGATCGAAAGGTATCCGTCCTCATCAAAGAGGCCCATATCGCCGGTATGCAACCATCCATCCTTGAGGACCTTTGCCGTTTCCTCGGGCTTTTTGTAATACCCCATCATTATCTGCGGTCCCGCAATCAGAACCTCTCCAATCTCACCCTGGGGAAGTTCCTCTCCCGTATCGATATTGACAATCTTGACATCCGTATCGGGGACTGGAACCCCAACGGTACCCGGTTTGATCACACCCTTCCAGGGGGTTACCGTTGCGATGGGGGTTGTCTCTGTCTGACCGTATACCTCGCACATGGTGGCTCCCGTCAAGTCATGGAGATCCCTGATCGTATCAGCCGCAAGGGGTGCCGCTCCCGAGAAAAAGCCTTTTATAAATGTGAGATCCATATTTCTGAATTCCGGTTCAGCCAGAAGTCCCACGAAGATGGTCGGCGCCCCCGGTATAAATGTCGGTTTATACTTCTTAATCATATCGATCATTGCCTTAGGCTCCGGACGGGGTATCACGAGATGTTCGTACGCCTGCCATATTATGAAGTTCTGGATAGCTGTGAATCCAGCTGTATGGAATACGGGGAAGGTCCCAATAAGTTTCTCCTCTCCCGGCTTCAGGTCATTTGCAAACCAGGCGACAAACTGCTGCACATTGGAACTGATGTTTCTATTGCTCAGCATAACACCCTTGCTCACCCCCGTGGTTCCCCCCGTGTACACAATGGCGGCGAGTTCTTCCCATTCGGTCTGATCCTTTACGGGCTCATCCGAATACTTATTAATGAGATCCTGAAAGACCATGACCGTATCGCTCGTCTCGAGTTTTTTATACATCGCTTTCTTTACAAAGGGGAAAATCTGTTTTTTGGGAAAGGGCAGATAGCTGTTGATATGACAGCCGATAACTTTTCGAACCTTCGTATTACCCATGATTTTCAGAATTCTCGGAACGAGGAGCGACAGCGTCACGGCTATAACGGAATCGGAATCATTCAACTGATATTCCAGTTCCCGTTCCGTGTAGAGGGGATTATTCTGAACCGCCACCGCCCCGATTCTCATTGCGGCAAGATTCGCAATAATCGTCTGGGGAAGGTTGGGCATGATGACTGCCACCTTATCGCCCTTCCCAACCCCCAGGTCCATAAACGCCCGCGAGCAGCGATTGACTAACTTGTCCAGATCGCTATAGGTAATCTTCTTTCCCATATAGTTCATGGCCGTATGGTTAGGAAATCTTTTCGCCGAATTGGTTAATGCCATGGGGATAGAGATTTTCTCATAATCCAGTGTCTTTTTGACCCCCGGTACATAGGACTTGTGCCATAATCTTTCAAAGCTCATAATCTGTCTCCTTTCAATTATAGATATTTTCTGTGAACCGAACCGCGGCCGAGATGACATTTCCTGGCTGGGACAACACTACACGATGAAGCCCTTTACCTACGTCTTGTCGTGAACCTTCAGGAATCTCTCCCCGGCTTTTTTGACCTCATCGGTCTGGACCATAATGGCCTGCTGCGCGGCTTCCCATTCCAGCACTTCCTTAAGTGTCATATCGAAACTTTTCTCGAGACTGCCCTTTATCAGGGACATCGACGATAAGGGTTTTTTTGCCAGTCTTCCGGCCAGTGTTAACACCTCCCCTTCAAGATCTTCATCGGGCACGGATTTGTATATGAGGCCAATTTCAGCTGCTGTTTCACCGTTAAACCTAGTGCCAAGGAGGGCCAGTTCCCGTGCCTTGACCATACCCACCAGTCGCGGAAGATAATAGGTTCCCCCGCTGTCAAGCACAAGCCCATGGTTTACGAAGACTTCCTGGAACTTTGCAGTATTGGCTGCTATCACAAAATCGGCAGAAAGGGCTATGTTGATGCCACCTCCGATTGCCATCCCTCTGACCTTGGATATAACAGGCTGAGGAATTTCTCTTAAGGAATAGATGACCCTGTGCAATCTCTTCATTGCATCCTGCCAGAACGGGGCGGAAAGGCCCTCAGTGAAACGGGACATGGAAGCTCCGGTACAGAAGTTACCTCCCGATCCCTCAAGAACAACCACTTTAATCGTCCTGTCCTGTCCGATTTGGTCGAGTGCCGCCTGAAATGCGTCAATCATGTCGAGATCGAGGGCATTCATGAGCTCCGGTCTGTTCATCTTAATAAAACAGACGGCATCTTCTTATCTGACCACGATAGTCTTGTTCGGCATGGCCTCCTCCTCATTTAAAAGATTCCGTTTATTAATGGTCTTTTCGCCCAATCTCTGCGTTATACTCAAAGAATAATCATCGTAATATCAGCTATATACCTGTGGTTATTTTTTTCGCAGGCCTTGATATTGAACGAAAATCCTCATAAATCAACAGAATCATTTATTGCCTTCATTCAGGTTCACCGTCGTAACCCAACAGCACACCTCTTAGTGAGTCGCATCGACTTCACGCTACTTGCTTCCCCTCAGACCGGCAGGGTTTTCATCAGCTCCCCGACGATTATGAGCTTCTGAATCTGCGTCGTTCCGGCCCCGAACTCAATCCCCTTCATATCGCGGTACATTCTCTCGATTGGAAATTCACTGATGAAACCGTATCCGCCCAGAATCTGGATCGCCTTATCCACCACGCGAAGTCCCGCCTGGGAACAGAAGAGTTTCGCATATGAGGCCTCGAGTCTCACCCGCTTACCCTGATCCGCCTGGGACGCAGCCCAGTATGCTACTATACGGCCGGTATTGATGTCGGTGGCCATGTCGGCTATCATTTCCTGTATCATCTGAAAGCTGATAATCGGTGCGCCAAACTGGACCCGTTCCATGGCATACTTAAAGGCAACATCAAAGGCACCCTGGGCAACACCGATGGGACAAACGGAATAGATAATCCGCTCCCGGTCCAGTCCGTTCATTAATACACGAACACCTTCGTTTTCCACACCGAGGACATTTTCGGCGGGGACGATGCAGTCTTCAAAGATCAGCTCTCCCGTTGGGGACCCCCTCACACCCATCTTCTTCAGAGATTTCCCCCTGGAAAATCCCGGGAAATCCTTCTCGACGATAAAAGCCGTGACCCCTTTACTCCCCGCTGCGGGATCTGTTTTTGCATACACCACAATAACATCGGCCAGGGGACCGTTGGTGATGAACATCTTGGTTCCGTTGAGAACGTAGGAATCTCCCTTCTTGTCCGCTCTCGTTGTCATCGACAGGGCATCGGAGCCGGCACCCGGTTCCGTAATGGCAATAGCACCGATTGTGTTTCCCGCAATCAGATCGGGAAGGTATTTCTTCCGCTGTTCATCATTGCCGTTTCTGTAGATATTTTCAGAACACAATATGGCATGGGAACCGAAGGTATTAGCCGTGGAGGCACAGCCCCGTCCCAGCTCTTCCATGACCAGCACACAGGATAAAAGGTCAGACCCGCTTCCCCCGTACTCCGGCGGTATGGATATCCCGAAGAGTCCCATATCGGCCATGGTTTTGAAGTTTTTCTCGGGGAAAGCCCCATCCACGTCAATCTCGGGGGCCAGGGGGATTACCTGATTGTCGACAAACCTGGCCACCGAATCCTTCAGCATTGATTGTTCGCTCGTCAGTTCAAAGTCCATAGCCCCCCCCCGTCAGCCCTTTCTCCCCACAAGAATTCTCGGGGAGAAGACTACGCAGTCTTCGTCTCTCTGATTCTTAATGGCAGCTTGATAGGCGATAACACCCGTCTTTTCGTCCTTTTCTCTCAGTTCCGCGACACGGGCCTCACAATGAATCGTATCGCCGATCTTTACCGCTCCGGTAAAACGGATTTTATCTATGCCGTAAAAGGCGATAAATTTCTTGGGAGTAAATACATAGGGGCCAAGTCGGAATATGAGTGCGGACCCGATGGTGAGCCCAAGCATTCCGTGGGCAATTCTTTCGCCAAAGATAGTCTTTTTGGCGTATTCTATATTGGTGTGGATGGGATGCCAGTCGCCGGTCAGCGCCGCAAACATGACGATATCCGTTTCGGTGATAGTTCTCCCGGGACTCACCAGGACTTCATCGACCTGATAGTCTTCAAAAAACACTTTCTCCATGGTTCCCTCCTTTTACAACTACCGTATTCCCCAAACACAGCATCGCATAGCCCACGCTTCATGGGCACATTTTTATTTAAATGGATTACCCATCTCTTTCGGTATTACCCTGATCTGCCAGGTACCCTCGACAAGGGCCACCACAACGTCATTTGCATCTTTGATCTCGAGATTGAGAACAAAATCGCACTTGCCTTGCTCGCTGGCCTCGTTCTGTATCTTCTCCGCATCTTCCTTGCTCATGGAAACCTCAAGGGTCACGTCGGTCAGGGCGGGGCGTTTGAAGCGAATGGTTACTTCCTTGACGAGGGGATAGAATTTATCCACATCGAAGGCGGCTCCGTAAATAATACCCCCCGTAAATTCGCCGATGGTAAAGAGCGAACCGGCATACATCATCCCCACGTGATTAATATTACCCTCGAGGGGCATTACCATCTTGGCATACCCTTCCTTTAACGCAATTACTTTAATTCCCGTTCTTTTGATCGCTTCTATGCTTGTTTCGGCAAGCTCAGCAATAAACTTATATTTCTCTTCTATCATTCCAGCCTCCACAATACTGTAAATGAACCATCTCCCGGGCTTATATTAGCTCGAAGTGTCTTATATCCATTAACGTCCCCTTGCGCTCATCCTCGAAAACCGCCTTCACCCGGGCGCCCACCTTGACCTTTTCAGGATCGGCACTGTTGCAGAAATGCGGCAGGGTAGTATCAGCTCCGTCAAGACGGACAAATATGTAGCCGTAAGGCACAGGACGCTGGACACCGGTCGCGGGGTCCACAAAGCCGAATTCAATGATTGCACACACCACAATCTCGCCTTCATCCGAGACCGGCACTAATTCATCCATGGCCACATAGCAGCGGCCGCATACCTTGCGCGGCGGAACGTAAACCCGACCGCACTTGGGACACTTTATCCCGAAAAGCCGTTTGTTTTCCTTTAGCTCAGTTAAAAATCTCGATCCGCGACTGCCCGCACTCCAGTTGTAGGGCTGGTACATCTCACCGGAAGTAACAGTCAGGAGTTCCTGCTTCTTTTCTTCTTGATTTGTCATTATAATCCTCCCCTCAGGCCGGCTTGTTTTTGCCTAGCAGCATCACATCAGCCCAACTGCACCCACCAAATCCAGTGGATAAGGCATAGTTGACATCTTTTTGTACCTGGCGTGTACCTGCCTTGCGCATGACCTGGATGGCGGCTTCGCCCACGCGGATAAGCGCCGTGGCACCAATGGCATTGTAACTCATAACCCCTCCCGAGGGATTAACCGGCAGCTCACCGTCCATATCGGTTGTTCCATCCCAGAGAAGTTTCGGTCCTTCACCAGGCCCGCAGAATCCGATATTTTCCATCCACTTCAACCCTGCATACGAATACGGCATGTACAGCTCGCAGACATCAATTTCCTTGAGCGGCTCCTTGATGCCCGCCTTTTCAAAGACCTTCCGGCTGGCATCCCTCAGCGTTTCGTTCACATCCCAGTTGAGATCACCGAGATACACATAGTCATGTCTATTAGCCGTTGCAACCACCCAGGCCGGAATGGGAGCGATCTTTTCGGCCACGTCCTCCGAAGCAAAAACAACGGCCGCCGCGCCATCCGTTCGCGGACACATATCGCTCATCCTCAAGGGGTATGCCAGCACCTGGTTCTGTTCCGAGGTGACCAGCAGTTCCACTAGTTGATCGACTTCCATGCCCTTCATCCACTCCTGGTGCAGGTGGGCATAGGGATTGTTGAGGGCATGCAACCGTTCGCGCACTGCCACCCGGGCACCATCCCGCTCGGTTACACCATAATTACTCATATACTTACTTGCTTCTACCGCCAGCCCTGCAATGGCACCTCCTATGTTTGGCCGTTCCCAAAACGGGTCGAAGGCGGTAATAATGGCACCGGTAGTATCCGACTCGGAGTTCTTCTCCCACCCGATGGCGAGAACCCGGTCAAACATGCCCGATGCGGCATGATAGTATGCACACATGGCTACCGAGCTGCCTGTGGTGCCGCCGGTGGTCACCTTGAAAATGGGTTTCATCACGCCGCCCGATCCCTCGACGCTCCAGCTGTCGACATAGTTGATTCCTTCGAAATGATCCATATTACCGATGACGATTGCATCAATATCATCAATCGTAAGCTCGGCATCCGCCAGGGCAGCGACGACGGCTTCGTTGATAATCTCGACGCCGTTCACGTCTTTTCTGGAACTTCTTCCTATTGTTTGACCAAAACCTACAACTGCTACTCTCTTACCCATATCAGCCTCCCTTATGATCCTAACACAAAGACCCCGTGGGCCTGCCCGCAGGGGCCATTGATTCCATGTGCAAGGGCCTTGTTTGCTCCCTTGACCTGCCTGTCGCCTGCCTCACCCCGGATCTGCAGTGTCGCTTCGATAATCCGCGCGAGTCCCGCTACCAGTACCGGGTGAGCACACAGCAAACCACCGGAGGGATTCACTGGAAGGTCTCCATCCATAGCGGTTGCACCAGATCGTATCAGATCAGCTCCCTTTCCCTTCGGGGCCAGTCCCAAACCCTCGTACCAGAGCAGTTCCATATACGAGTATACATCGGCAAGCTCCACCACATCGAGTTCTTTCAGCGGGTCCGTAATGCCGGCCATTCCATAGGCCTTCTTCACTGCCGCTTCCAGTGCCGGACTGCTTGTAAGATCCCGGTATCCCAACGTGTAAGAATCAGAAATATGCGCCGCACCGAGAATCCATACAGGATCTTTTTTGAACCGCTTCATGCCTTTTTCGTTGGATATAACAATGGCCGCCGCTCCATCGGTTATAGGAGAGCAGTCAAAGAGCTTCAGTGGTTCCGATATCTTCCGTGACTTCATGACATCGTCAACCGATATCTTCTTCTGAATCTGCGCGAAGGGGTTGTTCACACCGTTTCCGTGATTCTTCACCGATACCCGTGCGAAATCCTCTTCAGTTGCGCCGGTCTTCTCCATATAGCTGCGCGCCTGGAGCGCCGCCGATGACGTGGCGTCTATGCCGAGCTGGCGCTGAAAAATCGGATCGAACATGGCATTTGTGATCAGGTTCATATTACCTTCCGAACCCTTTACATGAGCAACTACCAGGGTTGTGTCGAAGGAACCCGAAAGGGCACGCATCATGCCGTACATGGCGCCAAAAACGCCGTCCCCCTCTACCGTCGAAATATCCTTGTCCCAGGAACCTGCAGCATCCATTACTGCCATGGAGGATATGGTTCTACCGTCCCAGAAATCGTTCGAAACGGTAACCACGTTGTCAATATCTTCTATTCCGACACCGGCATCCGCGAGAGCGCCGGTGCACGCTTCAAAAACCAGTTCGGCGAAAGTATCTTCTTTCTTTCGCTCATACTTCGTTTGACCAACGCCTACAATTCCTACTTTTTCCATAGCGCGTTCCTCTCCTTACTCGTTTGACGGGGCAAAATGCTTGATATCCAGGATGCTACCTGTCCTCTCCTCAGCAAAAACGGCCTTTACCCGCATTCCTGCCGAGACTTCACCGGGTTCAACGTCCCCGATGAAGTGAAGAAACGAACCATCCGCCCCGTCAATTTTGATGAGTCCGTAAATTATCGGAACGTCTTTCGGAGCTACCCCTTCGGAGTAGTGCGTAACCGTAAAGGATTCTACGGTGCCCGTGTCTTTCAATTGCACCCATTCTTCTGTGGGAACAAAACACTCCCAGCATGTCTTAACGGGTGGAACGTACACCCTGTCACACTTCGGGCATCGATTTCCCCATATTTCTTTGTCGTCGCGCAGCCCGATAAAAAAACGGCTGCCGGTTTCGCCCACGTACCATTTGTAGGGCACCTTGATTCGACCGTGATAGATGATGTTCTCAACGTCCATACAATCCCTCCTGTTTTAGCTTGTTTATTTCAAATATAACAAATTCGTAAACAATCCCGACTGCCTGTTATTTCGAGCAGAACGAAAAATCTTTTCGATGTAAAACAATGAGAATACAAATCTTCCCCTATAATGCTGCAAAGTGACATAGCGAAGCTTTCAGGTGACTTGGCAGCAGGTAGAAGCGATTCCAGTTGCCCGGCAAAGAGGAGAGGCTAAAGCCTCTCCTCTCCATACAATGGGAGACTGGTAGTATAGCTATGCTATTAGTTGCTTTCCATTATAATCCCGACTCGTCGGGATAGTGGGGTTTTTTACGAAACCATCAATTATGGTTTTTCTCACGCCTTCTGCGGAAGGGCAAGCATCTCTCGTGCCTGTGCGACAGTTGCCACTTCTCTGTTCATTTCCTCGGCAATGTGCTTGATTCTTGTCACAAGCTGCGCGTTGCTTTTCAGTCTTTCCCCTTTCCGGTAGTACAGATTGTCCTCCATACCGACACGGACATGTCCTCCCAGCATGACAGAGAATACATTCATCGAAACCTGGAAGGGTCCCACGCCGATGAGTGAAAACATGGATTGTGAGGGAAGTTCGTTAACCAGCGAGAGCACATTCGCCGGTGTAGGAAAGGACGATGTCTGAAATCCCATAACGAATTGTATCATGTAGGGAGCATCGATGACGCCCTCTCTTATGAGATCAAGAAGAACCCAGTACTGTCCCGGATGATACAGCTCGACTTCCGGTTTAATCCCCTTTTCCTGCATGGTCTTGGCATAGAGATTGACATCACTGTAGGCCGTCGGTATGCACTGATCGAAGAGAAATCCGGGCCGCGGATTGGGGAGGGGCTCATTTCTGTCTTTCAGGGGAACCTTGAGCATAAAGGGACCGAGGTTGAGGCTGGCCATATCCGGTGCCGGATCGGCAAAGAGACAGCACATGCGTTCCTCTATAGAGAGCCATGGTCCGCCGCCGGTGGTGTTGTTGATGATGATGTCTGGACAGCGTTCGCGAATGAGGCTGTTAATCTTTCCGTAGTGTTCCGGATTATTCGTAGTCATGGACTGGTTTTCGGGATCTCTGGCATGGAGATGAACCGAAACCGCCCCCGCCTGGTATGCCTCGTAAACCGCGTCCGCCTGCTCCTCAAAGGTCTCAGGAAGGTTTTCGTTGCTTTCCTTGCCCTGGACGCCCCCCGTCACTGCACAGGTGATAATCATGGGAGGAAAACTATTGGTCCTTACCTTCTCCATCCATTCATAGGGATCACGATAATTCCACATATAATCTTCTTTCTTCACAAGACACCTCCTCTTATAAAAGTTGTTTAATACCCCCATCTGATATGAAGCTTAAAGCTTCGCTTTAGACTTTATTACCGCTTCGCCCAGGCACTGTCAAGAAATATTTTACTGTGTAGCGAACATCTTTTTCATATGCGTTTGCCGGACGATTTACATGGAGAAAGGGGCAAACATCCAATTATCACCCTGCTGAAATGTCTTTTCTTCCACAGGAACTTCTTGTCTAAAAAATTTTCTATAAATTTTCTTGACAGGCAGTTACTGGGGCTATAGCATAGCTTAGAGTTATACTTTATACTTCATGTTCTTCTCGCCAATCCCTTTGGCAGAGACATAAGCAAACGTTAAATAAGGAGGTATGTTGCAATGAAGTGCGGATATGAGGTTGATCAAAAAGGTATTGCCATAATGAAAATCAATAACCCTCCCATGAATGCCATCGACGAGGAACTCATAGAACAGATGGAAGGGGCCTTTAAGAATATTGCCGGCGATGACGCAGTGAAGGTAGTTATCATTACGGGGGAAGGCTTGGCCTTCATTGCGGGCGCCGATATCAAAAAGATGCAGGGAATCAACACTGCGGCAGAAGCCGAATCCATGGCACAGCGGGGACAAGGTCTCCTGAATATGATCGAAAATTCAAGGAAACCTGTAATCGCGGCAATTAACGGTCTCGCCCTCGGCGGCGGCACTGAACTGGCTTTGGCATGTCATATGAGAATCGCAGCTGAGTCTGTTCAGATGGGTCTTCCTGAAATCAGGCTTGGCATCCTGCCTGGATTTGGCGGCACGCAGAGAAGCGCCCGTCTGCTTGGTCCCGCACGAGCTCTCGAATTAATGCTTACGGGGAAATTTATCGGTATGGCAGAGGCAGACAAAATTGGTCTTGTCAATGCGGTGGTTCCCGACGGTGAACTGATGAATGAAGCTATAAAACTCGCTTCAAGGATCGCCACAAAGGGCCAGCTGGCGACTCGTTCAATCGTGGAGGCCGTCATTGAAGGGGTAAAGATGCCTCTCGCTGAGGGCCTGAAAATGGAAAGAAGATTTCTCGGAAAACTGGCCGAGAGTGAAGATAAAAAGGAGGGTGTCGCCGCCTTTATCGAAAAGCGCAAACCGGTCTTTGCTGACAGATAGACCCGCTGCTGATCGCTATTCGATATCAAGCCAGGCGACGGCATGCCATATAAACGATGCGATAACCCCTACCCTAAGGAGGCATACAATGGCATTCGATAGATTGTGGCATAAGGCCTACGTTCCCGGAATCGAGTCTTCTCTGGATTTTGACAGGAGTACCATCTCCGAATTTCTTTCCCGGAATGCAGAGAAATATCCCCAAAAAACGGCCCTGATCTTCATGGGCAAAAAAATGTCTTTCGGGGAGATCGACTCACTGTCGAGTCGCTTCGCCCAGGCCCTCCAGAATATCGGGGTTAAAAAGGGGGATCGTGTTGCCCTCCTGCTTCCAAACGTCCCCCAGATCGTTATTTCCTATTTCGGGATCTGGCGGGCAGGGGCAACGGCCGTTCCCGTTAATCCTCTCTATTCGGACCGGGAGATAGAACATCAACTCTCCATGTCCGGCACCACGGTCCTCATTACCCTCGACCTCCTCGCCTCGAGAATGCTCGAACTGAAAGAGAAAGTGAGCTTAAAGTCAATTATTACATGCCACATCAACGACTATCTTCCCTTCCCGGTAAAACAGATATTTCCGATCCTCAAAAAGGGTATGTATGCATCCTACAAGAAAAGTTCCGGATATTATCAGTTCCTGGATCTGATGAAGCAGATCTCCGATACGGTCCCGGTGACGCATCCCGATCTCGATGACCTTGCCATCATTCCCTATACGGGAGGCACCACGGGGATTTCGAAGGGCGCCATAGTATCGCATAGAAACATTTCATCGGTTGTGCAGATTGTGGGAACCTGGCTTTTCGACATGGAAGAGGGGAAGGAAAGCGAGATCGCCCTCTTTCCCTTTTTTCACATGGCAGGGTTCCTCCTCGTCATGTGTGTCTGCCTTTACAGGGCATGGGAAATAATCCTCGTTCCGAAACCGGACCCGGATATAGCCCTCGACATGGCCCTGAAATATAAACCCTCTATCTTCCTTGCCGTCCCCACGATCTTTACCGGAATCCTGAATCTTCCCAAGTTTAAAAAGGCCGACCTGTCCTTCATCAAGGCCTTCTTCTCCGGTGCCGCCCCACTACCGGTGGAAACGATACAGGCGCTGAAAGCCGCCTCCGGTGAAAAGATAGGCGTAATTGAGGGGTACGGCATGACCGAATCAACGGGCATTACCCATATGACCCCGTGGCGAGGTGTACACAAACCGGGCAGTGTTGGGGTGGCCCTGCCGAATACGGACATGAAGATTGTCGATATAGAAACGGGCGAGAAGGAATTGCCCATCGGTGAAGAGGGAGAGATAGTCTTCAGGGGACCTCAGATGTGTGCCGGTTATTTTAATATGCCTGAAGAAACAGATACCTCTTTGAGAGATGGGTGGTTTCACACCGGCGATATCGGGAGACTGGACGAGGACGGCTTTCTGTATATCGTTGATCGAACAAAGGATATGATTATCGCCGGCGGGTACAACATCTACCCCAGAGAAATAGATGAAGTCCTCTTTGAACATCCCAAAATCCTGGAGGCCTGCGTTATCGGAGTCCCACATGAATACCGGGGCGAAACGGTCAAGGCCTTTGTTGTGCTGAATCCGGATGAGAGTGCAACATCGGAAGAGATGGATGCCTTCTGCCGTGAACGGCTTGCAGCCTTTAAAGTACCCAAGATCTATGAGTTTGTCGAAGAGCTTCCGAAATCGGTCATCGGTAAAATACTGAGAAAAGAACTGCGGCAACAGGAGCTGGAAAAGCAATCGTGACGCAATGTCTGTTGGCACAGACTTCGGCGGTGTTTGTTCGCTATAGAAAAACCATGTCTGATCGATCGTGAATCAGATAAATAATAAGAAAGAAAAGGAGTAGCTATGGGGTTTGAACGATTCTGGCACAAATCGTATGTTTCCGGTGTTCCCGGTGAGGCTGACATTGAGAAAATTACCATGCCCGAAGTTCTTGAAAGAAATGCGAGGCGTTTTCCGTCAGTGTTTACTCTGAACTTTTTGGGCAAAAAAATCTCCTTTAAAGAGTTTAATGCTCTGGTTGACAGATTTGCCAACGCGCTCATCGATCTCGGCGTGAAAAAGGGAGACATGGTGGCCATGCTGCTTCCTAATATTCCCCAGCTGGTGATTGCGAACTATGCGACTTACAAAATAGGCGGCGTTACCGTCGTGATCAATCCCCTGTACACGGAACGTGAACTTGAATATCAGATCAACGATTCCGACTCGACAACGCTGATCACCCTGGATCTCCTGCTGCCGCGTGCGCTGTCGCTGAAAGGCAAGACGGGAGTTAAAAGAATTATCACCTGCCACATCAACGATTTTCTTCCATTCCCGGTGAAACAGTTGTACCCCTTCGTTAAAAAAAAGATGTACAGGAAGGTGGAACCACAAGAGAGCGTGTATCAGTTTATGGACCTCATCAGAAAATATCCCGATACTCCCGTTAAAATTCAGGCACAGTGGGACGACCTTGCCGCCCTTGTCTATACGGGAGGTACGACCGGTGTCAGCAAAGGGGTCATGCTGACCCACGCCAACTGTTCCAGCAATGTGCAGCAGCTGAGATGCTGGTTCTACGACTTGATAGACGGCCAGGACAGCCTCCTCTATATCTTCCCTATTTTTCACACGGCGGGATATCTCTGTCAGAATTTTTGTGTGTGGACGGGCCTGACAGACATACTGATTCCCCGGCCTGATCCGAAGACACTGGCCGAGATGATCAGGAAATACAAACCCAGTTATATAGGCGGTGTTCCCACCCTATACTTAGGAATGTTAAAAGAGCCGACATTCAAGAAGACCGACGTAACCTTTATAAAGGGTTTCATCTCCGGAGCGGCTCCCCTGCCCGTCGAGATCATCAGGCAACTGAAGGAACTGACGGGATCGACCATTCTCGAGATATACGGACAGACCGAAACGAGCCCCGTGGCGACGGTGACGCCCTGGGGGGGCAAGATCAAGGTGGGTACTGTGGGCATCCCCGTATGCAATACCGATATCAGGCTGGTCGACGATAAGGACAATGATGTACCCCTGGGAGAAAGCGGCGAGATCTGTTTTAAAGGCCCCCAGGTGATGAAGGGCTACTACAAGAAACCGGCGGAAACAAAAGAGGCTCTCCGGGGCGGGTGGTTACACACGGGTGACGTGGGAGTGATGGATGAAGAGGGATATCTGAAGATTGTCGATCGCATAAAAGATTTAATCATTGCAAGCGGCTTCAACATTTATCCCACAGAAATTGATAATCTTCTGTACAGTCACCCCAAGGTGCTCGAGGCCTGTACCATAGGCATCCCTGACGAGTACCGCGGCGAAACAGTCAAGGCCTACGTTGTCCTCAAAGAGGGTGAATCTGCCACGGAGGAAGAGATAATCCAGTTCTGCAAGGAAAATCTTGGTGCGTATAAAGTGCCCAAAGGGATCGAGTTCATTGATGAACTTCCCAAAAGCGCCATCGGCAAGATTTTGCGGCGTGATGTACGGAAGCTGCATATGGAAAAGTACCAAAGCTGAGACCGAAGCGGTGATCTGAGGAATATATCCCCCTTCACAATCACAGAGAGTGACCGTCCCGCCAGACAGTCACTCTCTTTTTTAACCTTCCATTATGATAATCGTGATCTCACTTCTTCCGCTGGAAAACCTCTGTCGCTTTTTCGATGTATTGATTGCTCATGGCTACCAAGTCTTTGACGGGAAGATCGAGAAAGGGCCGATCGAGGATTTCCTGGGTTTCCTTCGTAATCTCTCCCTTCTGAACGACTTCGTTCCCGGCCATTCTGCAGGCATCAAAGAACCACTGAAATTGAGGCAACAACGATTTCACCTTCAGTATTTCGCCCATCCCCTTGAGAATCTTACCGACAAGCGCGACATGAGTTCCACCGCCAAAGGCCCAGCTAAACATTTCAAAGGTCAGCTCCAGCGCCTTGAACTGTTCACGTTCGGGAAATCCCGCATTTGATATCAGGACCCACTGCCATTTCTTGTCAGGATAGCGGGGCGGGTGGGATGTAAGCCCATCATCCACATAGAGAAGTTTGAGGTCGCCAAGAATCATAAATCTGTCCAAGAGAACCTTCATGAGGGCGCTTACGGTAAAGACATAGAGTGGCGTGGCAAAGACGATGATATCGGCCTTCATGACCTTCTCCAGGACCATTCCCATATCATCTTTGATGGCACATTTTCCCGGTGTTATCATATGACAGGCGTAACACCCCCTGCACTCGTTGATGTCGAGATCTTTCAGGTAAAGTGTCTCCGCCGATGCCCCCCCTTCCTGGACACCTTCCAGAAAGGGTTGAAGAATTTTTTCCGTATTTCCCTTTGCTCCTCGGGGGCTTCCGTTAAATGCCAGTACTGTTTTCAATATGTTCCTTCTTCAGTGCGGGTTTTTGTAGCGCTCCGGGTCGGATATTCTCCGGGCGGCGTTTATACTATAAAGCTTAAAGCGCAACTTCACAGTTCACTATATGCATTTCCTTGTTCTGTCAAGGTTTTTTATATACTCATAACTATCTATGATAATTGCGTGAACATAATAATCAGGGTGGTTATGAAATGGAAGAAATCGAAGGAAGAACGTCCAGCCAGCGACATATCTTCTTTGACACAGCGACAAGAATGGTCTATATAGAAGCTTAAAGTTACGCTTAACTATGGAGATTATGATTTATGGAAAAGAAGATCGGAGAGATTGCAAAACAAAGCGGTGTACAGCCGTCAACGATACGGTATTATGTCCGTCAGGGGCTCCTTCCTGAACCGAATAAAGTAAACAAGAGTATGGCCTACTATGATGAGAGTTGTGTGGAGAAGATTCAGGCGATACGCTATCTGCAGGAGAAACGATATTATCCACTTTCGATCATCAAGAATGTGATCAGGCGTATGGATGAGGAAGGGATGAGTCTGGAGGAGGCCGAATCTATTGAGGATGTGGTGTTCGGTACGGCGAACAATCTTGTGGAAAAAAAGGAATTTCTTTCTCGGACGGGCCTTACTTCCGCTGAGTTCCATGAGGCGGAGAAGACCGGACTTCTGATGCCCTATGTGAAGGAGAAGGGGCGTATCCTGTTCAATGAGGAGGATATTCGTTTCGGTCGTGATTTGTTAAAGAAGATCTCGGAGCTTGGTCTGGAGTTTAAGGAGCTGGAGTTTTACGTGCGGCTGGGCAAGGAGATTATGGAGCATGAAGCGGCTCTTCGGAAGCGTCTCGTGAAGGGTAAGTCCCGGGATGAGAACAGGCGTTTAACGCTGGAAGTGGCGAGACGAGTCGATATCATGCACAGCTATATTATGCGGAGACTGTTTCAACGAAACATCCAGACAATTATCCAGAAAAGCCTCAACGGAAAGAAATCTAAGGAAAAGAATTGACAGGGAATCGCCTATAGATAGGCATAGAAAGAGCCGCCCTCGGGCGGATCTTTCTCATTATCAGCATCGCTTTAGCTCTGTTTTCAAGGGAGGAACCCTGAGACACGGCAACACAATCCGCTCTTACTTCACTCCCTGGACTTCTCAGGTAACCATCAGGATCTCGAGATCCTCAATGGGATAGGAAACACAGGAGTGCACAAATCCCCATTCTCGATCAGACTTCCGTACCATGGTGCCGGGAGGCTGAAATACTGTACCGGAAATAACTTTCACCCGGCACATGCTGCACTCACCCGAACGGCAGAGTGACGGCACGGTGATTTGATTTTTTTCCAGCGCCGTGAGCAACGGTTCCCCCGCCTTTGCCTCAAATGTTTTTTTGCCTGTAACGGACACCGTGAAAATATCAGCAGCAGTCACTTCCGACGGCCATCCCGGATATTCATCGATGTTTATCGGCGGGCCGAACATCTCCTGTCTTATTCTTCGTGCAGGAATACCCTGACCTTCCAGTTCAGGCAAGCAGAAGTCATAGAGACCTCGGGGCCCACACAGAAAATAGGTCTTATCTCCATGGTTTCCTGAAATTTTGCTGACCACCTTACCGGAAATAAACCCGCACTCGCCTGTGAAGTCATCCGAAGGTTCCTCGATGACCGGAGTGTAAATGATCTGTGAAAAGCGTGACAGTTCGGTCAGTTCGTCGTGAAAGATAATATCCTCTGTATTTTTGTTTCCGTAGAAGAGGTAGACCGTGCGGTCGAGACCACTCTCGACAATCTCTCGAATCATCGACATAAAGGGGGTGATGCCGCTGCCACCGGCGATGCAGACCATCGCTTTTTCATGGACGAGGGGATTGAAGTAAAAATTACCGGCTGGTCCCGAACACTCCAGGACATCACCGATCTTTACCTCGTCCAGAAGATAGTTTGATACTAGTCCGTTTTCAACCCTTCGTACAGTTATATCGTAATATCCAATCTGGTTCGGTGAGGACGATATACTGTAGGGACGACCCGTAAGGATATTGCCGATGGTCGGGTACAGCGAGATGTACTGCCCTGCCATAAAGGGGGGCAGATAATGGTTTTCCGATACGAGACGAAAGGTCTTCGTTGAAGATGACTCCACGATGATATCGGCTATCCGAAGGTTGAGCTTTGCTGGATGCAGGCGTTCGACAAACGGAGCCGTCTCGTACTTCACGGGGATTATGTTTTCACGGTACTTCCGGGTAGCCTCGACTTCACTGATAATCTCATTGTATCCGTCAAATTCCTCCCATATTCCTCTTTTCATAGTTCTTCTCCTCTTATTTCCCGAGTTGTCGTGTGATTGACCTTGCTACTGCCTTGCCGGAATTCAGCGTGGGTTCAAAACCGCAATCTCCCGCCCAGCTTCCCGCGAAGTAGAGTCCCTGAATCGGTGATTTCCGATCGGGCTGAAAGAAAAGGGAGTCTTTTATGAGCTGCTCGTATCCATAGATTGAGCCTCCGGGATGACCGAGGTATCGCATGAAGGTCATCGGCGTTGCGATCTCGATTTCTTCAATATGCTTTCGAAGGTCGGGGTAGATCTGCTCCATACGATGAAGCATACCTTCAGCGCACTGAAACTTCACATCGTAATACTTGTGCGGATCTATGTTCAGCCAAGCGTCACCGTATTTCAGTGTTACCGTATTCGTCTGACACGTTCCCGGCGGAGAAAAATCGGGGTCAGTAATGTCATAGCAGCTAAAGGCCATGAAATCGTCGCTGATACCCACATTCCACATATTATTGATGATTTTCTCAGCGGAGGTGTCTGGGTTGGCAATGAGGAAGTTCATCGATTCGGTAATGCCGAGTTCCTCCGGTTCGCAGTCATAGCCAATGAACATGGTAAATGCGGAAATGGCGACATTTCGTGACTTGATCTCCGTGATCACGTTTTCGGGAACGTGGGCCCGATCTATCATGTGGATGTAGGTATAGGCCTGGGAGGCGTTGGATACGACGTAATTCGTGGATATTTCGTCTCCATCTTCCGTAACAACCGACTTTACCGCCCCCTTTTCTATCACTATTTTCTTCGCGCCGCAGTTGAAACGTGCATCACCGCCATAGGAGAGAAATTTGTTGAAGATCGCGTTGGACATGGCCTGGGATCCGCCCTTCACATGAAAGGGTTTAAATTCAGAATACTGGAAGAATAACATGGCAATGTACGCAAAAGAGAGGCGGGACGGTGGAACCCCGAGGTATCCCCAGTAGGCCCCAAGAATCGCCTTGAGCAGGGGATCCTTAAATCTTTCATTCAGGACAGATTCCACATCGCGAATCGCATAGGCATAGAGGGTGGGATATTTTTTCCGGGACGGCTCGGGATCGCGAAAGATAAATGCACCCATCATATCCTGTGCAAACTGTGCCATGAGATCGAAGAAGCTCTTTATCTCATTTTTCTCATGCGGAAATTTCTGCTGGATTGCCTCGATTACCTGAGGAATCTCTGTTTTAAGCGGCAGACGAAATCCGTCCGGCATTGCCACCTGGTAGAGATCAGGGGCTTCCACAAATTCCAGATCATTTGTAATCCCGAGGCTGTCAAAGGTCAGTCGGAGTGGCCCCGGTTTTTCCGGCGTGCCGAGACCGCTCAACTGGTGGAGCGCCACCTCGAATTCAAAGCGTCCCCGGCAAAAGCTCGTTCCACAGCCGCCTGGAATATTGTGCCGCTCCAGCAAAAGGACTTTCAAACCCTTCTGGGCCAGAGCACAGGAGGCCGTAAGCCCTCCATTACCCGCTCCAATTACAATCGCATCATAATCTGCCATACCGTTTTCTCCTCTCCATGGTATCGGCCGCAACCATTTCCGATAATGTTATACTGATGATTCAACATGTTGCTTATGATATATTTAAGGCGACCCTCTTAAACTCTTAAAATCTGAATCTCTCTCTTTTCGGCCATGCTCGTCATTTTCGGTAAAGAGTTTTTTTAAGATTTCAAGCTCAATACAGATGTCTGTCGCAGGAAACCCATGAGAATATTTGTCCAATCCTTACTGTACCACCCTGAAAATATCTTCAGTCAGGCAGCCTCCTTATGAACGAGGATCGTGAATTCATAAAGCTTAAAGTGCAACTTCACAGTTCACTATATGCATTTTCCGATCCTGTCAAGGGATATTTTATATAACCATATTTGCATGAATATATCGCATTATAGTCGGTTTCAGGAATCATGAGAATCGGCTGGATTAACCGGTAATCAGTTGAAGAAAATCCGCTATTGCCGACATGTAGGCCCGGAATCCTCTCATGAATATCGTATTATGATCGGCTTCGGGAATCATAAGAAAGCGCTTGTTCCGGGACACGCAGGCCCCGTAGAGGGCTTCACCGTCGGTAAAGGGAATGATGTGATCGAACTGAGCGTGAATAATCAGCGTAGGTTTTTCAAAGGTTCTGATCTTTTCAATGTTCCGGCAGCCGTCCTCTTCGGTAATGTCCATCCTGGAAAGTGAAACGCCGATTAACCGGAGAAGCGGCAGCAGGTAAGCGAATCCGCTGTCAATGATGAGGCCATCGATTCGATCTTTATACTGCTCGGCCAGTTCAAGTGCCGGCGCGCTGCCCAGTGATCGGCCCATGATTATCAGAGGACCGGTAAAATCCCCTTCGTCGAGCCAGTCCGAAATATATTCAAAAATGACATGAGAATCACGCATCATACCCGTTACCGTGGGGGTTCCTGTGGAGCGACCATATCCCCGGTAATCGACTGGGAGAAAATTGGCTCCCGTCTGTATATATATGGGACCTATCTCATCGTAGTCGGCCACGATCTCGCCGTTTCCATGGAAAAAGAGGATTGTTGGGGCTGACTTTTGCGCATGGTAAAAACGGGCGCCGATGGTTACATGATCGTCCACCGGTATCTGTAACTCATGAACATCCCCTCCCGGTCTGAAAGAGCCCTCTTCGCGACGCGGATAGAAGAGATAGTTCAGGATTTCAGGTTTGTCGAAAATCCGGTAGTCGATCTGAGAAATATCCGCCATGATATTTCCCCCTTTGAGTTTTCTTATCGCAACTTCGCAGACATTTTCCAAACGACGCTGATCGCACCGCGGGATATTCATTTTAAAATCACACGCTGCGCATTCACGATCTTTGTGAACATTACTCTAAACCGAATTGTACGTTTCTTTTAACCAATCGCGTATCTCGATGTTTTGCACCAGAATCCCTCGCCTTGCGCAAGGAGGAAGGATTTTTTGTCTGGGAAGAAGAACCCGGTCTTTTCTCTTCAACCTATTCGAATGATTTTTGCACGGCTTTCTGCCAGCCGAGATATCTCCCTTCCCTGTCTGTCCGCTCCATGACAGGAAGCCACCTCTTCTCTTCGGACCAGTTCTGCTTCAGCTCGCCAATATCAGACCAGAAACCCACAGCAAGCCCTGCGGCGTAGGCGGCTCCGAGTGCCGTCGTCTCCGATACCACCGGCCTGATAACAGGAACCCCCAGCATATCCGACACAAACTGCATTAGCATTTCATTGTGTACCATGCCTCCGTCCACGTTCAGCACGGACAGATCTACACCGGAATCCCTGTTCATGGCTTCAACTATATCTTTCGTCTGATAGGCGTTGGCTTCCAGCACCGCCCGGGCAATGTGACCTTTGTTCGCATACTGTGTCAGTCCGGCGATGACACCCCTCGCGTCACAGCGCCAGTATGGGGCAAAGAGTCCTGAAAACGCGGGAACAAAATAGACTCCTCCATTGTCTTCAACCGTGCTGGCCAGTGCCTCGATCTCTGATGAGCTGGATATAAGACCAAGATTATCTCTCACCCACTGCACAAGGGCCCCGGCTATCGCGATGGAACCTTCAAGACAATAGACGGGTTTATCATTATTTATCTGGTAGGCCAGCGTTGTAATCAGGCCTTGACTGGAGGGAACGGCTGTCGTACCTGTGTTGAGCAGCAGAAAACAGCCGGTCCCGAATGTATTCTTGGCTTCTCCCTTTTCAAAACAGGTCTGGCCAACAAGCGCGGCCTGCTGGTCTCCCAGTGCCCCGCATACCGGAACACGTGCCCCTAACGGCCCGTCCACGGATGTAACACCACGGTAATTCCGATCACTGGAGGGGACAATCTCCGGCAGCATCCGGCGCGGTATATCCATGATATTCAGGATGTCATCGTCCCACTCAAGTGAATTCAAATCCATGAGCATGGTGCGGCTGGCATTGGTCACATCGGTCACATGAACACCACCGTCAGGCCCGCCGGTAAGCCACCAGATTACCCAGCTTTCCATTGTGCCGAAGAGGGCCTTACCCTTGAGGGCGTCTTCCCGCACACCGGGAATATTGTCCAGTATCCACTTGATCTTCGGCCCTGAAAAATAGGTGGCTACCGGCAATCCGGTCTTTTCGCGGAACCTGTCCTGACCCCCGTCGCCGGTCAATTCACTGCAAATCTCCCCTGTTCGCGTACACTGCCAGACTATGGCATTGGTGTAAGGTTCGCCATTATCCTTATCCCAGACAACCGTGGTCTCACGCTGGTTTGTAATGCCAATCGCGGCCAGGTCCACCCCACTGATTCCGGACTTACCCAGCGCGCCACGGATAACATCCTCAGTATTTCTCCATATCTCAAGGGGGTTATGTTCCACCCACCCCGGTTTGGGAAAGATCTGTCTGTGTTCCTTCTGATCGAGCCCGACGATCTTCCCGCTGCGGTCAAAGATAATAAATCGGGTGCTGGTTGTTCCCTGATCCACAGCGCCAACATATTCCGCCATTTACAGATACCTCTTCTATTAAATATGTTTCAGGAGCCAGGTATCGAGATCATCTAATACCTGTTTTTTCTGTTCATCTCTCTCATTGTATATCTCGTGGTAGAGGCCATCGTAGACGTAAAGTGTCTTGTCCTCCGAGCTTAAGGCTTTAAAGAAACTTGCCGATGTGTCCACATTCGTAAGGTGATCATCACCCGCCAGCTGCATCAGCAGAGGAATCTTCATCTCCGGGGCCGATAGATTCGCGGCTTCCATGGCCGACAGGAACTCGGTAAACCAGCGGGCGGTCACTTGATCATGAACGAGAGGATCATCTATGTATGAGCGAACCACACCTTCATCATGGCTGATCTTTGATGCATCCAGTTCATTGGAAAGACTGAGAGTCGGCCAGATGGTAGACATAATTTTGCCGGCAAATGCCTTGACGACAGGTATATCCACAGTTACACCAAGCGATGGGGAAGAGATGATCACGCCATCTATCATTTCCGGAAAACCGGCGGCAAACCGCAGTGCGATAAGTCCTCCCAGGCTATGCCCCAGAAGAAAAATCTTTACATCTCCGGCCATTCCATCCCTGGCAATTTCAACAAGTTTGCGAAGGTCTTCCACATACTGGGAAAAGGAAGATACATGGCCCTTGCGACCATCGCTCTGTCCATGCCCTCTGTGATCCGGCGCCCATACGCTTATGCCGAGGGGAAGGAGCCTTTCAACAACATTGTCATAACGTCCGGAATGCTCACCCAAACCATGGGCGATTATCATCCGCGCCTTCTCGGTGTCGGCCTGGCATCTCCTGTAAAAGAGATCCAAGCCGTCCGCGCTTCTAAAGCTTCCATAATCAGCAGAAAATTTGGCCATACAGACACCTCCTATGCCCATACAATAAAAATATAAATAGTGGAGCTTCCTGGGAGAATGTATTACGACTGGCTGGTCCAGTCGGGTTCTCTCTTTTCGAAAAATGCCATGGCACCCTCAATTGCATCTTTGCTTTTGATGATCTCTTCAAAGATATCGGCACTTAATTCATACCCTTCCAGGTTGCGGTTTATAACCTCCTTTGTGTATCGAATCGCCAGAGGACCTGCTTTGCGCATCCTGGCCACCATGTCCAGAACCGCATCCATAAGTTTGTCATGTTGCACTACCTGATTGACAAGGCCTATCCTCAATGCCTCTGCGGCGGATATGCGTTCACAGGTCATGATCAGTTCTTTTGCCCTGGCCCTTCCAATCTCGTCGGCAAGCCTTATCATCGCGTAAGGACAGGTGACCCCCCTAATCGGCCCGATAAACCCGAAATCGGCCCTGTCGGACATGATTATAATATCACACATAAGCGCATACTCAGCACCATGTCCAAGGGCATATCCATTCACCGCCGCGATGGTGGGTTTGGGTGAATTGATCAGTTTCAGTACAGGAGATTCTCCGGACTTGACGTCAAATGCTCTCCGGATCATCTCAATGGTTTTCGACGGATCACTGAAATCCGCCCCCGAGGAAAATACCTTTCCGATACCGGTAAGGACAATAAAACGGATGTTATCGTCCGCGTTGGCCAGGTCGACCGCCTTGCCAAGCTCCTCTGAAAGCTCAAAAGATATGGCATTTTTCATTTCAGGACGGTTCAGTCTTATGACAGCGATATCTTCACTTATCTCATATAAAATGGTCTCAAAATCCATGTTCCCCCCTTCTTGTCTCCACTATGTGTCAGAAAACCGTTTTCAGTCCCTGAGCATGATCTCTTCCATCCTGCCAAGCGCCTCCTCCAGTTTCTCAGGTTTGGATCCTCCGGCCTGGGCCATGTCGGGACGCCCGCCTCCGGTTCCCCCGACAACCGGCGCAAGTTCTCCTATCAGCTTACCCGCGTTATAGCGGCTCGTAAGATCCTTCGTCACCATGCACAGGAGCATGGCTTTATCCCCTACTCTGCTCCCAAGCAGCACAACACCGGAGGAAATTCTGTCCCTCACCTTATCTCCGAAATTACGAAGGGTCCGCACATCAGGCACATCAACCACAGATGCGAGCAGCTTAACACCCTTTATTTGCTTCACCTTATCAAGAAGGTCAGAGGAATCCTTCGCCGCCAGTTTCCCCTTGAGGGCCTCGATTTCTCTTTCAAATTCCTTCTGACGCTTCAACAACTTGTCGACCCTCTCCGAAAGATCCAGCGGGTTGGTTCTCACAAGAAGCGCAGAATCCTTCAACGCCCTTTCCATTTTCTCCACATACCGCACGGCCTCCCTGCCGGTCATCGCTTCTATCCTCCTCACACCCGCGGCAACCGCCGATTCATGGACGATCTTCAGAAAACCTATGTCGCCAGTGCGCCGGACATGCGTGCCTCCGCACAGCTCCATACTGAAGTCTCCCATTCTGACCACCCTTACCGTATCTCCATATTTCTCATCAAACACCGCTGTGGCGCCTGTTTTCAAGGCATCCGCATGGGATAGCACCCTCGTGTCAACAGGCACGTTTTCCCTTATATACTCGTTGGCCACCCTCTCGATCATTTCCATCTCTTTATCTTCTATACCCGCGAAATGGGTGAAGTCGAACCGTAGCCTCTCGGAATTCACAAGAGAGCCGGACTGTTTAACATGATCGCTCAGCACGGTTTTAAGTGCCGCCTGCAACACATGAGTGCCGGAATGGTTTGCCTCTATTGATCTTCTCGTTTCAGAATCAATCTTTACATCAACAGATTCACCAACCTTTATCTGTCCCTCTTTGAGTTTGCCTATGTGTGTAAAGAGATCGTCAAGGGGCTTTTGCGTGTCCCATACTTCGAAGAGCGAGTCCTTCCCTTCTATGACACCTGCGTCTCCAGTCTGCCCGCCCACTTCTCCGTAGAATGGGGTTCTATCCACAAATATCTCTCCCCTTTCGCCTGCAGAGAGGGAATCGACCCTTTTATCATCCTTGAGGATTGCGACAACACGGGAGGCAGTTACGTTATCACATTCATACCCATCGAACTGTGTGGAAATTCCATCCATGGAAAGAGCCCTGTATATATCCGCGACCTTCTCTTCGCCGCTCCCCTTCCACGATTTTCTTGCCTTCTCCCTCTGGACTTCCATGGATTTTTCAAAACCCTCCATATCCAGTGACATGCCGCGCGATCTCGCGGCATCCCCCGTCAGATCGGTAGGAAAACCAAAGGTATCGTAGAGTTTGAACACTATCCCGCCGGGGATTATTTTTTCCCCTTTTTTCTCCAGTGACTCCATTTCGTCATTCAGTATCCGCAGACCGGAATCGAGGGTTTCCATGAAACGCTGTTCCTCATTAACAATAACTTTCCTTACATACGATTCCTTGTCCAGCAGTTCCGGGTAACAGTCTTTCATTACCTCTATAACCACGGGAACCATGTCATGCAGGAAGGGTTTTTCAAGACCGAGGAGCTTTCCATGCCGGGCTGCCCTCCTCAGTATCCTTCTAAGAACGTACCCTCTCCCCTCGTTACTCGGAAGAATTCCGTCACTGATCAGGAAAGTTACGGCCCGGCAATGGTCGGCTATGACCCTGATAGATATGTCGTCTTCTTCGTTATCCTTATATTTTTTGCCGGTTGCACCTTCAATGTGCAGAATGATGTCCCGGAAGAGGTCGCAATCATAGTTGCTTTCCACCCCCTGCATAACCGTCGCCAGTCGTTCAAGTCCCATACCTGTATCTATGTTTGGGGTTGGCAGCGGAGTCAATGTCCCGGATTCGTCCCTGTCATACTGCGTAAACACAAGGTTCCATATCTCCATGTAGCGCCCGCATTCACACTCCAGGTCACATTCCGGCCTTCCGCATCCCACATCTTTACCCAGATCGTAATATATCTCCGAGCAGGGGCCGCAGGGACCGGTATCACCCATCATCCAGAAATTGTCTTTTTCTCCCAAACGAACTATACGCTCCGCCGGCACCCCGATCTTTTTATTCCATATTTCAAATGCCTCATCATCATCCCTGAAGATACTCACCCACATCCTGTCTTCGGGAAGGCCCATGACATCCCTGAGGAACTCCCATCCCCATTCTATGGCCTCATTCTTAAAGTAGTCTCCGAAGGAAAAATTGCCCAGCATTTCGAAAAAGGTGTGGTGCCGCACGGTAAACCCGACGTTTTCCAGGTCATTGTGCTTTCCACCGGCCCTGACACACTTTTGCGATGTGGCGGCCCTCGTGTACTCGCGCTTCTCAAGACCCAGAAAAAGGTTTTTGAACTGGGCCATGCCGGAGTTGATGAAGAGCAACGTCGGATCTTCCTTCGGAATAAGCGATGAACTGGCTACGACCGCGTGCCCCCGTTCTTTAAAATATTCAAGAAACTTTTCTCTGATCTCACTGCCTGTCATTAACATATGTCTCCTATACAAAGTTAATTCATAGAGCCCTTCAACAGGCCCATGGTTAAAAAGTTAAACATCCAGAACACAGCGTTTTGCAACCGCACGCAGCTCTAATTTATTGTTTCGGTTGCCAGACTGCAAGTTAAATTTTCTCCGCCGAATGTAAAACTCATCTGCCATTGCTCGCTGTCAGGTGAAGTTATTGGTAAGGCAGAATTTCTAACATTATTATACGCTCACAAATATGAGTCCATAAAATTATTTCGAAGAATTAAGTGTATGTCCTCCGAATTTTTAACGTTGTGGATAACCTGGAAAAGAATCCGGTTTTTTGGATCAGAATTCAACCACCTGTTGACCCAGTCTTTGTTTTGGGAAAAAACCTAACACCGGGTATATTTTCAAAATCTGAATCTTGTGTCCAGATTAAACATTCATACGATTGAGCCGTAGATAAAATAATACTGTCGGCCATGGGAAGGCCATAATGCAAACTCAGCCTGGAAGCATTGATTGCGATACTTGTTGTAAGATCAATAATCGTACCTTTATGCATGGCAGCCACGGCTTGAAGAGCTTCATTTTCGCCAGATTCACGCAACACCACTTTGAATACTTCATATATGGTGATCACTGGTACAATTAAAGACGATGGGTCTTAAAGAGGGAACGCAAATTTTTCAGAATTCGTTCCCCCTGAAAAATATTCAAGCCATCCTGAGGAGTCGACAATATTCATAATCTGTCGCCCTCGCGAACAAACTCGGTATTAATTCCCTTAAGGAATCCTTTTAGCTCAGACATGTCTCGATCGGGTATAAGCTCTATTCGTCCATCATACTCAATAACCTTCATTTTCTGGCCGGGGCGAAGACGCAATGCAGCCCTTATTAATTTTGGGATAACTACTTGGAATTTTGGTGAAACTGTAACGGTATGCATGAGGTCCCCTTATCGATAGCATTTAAGTATTACGATAGCACCCTCTATACAGTCTTGTCAATCATCGGGGCCAATCGCCAGGCTAAGCTGCCGGAAGGAGCCGTCTAAAAAGGCGTACTACACGGGAAAACACTGGCGAATAATCAAACGTTGGATAGCAGCATTAGCCGTTTTCTTAAACAGATTTTTCATGTCATCACCTATTTAAAATTCACTTCTAACGCCCGGAATCTTGAAACGCGAGCGGTCCCTTGTAAAACCGCCTGTTAGCTGAACTTGCTGTCATTATTACACCTTACAAATATAGGACTGCAAACTATTTTGAAAAATTAAGTGATGTGTCCCCCGAATTCACCCCGAATTCCCCTATGGCAAATAATTTTCAAGCATGGGAAATTGGGTGGATTGGGCAAAGGCTGGGGCGGATGAAACTAAAAAGAGAACGATTAATGCCCGGCAGATCGCTCTCTTTCTATGTAAGATTTCCCAAATCTCCTCACATTCAAATATTGACATATTTTCACCATTTTTTGATAGTTGCATTGCTTTTTGACGAGGGAAATATAAGAAAAACGGTTTTGTATGTCAAACCCCTGTCAGGGTACTCTAATTACATCACTGGTCTGTGCAACTCATGGGGGTCAGTCCATTAGTTGATGCTGACGGAGTTCCTGATAGTCCTTTTCCTGAAACACAAACTTAAATATTTCATTCCAATATTGTCAATAATTTAGTATTGTGTCCCTGAAATTTCTCCTCCCTGGAATTTCTCTGACTATACGAATTCCCGCAATATAGCAAAAACAGCCTCCGCGAATCCTCCCATTATCAGCTCTTGGGATTGAACAAAGAGTTTCCGTCGTTAAATGCCCGGTTCAGCATGAGATCGACTACCTGTATCCCGTTCATCATACCGCCGTAGATGCCATGAGCAAATTTAGGCTGGTACAGGTTTTCTATGGGGGTTTTCATGGGCAGCCTTTTAGGGCCGAACTGGGTTACCAGCGCTGCCATGTCATAGATGCTTCCCGTTGGCGAGCCGGAATAGCGCGAATAGGTGGCCGGAGTCGAAATGTCCATGACCTCGATGTGTTTCCTCAGATCGGGGATAACATACTCTTCAATGATGTCGATAAAGAAATCCGCCCAATATTGTTTTTCTTTCTTATACCTTTCAGGATCATTCTCTCTCCAATTCAGCCAGTCGCGCATACCAAAGGGTACCCCCCGGATGGTGACCGTATTCCTGCCTCCCGTTGTCAGGGACGGGCAGATAACAGCGGTGTGAAAACAGTCCCTGGAGAACGCGTTTTCCCCGCGCAAAAAGGCATCAAAGAGTTTCTCAGTTGTGCCCAACCCGGTGGAGAGCACGTTATAAGGGTAGTCCAGGTCAAGCTTTGTCATATCAATCTTTTCATCGAGACCGAGGGCTATATTGAATGAAGAAGGCGACATTATGGTCCCGTTCAGGCGTTTCACATATGGGGCCGGCAAATTCTCATCGCCTACCAGATTGTGCATGGCTACCATGGGGTCAATCGTGGTCACTACCTTTTCAGCCCGAATCATAGCACCATCGACTTTCACGCCTGTCACTTTACCGTCTTTTACCACGATGTCTTCAACCTTGGAATTGAGGCGGATCTCTCCTCCCCAGTCCTGAAATAACCGGGTCATCGTGGCAGGGAGTTCGTCATAGTATCCGTAGGGCCGGAAACATCTGGTAACCGACGAGAGCATCGCCCCGGCACCCATGATGGCCGAAGCCCTGTCCGAGGGTACACCGGAAAAGGCGGAGAAGGTTTCCAGGATCTCACGGAGATCGGTGTTGGTTATTTCGAATTTGTCGAGCATTGAAGAATAGGTCCGGTTAAGATTGGCAACCACCTTTGGTGCAACAAAAGGCGTACAAATCATATCCTTTAAGGTAGGCAGGGCCTTAAGTTTGCGAACCTGAGCGAACATATCAGCACAGTAGTTCATGAACTTCTCGATTTTGGCGGCATCCTGAGGGAAAAGACTTACCAGGTAGGCGGTCAGATTCTCGGTCCCGACGGGGAGCCGGTATTCCTTTACCTTTCCATCATCTATCACCATGCGTCGCATGAACACACCGGTGTATTGCTTCAAATTCAGATCGATACCAAGGTATTCCAGGACATTTAAAACATCCGGCACAAGCTGGGTGGTTTCGAATACAAAGTCTCCTCTGCGATAGGCTGTAACGTATCCGCCGGGATAAGGATTCTTTTCAATGATGAGGGTTTTTTTGCCCGGTACGTTTTTGAGCCACATCAGTCCGGTACTGAGACCGGTGATACCGGAACCGATAATGATAAGATCGTAAGCGTCACCGCCAGAATAATTCGACTGTATCTCCTCTTTCATCAGCTTTATTTTTTTTGCCATGTCCCCCCCCCTTGGTTTATAGTCGATAATAAGATAATAGAACTTCGCCCGGTTGTGGTGTCCGGTCAATTGTTTTTTTCGGAAGCAGGCGGATCAGATCTTTAAAATGATTCGACTGTACGCCCCGACCGGTCGGGGCATGATAAATAAAGGAAAGTAACTTACTGTATAGCGTGGGGCCTTTGTACCCCACAAAGAGGTTGCCCACAGTGTGGCAAGTCTACAACATTGTTTCAGGTCTCAAGGCTCACAATAGCCCGCACCCATTTCTTTCAGCACGTCCAGTATAAGCCCCACGGGGAATCCCCTGCCAGCGAGGCTTTGAGTCACTCTTCGCTTGCCCTTATATGAAAAGACCCCGAATTCGGATTCCTTGCGTAGCCTTTTCTCAACAAGCTCTTCTATGGCGCGCTTTTCGTCTTTCTCTTCTCTTGCCTCGACAACCGCTTCTTTTATCAGATCGCGGGAGATTCCTTTTTCAAAAAGGCTTGCCTCTATTTTCCTGTCACCCCACAGCCTGCTGACGGCGAGGCTTCTTGCCCACTGCCTTGCAAAATCTTTGTCGTTCAGATACCCAAGATCGGTAAACCTGTCAACAATCTTCTTGATTATGGCACTGTCAAAACCCTTTTCCGCGAGTCTCGTCTGAACTTCTTTGATGCTTCTTCCCCTGTATAACAGATATCGCAACGCCTTTTGCCTTGCCTTTTCATACAAAGGATCATCGTCCACTATTTTTTATCCTCTACCTTTACCCCGTCCTTCTTCAGACCGAATTTCTGGTAGACCTCTTCTCTTATTCTGGCCATTATATCCGGGTTATTCTTCAGGAAGTCTTTGGTGTTCTCCCTGCCCTGTCCTATCCTTTCCCCGCCGTACGAATACCACGCGCCTGACTTCTCAACAATTCCGTCGTCAGCCGCCAGGTCAAGGAGATCACCGCTTTTCGAAATACCTTCTCCAAAGATAATATCAAATTCCGTCTGTTTGAACGGGGGTGCGACCTTGTTCTTTACCACTTTTACCCTCGTCCTGTTTCCTATAACATCCTGTCCCTGTTTGATGGCGGAGATCCTGCGTATATCCAAACGCATGGTTGAATAGAACTTGAGCGCGTTTCCGCCGGTAGTTGTCTCAGGATTACCAAAGAATACTCCTATCTTCATACGCAACTGATTGATAAAAATAACCGTGGTCATGGTCTTGCCTATAGTTCCGGTAAGCTTTCTGAGCGCCTGTGACATCAGTCTCGCCTGCAGGCCCATCTGCGCGTCACCCATGTCCCCTTCAAGCTCGGAGCGCGGCACCAGTGCAGCGACCGAATCTATGACAAGGACATCAACCGCGCCACTTCTCACGAGAACCTCGGCAATCTCAAGCGCCTGTTCTCCAGTATCAGGTTGGGATATGAGAAGATCATCCGTTTTCACGCCGATATTTCTGGCATAACTCACGTCCAGCGCGTGTTCCGCGTCAACAAACGCCGCGAGTCCACCTGCCTTCTGCGCTTCCGCGACAATATGAAGCGCGAGTGTGGTCTTTCCTCCCGATTCGGGACCAAATATCTCAATAACCCTTCCCCTGGGGACGCCGCCGACACCAAGTGCGAGATCGAGACTTATGGAACCCGTAGATATGGCCGGGACATTCGATATAATCTCATCACCACCCAGCCTCATGATGGAACCTTTGCCAAACTGCTTTTCAATCTGGCTTATGGCCAGATCAACAGCCTTCTCTTTGTCCGTTTCAGATACCATAGCGACCTCTCCTTACCGGCATAACTTACCGTTCGTCAAAAAATGTTATTAATAATCCAAAATGAAAAATCAGTGCCCTCCAAATAGAAAAGTGGCAAGTTTGGTATATACCGCTCCGCCGGGTTTCAGCGCGCTTTTAAAGAGTATCAGTTCCCGCGCGTCAAACCGGTGCATACCCGCCTCCCCTGCTATATTACTCGCCTCTTCAGCTCCCGATATTATCCCGCCGCGCGACATGGACCTGCCCAGCGTAAGGTGCGGTTTAAATGCCTTCTTTTCTGCCGGGAAACCACTCTTTTCCAAATCATTTTCAATATCAGACTGAAGGACAGCAAGCCTTCGCACATCCCCGCCGATACCGAGCCATAATACCCTCGGTTTCTTCAAGCCGGGAAATCCCCCGGGCAACCCGACATTCAGTCCGATGGGGGCAATGTCCCTGGCATTCCTCTCGACAACTTCTGAAATACGGACTATATCATCCTGAAACACATCGCCTAAGAATTTCAGCGTGAGGTGCATTCCTTCGGGCCTGGCCCACCTTATCCCCTTCAACGCGGGGACCAACCTTTCTTTCATTTCCTCTATCAGTTCTTTTATATCCGGCGGAAGTTCTATTGCAAGAAACGCCCTCATGGATTTTCTGTCATTCATGACAATTGTTTTCAATCCTGATAAACAGGTAAAAAGTCTCTTCGCTGCGAATCCAGGCATATCGTGAATCAACGCCGGAGCTTATCTGTGATTTTACATACTATGTCATTGTCACGTCAATCTATCTCTTCAATGAGAAACTTTCTCAACATATTCAGAGCTATCTGCGAAGTCATCTCCTTTATTCTCCTGCGATCCCACCGGAACTGAAACCTGCGGCACGTGGTGCCCCGCCCTGTTGACAGGGCGACAAAGACAGTCCCCACGGGTTTTTCCTCCGTTCCGCCTGTCGGGCCCGCAATACCAGTTGTGGCCAGTCCAATATCCGTACCCGCGAGTTTTTTTACGCCCTCCGCCATAAGTATCGCAACATCTTCACTCACGGCACCATGGCTCTCTATGATTGAGGCGGGTACTCCGAGGAGTTCAACTTTTGATGTATTGCTGTATGTAACAACACCCCTTTCCAGAAACACAGAACTGCCTGGCACATCTGTCAGACGGTCGGTTATCAGCCCTCCGGTACAAGACTCGGCCACCGAAAGTGTCAGCTTTCTCCCGGTCAGGAGCCCGGCCGCCACTCCTTCCATGGTATCGTCTCCGTAACCGAATATATATCTGGACAGTTGTCTCTCTATCCTCTCACATGCAACCCTTAGATTCTCTTCCGCAAGCCCGCCGTCTTCTCCCCTGGATGTGACAACGAGACGTATCTCCGGAAACCTGGGGTAAAAGCCGACACTCACTCCCGGAATCTCCATATCTTCATACGAAAGGGCCTGATCTATTTGTGACTCTGTAAGTCCAAATACCTTTATCGTCTTTTTCGTAACATGTTCACGCCATTCGATCTTTTCCCTGAAGAGGGGAATCACTCCGTCTGAAAGCATCTTTTTAGCTTCGCCTGGAACTCCGGGCATAACGGCAACAGGCCTGTCGTCTCTCTCGAGGAGAAAGCCGCAGGCGGTACCGACAGGATTATCTATAATGGCGGCCCCCTCGGGGAACATGGCCTGCTTCGCGTTATTCTCAGTCCACGGGAGGCCAATCCTGTCGAATCGTTCCTTAAGCCGTTCAAGGACTGCTTCATCTGTGTATAAATCCAGGCCAAACGCGCCGGCAACAGCCTCCGTTGTTATATCATCCACGGTTGGACCGAGCCCCCCCGTGACGACCAGCGCGCCGGAGATCCCGAAAAGATACTCAAGCCCTCCCTTGATGGCATTTTCATCGTCACCCACGGCCATTACGGCCGATACACGCCACCCCTGTGCATTCAGCTCACTCGCGATAAAGGACGAATTTGTATCCACTGTCATGCCGCTTGTCAGTTCATCTCCTATCACCAGTATTCCGATATCCATTTCATTCCTTTTATTACTTTGTAAATCCCGATTCAACGGGACTGCGTTCCGCTAAACCGCAAACCTGATAAGCAGGAGCAGCATTATGTTTGCATAAATGCCTGCGACTATGTCATCCCCCACCACGCCATAGCCTCCAGGAAGCGTCCTCTCACAGAGGCGTATGGGAAATGGCTTGATTATGTCAAAAACCCGAAAGAACAAAAATCCCCAGAATATATGCCAGACGGTCGGCGCAATCAGGAACATGGTGACCTGAAAACCCACTATTTCATCAATAACAATCCGGCCCGGGTCTTTCTCATTGTATATCCTTTCCGCCTCCTGCGAAACGTAAACGGCAAGAAACGTGAAAGCGATAATCGACAGGAGATAAAGCGGCCATGGGAAACAGGAAAACAACAAATACACAAATATCCCCACAAGCGTTCCCGCCGTTCCGGGAGCAAAAGGCAAAAGCCCGCTGCCCAGACCCGTTGCCGCAATCCTTATAAACCTGTCATGCATGGTATCTTGCCCCACTCACTTTGCTGCTCAGAGAAGTACAATGACCACCTCACTTTGTCAATGAATAACTCGGTGCCGCACCTCCCCTCTGACTGAATGGCTCCGGCGGAAAACCTTTATTCTCTTGACACCCGACATGCTTTTTTTATATAAAGACCGCGCCTTAATGTTGATTAACTAATTGATTCATATGAAGGTTACCATGAAACCACAGGGGACACAGATAATTGCCGAATTCTTCAACTGCTCGGCGGATATACTCAATGACAGCGAAGTGATCGAACAGATAATGCGCGATGGGATTGACGTCTGCGCACTGGACCTCGTGAGCCTCAGCAGCCACTGTTATGATCCAATTGGAATTACATCAATCGCTGTCATAAGCGAGTCACACGTAGCGATACACACATATCCCGAAGCACGGCACGCTTCTCTGGATATTTTCACCTGTTCCCGCGACAACCACAAATCTCTTAACCTCCTTGATTATTTCAAGGAAAGATTTACTCCCGGCAGCACGCGAATTGCGGAGATCTCAAGAGGGAATCCAATCGAGGTGAACAGCCAGAACTGGATAACGGATGACAACAATCTAAGCGGATTTGATATAAGGTACCATATTGATAAGGATATCTTCAGCTGTATATCAAAATATCAAAATATCAGGATTATAGACAACAGGGATTTCGGAAGAATGCTCTTCCTTGATAACGATCTTCAGATAGCCGAGAAGGATGCCTTTCTCTACAACGAAAGCATGGTGTCTCCCCTTATCGAGGCCGGAATCCCCCTGAACAATGTGGCAATCCTGGGCGGGGGTGATGGAGGGGTTCTCTACGAACTCCTGAAATACAACCCGCAAAAGGTCACACTGATAGATATAGACGGGGAGGTTACTACCGCGTGCGGGAAATATCTGAGAGGTGTATGCCACGACGCATTCGACGACGAAAGGGTTGAAATCATAAACGACGACGTTATCAGTTTCCTTGAGAGTAACCACCGGTTCGACGCCATCATCTACGATCTGACGATGCGCCCGGAGGCATTTGTTGCCATGGACAGGGAAACTTTTCTTGACAGACTTTTCACGAAGATCAAAGCCTGTCTGAACCCTGCCGGCATGATCACAGTTCAGTGTTGCTCTGATTACGACGAAGAAATCCTTAAGATGGCGGATGGTATCCTGACAAAGTTCTTTTCTGATGTCAGGTTTACAAAAACATTCATACCTTCTTACTGCACGCCCTGGATATTCGCATCAGGCGTTAACAGATAGCGACCTTTCAAACGGCCGGGACCTTGTCATATTCCAGTCTTATCGCTTCAAGCTCAACCATATCGTAGTGCTCAGCCCTGCCATAGAGATCAATCACTTCTTTGACCGGACCAAATACTGTTCCGGAGGCCTTTAGTTCATATTCGTGCAAGGGCGTGTAGGCCTCTACCCCCTTACCCTCTGGTATCACTGTCTCGCTGGGTTCATAATCGCTTACCTGGAGATTACTGGGCAGATCACCGAACAAGGCCGACAGATCTTCCCCCAACTCCTTGGTAAAAGCCCGGTAACGAAACTTGAATGACGCCTGATTAATCGCTTTCTCGGAGACTACCTTCAGCGCAAGCTCCGCCTTTCGCTTTTCCAGCGCTGACTCAAGCAGCTTGAGAAATCCGGTCCCGATGATAAGGTGAATGCGGCTCTCCCTGATGCCGATAAAACGCATCATCTGGCCGAATTTGCCTTCATTTTCCACATGGTGATCCTCACCAAAAATCGCCTCACCCTGGATCTCTCTACCCTCAAGAAATCCGACCACAAATCCCCTGACGAGGTCAAGTGATCCCTCTACAACCACTTCGCTATATTCCCTGTTCATGCTGGATACGCCTTTCTCTCAACACCTGCGTCTCCCCGCTAAAAGAATATAAGGGTTACAAGAATGAAAACAGGCATGAGAATAGGAATTGAGTATTTAATCATATATCCGAAGAAACTGGGCATGTTTATCCCGGCCTCCTCTGCTATCGATTTGACCATAAAGTTCGGGGCATTGCCTATATAAGTATTTGCACCCATAAAAACTGCTCCCGCTGAAATAGCCGTCAAATACTTTATAAATTCCGGATTTGCCGTGGCTGCCTTCGCCGCAAGGGCGGCGGGGATCATAGCCTCTGTCATTCCAAGTTTACCGATAGCAAGATTGAAAAAGGTAAGATATGTGGGGGCATTATCAAGGAATGATGACAAGGCACCTGTGACCCAGAAATAGTGGTACGATTCTTTTACAATAGACACAAGACCGGACATGGCGCCTGCATTACCAGCCTTCAATATTGCCAGCGCCGGGATGATTGTCATAAAGATACCGGCGAAAAGCTTTGCCACTTCCATTATGGGGAACCAGCTGAAGTCATTGGCCTCTCTCAAGACCTTGGATGTAAATACCAGAGAAAGTACCCCCATAGTTATAATTCCAAGATCTCTCAAAATACCCTGATATCCCAGATGCACCCCTGAGATCATAAGATACCCGGGTTTCCAGTAACCACTCATCAGCACGAGCATGACCACGCCAGCGAGAAACACAAAGTTGATAATACCCTCAATCTTGAAGGGAATCTTTTCCTCAACATCCCCGGCGTTAACAGGTATCTTCTCTTTCCTGTAATGGAGCGTATCAATAATATAAAACATTACCAGCAGGATTCCCGAGGCGGTCAACATATGTGGCAATAAACCCGTTGTCACCCAGAAGAATGGAACATTATGAAGGAACCCTAAAAACAGAGGGGGGTCACCCAGCGGCGTGAGAGATCCTCCTATATTTGCGACAAGAAATATAAAGAAGCAGACAATATGAGTCTTTTTCAGACGGTCTTTATTCGCCCTGAGGACCGGACGTATCATAACCATAGCCGCGCCTGTCGTACCCACACACGAAGCCAGAATCGTTCCTATCAGCAGCATAACTGTATTCACCGCAGGGGTGCCCTTCAGTGAACCTCTCACGACAATTCCCCCGGCAATCGTAAACAGACCCCACAGCAGTATAATAAAGGGGATGTAGTCTATAAGATAAATGTGGAGTATATGGTAGATGGCTACATTGCTATAGGTCCAGAGGAAGGGAACAGCAAAGAGCAAAGCCCAGAAGGCAGAAATCTTCCCGAAATTATTATGCCAGAAATGGGGGGTCAGGAGGGGACACAGAGCTATCGACAAGAGAATCCCGGCAAAGGGGAGTGCCGTCCACACGGGGAGTTCTGTCCCGATATTATGTACGCCATGGGACGTTGCCTCTGCCGCAATAGCGGAACCGGAAAAAACAAGGCCGCCCAGGACGTAAATCATGACTAATGTCAGAGCCTTCAATAAGCACTCCCTCGAATTCTCCACGAGTCTAATCCTCCTCCACAGAAAAAACAAGCCAAGGACATCTGCTCACCCTGGCTTGAATCGATCAGCGAACGCATTTCCCGCCGCCTGTCTGCGTGGAACGCACAGAAAATAACTTCTAATTTACTAAACAATCGGAGAGCTACCTAACAGGCGGAGCAAAGTTCACGTTTATACGGGATTGTCAGGGGCCTCAATATTTTAAACTCTACCTGGCCCGGACATGCAGAAAGCCTCCCTACGCTTTTTCCGCTATCTTAATCTTTGCCTCAGCCATGCCCAGAACAGCTTTGATCCTCTCGTAACCGGGATCATCTTTGTTTATACCAGCCATCTGCGCTTCCGCCGATTCTTTCTCCTTCTGCACTACTTCGATGATTATGGAGTCCGCAGCCTCGATTGATTCGACCAGAACAGTTGCCTTGAGGTTTGTTATTTCCGCATACCCCTCACCGGCAAAATAATACTTCTTTTTATTATCTTTTGTATAATTGAGCTCGCCGAATTTTATAGAACTCAAAAGCGGCGCGTGACCAATCAAAACCCCGAATTCCCCTTCGCTTCCCGATAATGTCACCTCACCGACAACATCGCTGAACGCGAGCTTTTCAGGTGTAACTATCTCCAACATCAGCTCATCGGCCATCTAACGATCCTCCGGGTTATTCTTCACCAAGTTTAGCTGCTTTTTCTCTGACATCTTCGATCCCACCAGCCATGTAAAATGCCTGCTCGGGCAGGTCATCATGTATCCCGTCCAGGATCTCCCTGAATGCCTTGACAGTATCCTCAACAGCCACGAACTTTCCATCCGTGCCGGTAAACTGGGCGGCCACAAAGAAGGGCTGTGAGAGGAATCTCTGAATCTTTCTCGCCCTGCTGACAGTGAGCCTGTCCTCCTCAGAAAGCTCATCCATTCCAAGAATAGCAATGATATCCTGGAGATCTTTATATTTCTGAAGGATGATCTGAACATCCCTCGCCGTCTTATAGTGCTCCGCACCCACAACGTTGGGGTCAAGAATCCGTGATGTTGAGTCAAGTGGATCAACCGCGGGGTAGATTCCCAACTCTGAAATGGCTCTTGAGAGAACGACCGTCCCGTCAAGATGGGCAAACGTGGTTGCCGGCGCCGGGTCGGTCAAGTCATCCGCGGGTACATAGACACACTGTACCGCCGTAATGGAGCCCTTGTTTGTCGAAGTGATTCGCTCCTGGAGTTCTCCGAGGTCAGTCGCCAGCGTGGGCTGATATCCAACAGCGGAGGGCATCCTCCCGAGAAGGGCCGACACTTCGGAGCCCGCCTGGGTAAATCTGAATATATTATCGATAAAGAGGAGCACATCCTGACCCTCTTCATCTCTGAAGTACTCCGCCGCCGTCAGGGCCGTGAGCGCCACTCGCGCCCTCGCTCCCGGAGGCTCAGTCATCTGACCGTACACAAGGGCCGCCTTTTCGATAACCCCGGATTCCTTCATCTCGAGGTAGAGGTCGTTCCCTTCTCTTGTCCTCTCGCCGACACCACCGAATACCGATATTCCACCATGGTGCATGGCGATGTTATGGATCATCTCCATCATAACAACCGTCTTTCCAACACCTGCTCCACCGAACATTCCCATCTTCCCGCCACGGGGGAATGGGACGAGGAGGTCGATAACCTTGACGCCTGTTGCAAGGACATGCACCGATGTATCCTGCTCCAGGAACGAAGGGGATTCGCGGTGAATAGGCATGGTCTTCTCGGAGCTTATCGGTCCCAGGCCGTCAACCGGTTTACCGATAACATTGACGATCCTTCCCAGACAAGCCTCTCCGACTGGCACGGTTATGGGGGCGCCGGTATCCTTGGCAGCCATCCCCCTTACGAGACCATCTGTTATCTCCATTGCGATACATCTGACCACATTGTCACCAAGATGCTGGGCAACTTCCACAACAAGATTATCCTCTTGATCGTTGATTGTCGGGTTCGTAATCAAAAGAGCATTCAATATGCTGGGGAGATTCCCCTCTTCAAATTCCACATCGATCACGGGACCAATTACCTGCACAATCTTTCCTATATTCATTCCCATCTCCTTAAGTAATGTCTATCCTTTTATGTACTGCTGCTATCCGGCCGCCAGGGCCTCCGTGCCACCCACAATATCCATAAGCTCAGCGGTAATAGCCGCCTGCCGCGCTCTGTTAAACTGCTGCGTGAGGCTCTGTATCATCTCTTCACAATTGGTCGTGGCGTTATCCATTGCTACCATCCTGGCGCCATGCTCACCGGCCGATGTCTCCAGAAGCCCTCTGTAGATTAGCACCCTCAGATAAAGGGGGATAATATGGGCCAGGAGTTCTTCTTCGGAAGGCTCGTAGATGTAATCTACCGCAGATTCAGTTTCTCCCTCATCTGAACCAGCAGGGGATGCCGGCAACAATCTGATAATCGTAGGCCTCTGCGAGGCAACATTTCGAAATTCATTGTAGCACAAGTACAGTTCGTCATATTCTTCTGCGACAAATGACGGCATGGCCTCTGCAGCAATACTCGCAGCCAGGCTTATATCAAACCTGTTCAATTCACCCACATGCTGACCGACGATGTTTCCCTTTTTCCTGAATGAATCTCGCCCCTTTTTTCCAACGGTAACCAGGGATACTTCCTTCCCCTCAGCCGTCTTCGCTTTTGTGAATTTTTGGATTTCTTTTATTATATTCGTATTAAAACCGCCGCAGAGTCCCCTGTCCGACGTCATCATAATAACCCTGACCCTGCTGGATTCCCGCACGGCAAGCAGGGGGTTCGTACTCGAAACCACCCTCGCGGCCAGGCTGTCAAATACATCCATAACCTTAGCCGCATAGGGCCTGAAACTCTCCATCTTCACCTGCGCCGCCTTCAGCTTGGAGGCGGCCACCATGTTCATAGCCCTGGTAATCTGCTTGGTCTTTTCTACACCTACGGCTTGTCTTTTAATGTCTTTTAACGATGCACCCATTAACTACCACTCCCCTGTACCAACTCGAGTATATACAGATGTACTCAGATTTTCGTTTCTCTACTCGGAGACAAATGTCGATCCAAATTCTGCCAGCATCTCCTTAATCCTGTTGTCCAGTTCAGGACTCAGTTCCTTTTTCTCTTCAATCTCCGCCATTAAATCCGAATGTTTGCTTTCAACAAAACTCAGAAGCTGGTTTTCATAATCCTTGATACTTTCCACAGGATATTTATCCGTAAATCCCCTAACACCAGCATACAAAACCACTACCTCCTGGGCCATAGACATCGGCTGATACTGGGGCTGCTTCAGAATCTCAACAAGTCTGATTCCCCGGTCCAGCTGCGACTGAGTCGCTTTGTCAAGGTCGCTCCCGAACTGCGAGAAAGAGGCAAGCTCGCGGTACTGCGCCAGGTCGAGCTTCAGTGTCCCGGCCACCTGCTTCATTGCCTTAACCTGCGCCGCTCCGCCAACCCGCGAAACGGATATACCGACATTAATGGCAGGCCTGACACCGGCATAGAACAGATCCGGCTCAAGAAAGACCTGACCGTCGGTAATGGAAATAACGTTCGTGGGAATAAATGCGGACACATCACCCGCCTGAGTCTCGATAATGGGGAGCGCCGTAAGTGACCCGCCGCCCAGTTTTTCGTTTACCCTGGCGGCTCGCTCCAGGAGCCTCGAGTGATTATAGAAGATGTCTCCGGGATACGCCTCACGTCCGGGAGGCCTCCTCAGGAGAAGCGATATCTGTCTGTAGGCCACTGCCTGTTTGGAGAGATCGTCATATATAATCAGGGCGTCCTGCGCATTGTCCCTGAAGTATTCTCCGATGCTGCATCCAGCAAACGCCGCAATATACTGCAGTGTTCCGGGATCACTGGCACAAGCTGATACGACGCATGTATAACTCATGGCATCGTGCTTTCTTAAAGCTTCCACCACTTGTGCCACTGTCGATTTCTTCTGGCCTATGGCAACATAGATACACTTGATCCCTGTATCCTTCTGCCTGATAATAGCATCTATACATATTGCCGTCTTGCCTATCTGGCGGTCACCGATGATGAGTTCTCGCTGGCCCCTTCCGACCGGGGTCATGGCATCAACTGATTTCAATCCGGTATAGACCGGCTGGTTGACAGGCTGCCTGTCGATAACACCGGGCGCGACCATCTCTATTCTGCTGTAGGTATCCGTCTCAATGGGACCTTTCCCGTCTATAGGCTCCCCCGTGGCATCAATAACGCGACCAAGCACAGCCTCACCTACCGGGACCTGTGCTATCCTGCCGGTCCTCTTGACTACATCACCTTCCTTGATATGTATATCCGAACCCAGGATGGCTACACCAACGTTGTCTCTTTCAAGATTGAGCACCATTCCCAATATACCCCCGGGAAACTCAAGGAGCTCCATAGCCATGGCATTTTCCACACCATAAATTCTGGCAATACCATCACCAACCGACAGGACGGTACCGGTTTCGCTGACATCCAGCTTTTTTTCATAATCTTTTATCTGTTTGGAAATTACCTGCGTTATTTCCTCTGCCCTGATTGCATCCATCCCTTACATCTCCTCCCTTATGAGTTCCCTTATGCTGTTCAGTTGAGCCCTGACGCTGCCATCGTAAAGGGTGTCGCCGATCCCTATCACAACACCACCGAGCAATGATGGATCTTCGTCAATAACCATCT
>Ga0075111_1000072_pt1 | contig 49643 bp, 43 predicted proteins | sample AntAceMetag02UKK_FD_69787 | JGI IMG/M metagenome (GOLD analysis project Ga0075111, IMG submission 69787) | Saline lake microbial communities from Ace Lake, Antarctica - Antarctic Ace Lake Metagenome 02UKK | ecosystem: Environmental > Aquatic > Non-marine Saline and Alkaline > Saline | place... | reverse complement strand
TGAAAAAACATAACATATGCTCTACCCGGAAATGGAAATCAATGCAACAAATAAAAAGGCCAGACTCGTGGAAATATCCCCAAGCCTGGCCTCAATTTAACTTTTATGCTTAATGCTTGTGGCACGTACCCTGTTCAGGTGCGGAGCGCCGGGACAAGGTACTGACGCAGTCAGCACCGAGATTCACGGTGGCGCAGCCGCAGTATAAAAAAGAAATATTTTACCCCTCAGAGACAACAACAACGAAGGCCTGACCCCTACGCCCTTGCTTAAAAGCCCCTTTTTGGCATCAAAAAGTACGCTCTAAGCCCTTTTTTACCCATATTTTTGACAATATTACACATAAAAACAATAACTTAACGGGGTCAGACCCTGACATTAGCCTGACCACAGCATTATTTACCGTTACCAAAAAGCATAATTTTAATTGTTCTGAGAAAAATTTCGAAGTCAAGCAGCAAGGAGAGGTTTTTGATATAGTAGAGGTCATATTCCAGTTTTGTTATCATATCATCATAGGAGGAAGATACTTTAGGAGCATGTACCTGAGCCCAGCCGGTTATACCCTGAGGCACTGTAAAGCGTTGTTCAATATAAGGTATATAATTGCAGAAGGCCTCTTCTATAGTATCTGTACTTGTGTTTTTTTTATCTTTACCATGAAAGGTTAACTTATCTGACTTCAGGGTTAAATTATCAGGGTTTAAACAAAGGTTATCCTGGTTGATATATTGATATACAAAGTCAAACAACTCAGATCTAGGCCCAATCAGGCTTAATTCTCCCTTTAGAATATTGATAAATTGTGGAAATTCATCAAAGTGACACCTGCGAAGCACCTTCCCGACACGAGTCACACGTTTGGTAATACTATTACTTCCAGTCTCTCCAGGTTCAGGTTCTGTATTGGTCATTGTTCTTATCTTATACATATTAAAAATTTTACCATTTCTGCCTATTCTTTCCTGGACAATAATAACTGGCCTGCCACTTTCAATAAAAACCGCAACAAAAGACAAAAGCATAAAAGGAATAGTGATCAAAAAGCCAAGACCTGCACCAATGATATCACACAGGCGTTTGAATCTCCAGGTATTGTAATTAGGCCCGTTTAATACAGCAAAAAGCAGCCATTGGTCATCAATATAGTCAAGCGGTATTTTAGCATCAATTATTTCATAGGCAGTTGCCATATCCCATATCTGAATCCCTGCTTGCCCACATTTAATAATATCTGGCATATAATTCGATACCTGATCTTTTTCCACGGCAAGTATTAGTACATCCGGCTTTAAAGCCTCCAGTGTTTTACTTAAGCTTTCTTTCAGCTCTAAAACAGGTATTAGATCAATGGTGTTTCTGTTTTCTTTATCTTGATAATTAACCTCACCTCCCAACCCCTTCTCCAAAAATGGAGAGGGGGAGTCAAGGAGCTGATGAGGGGGATGAGATTTATCCTCGTCAGGCTCATGGTTGATAAATGAACACAGCGTCATCCAACCTTTTTCCTGCTTGTTTATTTCTTCTGCAATTTCTTTACCCATGCTATTGTATCCAAAAATCACTATTTTTTTGGAGTATTGATTTGGAGAACCGATCACTGAATATAAAAACCGCACCAGAAATATACCCACCAGCACACAACAACTAAAATAAAAATAAGCCCACCTGGAATTAAATTGCAACCTGAATATATAAGAAATAAATACAAGTGTCACAGAACTTGTAAAAATTGCACCAAATATTTTAGCGCAATTTTTTTTTGTTATAAAATTCTGCCTAAAATCATACAAACCAAAAAGATGAAAGCATACAATAAAAATAATTATTGCAGATAAAGAGATAAACCAACCATATCGATAATCAGTTATCGCAAAACTATATCCCAACCTATTAAAGATCGTCGAACCTAATACAAACCAGGGAGCGAAACAAATTACAATAAGATCTCCAAGCAGTAAGGCTACAACTCGTTTAGGTATATTACTTTTATTTGTCAGCACGGTCTATGATCTACCTTTCCAGAATTATGTTTTTATATTTGGCTTTTGGATTTTTAGAAAAGACAACAGAAGAGATAGCTATACTCTTATCCCTGCTTTGATGGATATCTTTGCTGATGCCTAGTTTATAAAGGTTAAAACTTCCGCTTGAAGAGGTTCTTATTATCAGAGATTTGCCTTTGGCTTTATCTTTTATACCTGGAATATGATAGTATAGTTGCTTTATTCCTTTCTTATTCCAAACCAACTTGTCAATAAGCACATCATTGATAAATACTTTGGTTTCCAGAGTATTGTCTTTTAAGTGTTCAGGTTCAGCATATATGGTTAAACATAGATACTCAGTTTCTGGAAAGACTTCTTCACCGGTCATTGGCATTGCCCATCGCATGGTTTTGCCTTTTACATCTTTTATTTTTATTGGATTATAAAAACCATACTCATATTTTCCATACTCAAAGGTTTGAGCATCCCATACATAAAAAAAGACAACAAGACTTGCTATCACTGCTATTTTTAAAGTTTTACTTTCATTCAAATTATCGTAGTCTATTTTTTTTCTATAATTTATTGTAATACCAGCAATAGCAAACCAGAATATAAATTGCTGATTTGATAAAAGAAGTGCATGGCCTGGAATCAAGGTCAACAGATACGCAAAAAGGCCAAACATAAGACCTTTTATTGTATTTCTATTATTATTGTCCAAATCATTTTCAGAGTTATCAAGAAGCTTAAGCACCTCAAAACCTTTTTTAAATACCAAAAAAAGTATTGTTAAAAATAAAAATATGCCTGGGGTGCCGAGTTCAGATGTTAGTTGTAGATAGTAATTGTGGGTATTTTCACCATCACTTTCATGCTTTTTGAGATATAATCTCACACGTCTTAATAATTTTGTTTTATAAATATTTTTGTCCACTGTATAGCGAGAATTTCTATAATATGTGCCTATTCCACGTCCTGAAAAAGGATTTTTATACAAAAGTTCAAGTGCCATTTTCCATGCGAGAAAACGAGTCCTAACATAATCTATTTTAAGAATTGTCTGAGGAGATCTTAGGGTTCTCATTTTATCTGAAACTGGACTATATTCATTAAAAAAGCTATTGCTATAAATATTAACTATAGCAACGCATGCAATAAGCGCTATTGTAAAAACAACTTTTTTTCTTAAAGACAAACCATAAAAGAATGTTAGCAAGAAAACCATAAAAACAAACCCAAAAACGAGCCATGCACTTCTGGATAGAGATAGAAGAATAAGAATCAAAAATATTGCTGAAGAAAAAACAAAAAAAAAATTGATCTTTTGTTTCCCTAATAACTGCAACAAACAAAAAAAGAAAATTAAAATAACACAACTACCATAGGAATGTATATCCTCAAATGGGAAATGAACTCTTATGAAAAGAAAATTATTTGAGTTTTTTAGACTAATTGCATAAAACTCGTAAGCTGAAAAAAAAGCTATTATCACTGCCAGGATACACATTATGCGAGTTGCAGTTATGAAAAAATTTTTCCTATGATATTCAATGGATAAAATTCTATATAAAAAAAGTCCTTGAAGCATGATAAAAGCACTTTCTAAGGCCCAGAACGGATCAAGTTGTCCTAAATTGATTCGAATCAATCTATATAAAATAAAATCTAAGGGATATTTTGTAAGTACCATAATAAGTGAAATCATTATAAGACATGCCAAGGCATCAATCCAAATATCAAAAACATATACGGGTTTTACAGACTTTCCTTTGAATAAAACATGTTTTACAAACCATGATATATATATACCGGCAAATCCAGCACTTAAAACAGGAGCAAATTGAGGAATATATCCCATTTGTTGAATACCGCTTTGAAAAGGAACAAAACATATAAAAATTAACAGCATTAATAATGGATTCCACCATACAGCACAAACTGCAATGATAACGCCTGAAATCCCAGCTGTTAATAAAGTTCCATTAAAAACTCCAAGATCTGCAATAATAAGGCGAATACACAAAAATAAAAATAGTATGAACGGGATATAAGAACCCCAATTTAATAAAAATTGTAATCGCTCTTCATTTCTAAAAACTGATTTGCTATTCATTTTTTTGTGCCCGTGAAGCCTACTCTTATTTTCTTTAATCTGAACTTTTGAAAATATACATTTATTTCGCAAGAACAAACAGTGAATATCTCCCAAATAATTTCGCAGTCAAATCTATACTAAAATTTGATAATACAATTCGTGGAAATTTTAGCATTTTAGATAAATATGGGCATCCTTCATATGACCCCAAAAGTACTTTACAATCTTTTGGGAAAAAATACCTGAAAATGGGTAATCATCTAAAAAAGTGTAAAGTGCTTTTGAAGGATGCCGATCTATCTTTGATCTATCTTGAAAATCCAATGTTGTTGAGCCAATTGGGCCACAAAAGGGGTTTTATCCACATAAAGATACCCCTCATCAATGATGATTGGCAAATGTCTGAATTCCTATGGGAAATTTTTCATTTTTTTTTGCAAGGAGTGCCTATGTATGATGATACAAGATGATTGCAGTGATTGAGGTCAATCATCTCGTTAGCCACCTCTTTTTTTCAGCCATGATGTTAAAAACATCATAACCTACAAATCGACAAATAGTATCAAACATTAATAATTTTACTTATCGCTTCCATATAAGCATCAATAACTATCTTTTCATCAAACTCCCGAATCATCTTATCCCGTCCTTTCTGACCCATAATAGCAATTTCATCAGCAGGCATAAGAAGAATTTTCTCCATTTTCACAGCCAGATCTTCAGCACTTCGGGGTTGGCACAAAAAACCATTCTCTCCATCATCAACAGTTTGACGGCAACCGATACAATCTGTTGTAATCAAAGGTTTAGCCATACTGGCAGCTTCCAGTAGAGACTTTGGAGTCCCTTCCCTATATGAAGGCAACACAACGCAAGTGGCTTCTGATATATAGTGACGGACATCATCCGTTCGGCCCAGCCAGCTAATTACTCCCTCTTTTTCCCAAGAACGAATTTCTGCTTCCGATATAGCAGAAGGGTTATTATGATCCACAAATCCCAAAAGTTTGAATTGTGCTTCAGGATATTTTTTCTTTATTATCTTTGCAGCTCCATAAAATTCGCCAACACCTTTGTCCCAAATCAAACGGGCAATTAGCAAGAAGCATGTCAAAGCACTGTTTTCAGTTACCGGATTTTGAAATGGTTTAAATTTGTGAACATCGACACCTGATCCGGGTAACAGAGCTACCCTATCTCTGTGTACCAGCCGGGAGGTGACAAACAGATTTAAATCATCGGGATTCTGGAAAAAAACAAGAACCGCCCGACTCTGGGAGAGACGGTAGAGATAAGAGACAATTTTTGAAAGCAATCCGCCTTTTATGAAAGCTGTGCCCAAACCTGCTATATTATTTATAAAGGGTATATTAAGGGATTGAGCAGCAAAAGAGCCATATATATTTGGTTTTGGGGTATAATGCAGTGCCAACACAGGTTTGATCAAAGCATAAATCTCACGGTAATCCCTGATAACCCTTGTCTCACGTATTGGATTGGTACCTTTACTGTCTATATCAATGGATATAAACCGGCAATTTTCATTACGGAGTTTTTCAGAATAATCATCCTCTGGAGCAATCACACAGACATCAATCCCTTTCCCCTGAATATTTTTAATGAGAGATAGCCGAAAGTTATGGATATACCAGGATGTGTTGGAAGAGATGGTAATGACAGGTTTCAATTAAGCTCCTTTGATCACAAATCCACTTATGATCTGGGGGAAAAATATCTTTTTTATATGCAACAAAATCTTCACTGCTTTTCCAACCACGCCTGAAACATCAGCACATTCCATAAGAGATAGGCCCAGTCGCGTTTACCGTCAAGATGCTCCAACCATAAATTACGAATGGGCAATGGATGGAAAAAACCTTCCCTGTGTAAACGTGTTTCATCCAGTAAAGCCTCAGCCCAATCCTTTAAAGTGCCCCTCAGCCACTCTCCCAACGGAATTCCAAATCCTGCTTTAGGCCTCTCAATAATCTTTTTTGGCACATACTGGTAAAGCACCTGACGCAATAACCACTTACCCTCTCCATTTCGGAGCTTCATATTAGGAGGTAACTGCCATGCAAATTCCACAACCCGATGGTCAAGGAGAGGAACACGTGCTTCAAGGCTAACCTGCATGCTTGCCCGATCCACCTTAGTCAGAATATCGTCGGGCAAGTATGTCACTGTATCAAGATAACTCATCAGTTCAGTGAAATCGAGTCCATCAGGCCACCGGTCTTGATTAGTTAGAGTTGTGGGAGGTTCATTTGCTCCAATAACTACAGCAGATGGATTTTTCCAGTGAGATACAAGTATTTTGTACATCTCCTCCCTGGAAGCGGTCGGGAGTACTTCAGCTAATTTATGTAATTTATAACCAGGGTTACGCTGGCTCAATCTCGATGGAATAACTTTTTGAAGATGCCCAAAAAAGAGATCCCAATGTTCCGGAGAAATTATCTCTAATATCTTTGCAACCATTTGACGCAGCTCTATGGGAATAAATTGCATTTTCCTGAAAATGCCGGGTGCCCATACATGTCGGTTATATCCTGCAAACAGTTCGTCTCCTCCGTCTCCAGAAAGAGCCACTGTAACATGTTTTTTTGCAAGTTGAGAGACCAGAAAAGTGGGTATTTGTGAAGAGTCGGAAAAGGGCTCATCATAATAATGGGGTAAATTTGGAATTACATCCAACGCTTGCCCTGATGTTACATAAAGTTCCGTATGATCTGTACCCAAATAACGGGCAACTTCTTTGGCATACAGGGCTTCATTGTAAGCACTATTTTCAAACCCAATGGAAAAAGTTTTCACAGGAACATCAGCCTGGGTCTGCATGAGAGCAACCACAGCACTTGAGTCAACGCCGCCCGATAAAAAAGCACCAAGGGGAACATCCGAGATCATGCGCAATCCTATTGCATCGCGCAACAAAGTATCCAACTCTGTAACTGCTTTTTCATCATTAAAAGCAAAAGCATTCTTCATTCCAAAGTTGACAGCATTGGATACTGACCAGTAAGAGTTGATAGATATATCTTCAGCATTTCCCTTGTCTGGCACAGAGATACTCAAAACATTTCCCGGCATCACCTTAAAAACATCTTTGTATATTGAATATGGGGCAGGAATACAGTTATGACGTAAAAAAAGGGCTAAAGCATCACGATTGATTTCACTCTTAAAATCAGGGTGGGCACGCAGGGCCTTTAACTCAGACCCGAAAAGGAACACATTCCCTTGACGACCATAGTAAAGGGGTTTCTCACCCAATCTGTCCCTTACCAGATGCAGAACACGATCCTTCCGATCCCACAATGCAAAGGCAAACATACCGTTAAGACGGGGTAAAGATCCATCAAGGCCCCAATGTTCTACAGCTTCAAGCAACACCTCGGTATCAGAATGACCTCGCCAGGCAATAGTGCCGACTTTAGATTCTAACTCTTTACGAATGGTTTTGAAATTATAAATTTCACCGTTAAAGGCAAGCACATAACGACCAGCATGTGAAACCATTGGCTGATGGCCTTCCGGGGATAGATCTATGATTGAAAGGCGTCTGTGTCCCAATGCCACCCCCACGTTGTCATCAACCCAAATGCCACTGTCATCAGGGCCACGGTGTATGAGAGTATTGGTCATGTGGGACACCACTGAAATGAGTTCTCTGGAATAAGATGAAGAGGCAAAATCAATTATACCGGTAATGCCGCACATATAAATAAAATCCTTATGGAAGAAGTAAATTTAAGCAAATAAAAAGTTTTGGTCTATAACCATATGGGGTCTTGAAAGGCAAAAGGGAGCTTAGGGTGAACAAGAACTCTTTCTTAATCTCTTGTTATTATTGTAAAAATCAAACAATTTCGATTCATCTTAAACCCCTTTTTAGCTTTCACGCCCCCAATATTGTAATGATACGGAGAAGTGTCCCAATCACCTCCAACTTTATGACGGAAACCTATAAACAAAATAAACAGAGTACCACATATCCCACCCCCAAGCATTGAATATTTAGAGTTCCCTAGTAATAAGGTGCAAGAACTCCAATAACCGGAATTATGAATAATAACCAATTTGGAAATTCCGCCCAAATTCGATATGAAATGAAGAAATTGATAGTACTTGGCGCTATTGAAAAACATAAAAACAAGTTATTCTATAGGGGTTACAAAAACTCGTTGGAAATGGCTCTGTGCATCAATTACATCAAAATGCTATTTCAAAGACCCTGTAATTACAGCCACTTTCAAAAAAAAATGCCCGAAATATCCCGACACAACCACACATTTTGGAAAAGGGATTAAGCCTTATAAATCAGGGTTTGAACCACATCACACAAGGCCTGGCGGTAAATATGTAAACCCTAAAAAACGTAAATTTTTCTCACGTTTTTTAGGAACAAAACTTACAGATCCGGTTTTCGTTTTGCCATAGCCATCGACCTCGCTAACCTCCCTTGATTGTAAAGTTGGCTGACTATGGCCTATAGAAAAGCTTTTGTATAGATGGGGTTTGCCTGCGCTTTACTTTTGTATACTTTTGTATATAAATGGAGTCTGCAATCAAAGCCCCAAAAAACAACTGCCCTGTAAGAGTGAAGATCGTACCATAATGGAGCGATGAGATTATGCCAGCTAATAAGAACCATCTATTTTTTTTTTTGCAAATTAAAACCAATAATACTATAATCAATCCCACTATTAGTAGTCCAAGTTTTCTAATTGCATCAAATAACACAAAATCCCCGCCAATTTGACCTATTAACACTCTTGATAAATCACTTCCAAACAAGAAACTATTAGTATCAAAGGCTTTTATAGACATGAATTTCAAGTTTATAAGGTACTTGAGATAATTAATATCTATTTTTGACTTACCAATAGATTCAAACAAATCTGTATATAAAAAAAGAAAAACACAAATCGCAATTACTACTCCCAAAAATAATACCATTTTAGTAAATGTAGATTTCAAAATTCGAGATTTCAAAATTCGTATAAATGTAAATTTAAGAAATAATATCATGAATAAAAATAAAAACACTATAAATGCTGATCCTGAAGCACAAAAAACAAAAGAAAATAGAGCTAAGATAAGAATAATAAAATTTGTCTCTTGTTTTTTTTTACCCACATTATTAAAAAAAGCTGTCTTTAGGGTGACTATCTCTTTTTTTTTGTTTAAAACAAAAAAAAATATCACTATAGCAATAGAACCAGAGACACTTGAATTTAATGCTGCACCATAAGCCCTATAAATCCCATTACCGATATGTGCACGAGAAAAGAAATCAAAATCAAAATCCCGGAAAAAACTATATGGGTTGATATGAAAAATATTAGACATAAAAAATTCTATAAGGATTAACCCAGTAAAACAATATAAATGCCATCTCATTAGTTTAAATTGTCGATTACTCAACAAAGAACAGACAACTAACAATATCCCACCGTAAAATTGCGTAATCTTAATTGTTAATAGAAATGATGCTCCACGAAATAAAAGGGATACAACCATTGCTGAAATTACTATAAGAGAACAGCAGCATATACGCCAATTTTTTAATATTTTATTTGGATATTTTATGTAATTAAAAAAAATCAAAGGATAAAATAAGATCTGAAGAGATATGGCTTGTGAAAAAAAACATACAGCGGATGAAATTTCACTGAATGAAGCAGGCTTTGGAATAATCCCTCTATTTAAAATTTTGTTTATGTTTACCATTTGTTATTTATATTTACCGCTAATTATTATTGAATGAGACCAAAGTGGTCTTTAACATAGTGATCTAAATCATTATAAATTTTATATATATTGCCTTGATTTAGTTTAGTGAGGAATGTTTCTGGTCTTATGGTCAGAATTTCAAAACTCACTATCTTCTAAGAAGGTGAAGTATTGTATTTTTTGACAAACCAGAATAAGTCAATAGATACAGCAAAAAATATTTTGGTGAATACCAAATAATAGGGAGCAACTCTTGTCTTGCCTCTCTAAATAACTTTTTATTAATCATATCGATAGACTTGTAATAATTAATTTTGTTATAAGCTGCTTGGAATGCTGATGAATATTTTTTTTTCAAGAAGTCATTTTTACTATAAATTGAATCTATCGTATATTTAGCTTCCGAAGCAGTTCGGTGTAGCATTTTTTTTGAAAGCGAATTCTGTGACACCCTGTATTTTATAAGAAAAGAATGCAAAACTCCGATAGATGCCTGAGAAGCAATTCTCATAAACAAGTTGTAATCCGGTGAATATTGAAGACTAAGTTTAAACTCAAGCCCTTTCTTTTGAAGGAATTGTCTAAGAATCATTACTGATTGCATATTTATTTCATACTTTCTTAATAATTTATCAAAAACATAACCACTCTTATTTTTCATTCGACATCTTCTAACTTCCTCCCCCTGCTCATTAATAATAATTGCACTGCCATAGCTTAATACATACATACCCCTTTCCATTAAAAGAACCTGCTTTTCAAGCTTATTAGCGATATAAAGATCATCACAATCAAGAAAGGCTATATACTTACCCGTTGCTTTTTTTAACGCATAATTTCTTACTTCACCGAGTGGCACTGTCTTTATGGAACAAAAATATTTAAGGCGGTCATCATAAGATTTCGCAATCACTGCGCTCAAATCGGTTGAAGCATTATCCCAGAAAATAATTTCCCAATCCTGAAATGTCTGGGCATAAATAGAATTAATAGCTTCCTTCAGGAATTTATCGCCATTATAACAGTTCATGATAATACTGACGGCAGGTGTAGAAGGGCTCTTCACCATGATAAATTTTTCTCCCTAAAATACTTTATTGTCCTGTTCAACCCATCATTCAGTGTGATCCTGGGTTGCCATGAGAGAATTTTATTTGCCTTTGAAATATCAGCATACAAAGCCATACTTTCACCTGGTCTGTATGGAAGCACTCCATATTGAGGATCTCCACTGCCGACTATCTCCCTTATCTCTTCAAGGACATCTTTAATTTTAACAGGTTTACCAGATGCGATATTAATTATTTCCCCATGAGCTTCCGGGCACTTTATCGCAAGTAAAATGGCATTAACAATATCATCTATATGGGAAAAATCCCTTAATTGTTCACCCAAAGATACTGGAAAAGTTTCAGATTTTAAACATCCGGCAATTATTTGGGGGATAAATCTTTGCTCATTTTGACCTTCACCATAAATTAAAAAAAATCTTAGGATAACAGCTGGAAAGCCTTCCACGCGATTAAGCATTTGGAGCAATTGAGTAACTCCTGTTTTTGCCGCTGAATATGGTGAAATCGGCATTTCTCTTAACCCTTCATGCTGGGGAGGGGCATGTGAACCGTATTCATCACTACTTCCAATTTGTATAAAACTTTCTAATGATTCCCAATTTAAGCAATTTAAAAGATTTTGCACTCCAGTTAAATGTGTCTTTATTACTTTATTTCCACCATCACGATATTTTGAATGGTCAACATAGCCTCCAAGATTTATGACATAATGATATTCTTTTTCAGACAAAACGTCATATAACTCTTTAAAACAAGTGAGATCCGCTGAATAGTATTCAACATTATTCAATTGTGCATGATTATGCCCTAAAGACAATACGGTAACGTCATAACCTTCTGAAGTCGCAGTACTGACAAGATGTTTTCCTATAAAACCAGTCCCGCCCACAACAAGCATTTTTGATTTAAGCATAAAAGCTATACCCTCCAGGGGGCATTGCCAGACTGCCACAAAGCTTCCAGTGAATCACGATCACGCTTTGTATCCATACACTGCCAAAATCCCTCATGACGGTATGCAACCAACTCTCCTATTTCTGCAGCTTTTTCAAGAGGATCTTTTTCCAAAATAGTTTTATCATTATCAATCAAATCAAAAAAAGTCGGCTCAATAACAAAATAACCTCCATTAATCCAACCCTGGGAGGTCTGGGGTTTTTCCTTGAATAAAACCACCTTATCACCTTCCATATTTAATTCGCCAAACCGAGCACCTGGGTGAACCGCAGTAACTGTAACCATCTTGCCATGGCTCTTATGAAATTCTACAAGTTTATCAATATTTACATTGGCTAAACCATCACCATAGGTCAACATAAAGGTTTCATTTTCCATATAAGGTTCCATCCGCTTAACACGACCTCCAGTCATTGACTCTACACCTGTATGGATTAAGTTCACTGTCCAGTCTAAATCATCATTCTTACTTAATGAAACAACCTTTCCATCTTTAAGGTTTACAGTAAAATCAGAGTTTAAGCTACGGTAGTTTAAAAAATATTCCTTAATAATTTCAGCTTTGTAGCCAAGTGCCAGGAAAAAATCATTATATCCATAATGTGCATATACCTTCATGATATGAAGCAGCATTGGCTGCCCCCCAATTTCCACCATGGGCTTGGGTACAACATCTGTGTACTCTGAAAGCCTTGTTCCAAAACCTCCTGCCAAAATGATAACTTTCATAATCTATACTATTCCCATAAATTAATAATGAATTCTGATTCCGAAACTACAGATAGCGGTATACAACGTTAGTTTCCCATTCCGATACGCTTCCTCCAGGGTTTATTTTCACGGGACTGAAAGAGTGAGCGAGTATCAATGAGCATTGTGTTTTTCCGCATAACCTCTTCGAATTCTTGATCTGCGATTTCCAGATATTGTGGCCATATTGTAGTCACAAATATCACATCAGCGTCTCTTACAGCATCCAACGGTTGTTCAAAGTAATTTACTTTTTCACCAAATACTTCTCGTGTGTTCTCAAGTGCGATATAATCATGTACATTAACCACAAAACCTTTCCCCAATGCAAGCTTTGCCAGTTTGAGGCCCGGTGATTCCCGAATGTCATCGGTATCCGGTTTAAAGGCTGTACCCAGTATGGTAATTTTCCGTATATCTCCTTTGCAATGCCTAAGACCAAATTCAAAAACATGGTTGATCTGGGATTCATTGATACTTAATATTCCATTCAGCAGACGTGATTCTATACCAACTTCCTTAAAAAAAGAGGCCAGGGCCGCGACATCCTTGGGAAAGCAGCTCCCGCCAAATCCACATCCTGCTCTTAGATATGTATTCAACTGGGGAAATATTCTCTTTCCACTTTCAATAGGCGAAACCCTCTTATCCAGGATAACTCCCCGAAACACTTCTTCTGAATCTACACCTTCCAGGTGCTCACAAAGCCGGGCAATCTCGTTAGCATAGGAAACATTCAACGCGAGGTAGGAATTCGCTGTGTATTTAATCATCTCCGCTGTGGTGGGATTAGTAATTAAAATATCGACATTGCTGTATCCCGCATACACCTCTCTCATTATGTTTTCCGCTTTAGCTGAAGTAACACCCAGTACAATTCGGTCAGGAAAGTGAAAGTCTTCCACAGCACTTCCTTCTCTGAGAAACTCCGGATTCATGCAAAACCCAATCTCATCCTCATTTTTTCCAGAATACTCTAAAATATTCTTTTTTACCAACTTTTCTGTTGTATTTGGAATGACGGTACTTTTTACCACAACAACTTTATAATCATGACTCTGTTTTAAAATATTCCCGATTTCTATGGCAGCCTGTTCTATATATTGAAGATCAATTCGTTCTCCATTGAAAGGTGTTCCTACCGCGATGATGATAACTTCAGAATCAAGAACAGCGGGACCAGCTTCTGTTGTAGGCATGATTTTGGATTTGTTTTTCCACATCAGTTCTGTTAATCCAGGCTCATAAATGGGAGATTTCCCATCTCTTATCTGCTGAACCTTACTTTCATCCACATCAAGGCAATATACAAAGTGCCCCTGGTCTGCCAGACAGACACCACTGACCAACCCGACATATCCTGTTCCAAAAACGGTAATGCGCATATTATTTTTCCAATTTATAGTTTTCCTTATACCACTCCAATGTTTTCTTTACCCCATCTTTAATATCAACCTTCGGAGCATAATCAATCTCTGTTCTTGCCCTCTGAATATTGGGACATCTTCGCTGAGGATTATCAGTCAAATAATCTTTCTCCTCACTGATGTGTCTCTCAACTTCTACATCGTCATCCATTAATTCGGCAATCAATTCGGCAAGTTTGAGCATGGAAATTTCTGTACTGTCGTTCCCGATATTGTAGGCTCTTCCGGGTTGACCAAGCAGCAAAACCCTTAAAAAACCTTCCAATGCGTCTGATATGTAACAAAAGGCCCTGGTTGGAGTTCCGTCACTTAACATTTCAATAGCTTTTGTCTCAAGAGCGGACTTGACAAAATCAGGAATCACTCTCCTGTCATGGAGACGCATAAAAAGCCCGTAAACGTTGAAAGGGCGAACAATGTGAATGGGCATGTTTTTTTCTTTTACAAAAGAAGTCGCAATCGTTTCTCCCAAACGTTTGGATTCATCGTAACATGCCCTGGGTCCGGTACAAGAAACATTTCCATTATAATCTTCACCGGTGGGAACGTAACCAGGGTCCGGATTGCCATAAATTTCACTGGTACTAAAATAAAGAAAACCCTTTAAACTTGATTTATCAAGTAATTCCAGCATTTCCCAAAAAGAAATAGCATTGACTCTGATTGTTTCCAGAGGAAATTTACGGTAATAAGTTGGAGAAGCAATTCCCGCACAGTGAATTACATAGTCAAAATCATATGAGGGCAAGTCATTTACAGCGTCTCCAACAATAACCCTGAAACCTTCTGTAAATTCGGAAGTCATATCTTCCAGGTCTACAATACGACTGTCGATGCAGGAAACGTCAGCTTTTTGTGAGAGATATTCCTTATTCAACAAATGAAATAAAGCACAATAGTTTGTTCCTAAAAAACCTGTGTGTCCCGTAATCAGGATTTTAGCGTTTTCAAATTTTTGAATAAGATCTCCCAAGTTTGTAATAACATTTTTCATATCTGAATATACTATATCTTGCATATGATTCTTCTCTCCAATAAAAGTTATAAGCGTTCACAGACTCATAGTTACAAAAGCTATTTGTAACTATTTTGCTATTGAGACAGTTTCGCTAAATAAGTTCAACATTAAGTTGCTGTGAAATTGTTGTGAAATTGGAATTCTCCACAAAGGAACAATTTCATTCACCTAAGCCTTCCCAACTCATTTTATAAGGATCTCTCCAGAAACTTCCCTACTCTTCCCATTGTAACCAGTTCAAAATACGCATCTCTAATTTTTTTACCAAGTTCCCTATGTTCTCTTATTTTTTCCGGAGTGCGATCCTGGTAAAACTGTATAGCTTCAGAAACTTCCTGCGGAGTATAGCAAACCCTCCAGATATCTTCTGTTATGTTTTCCGGAACTGGGTTATGAGTCAACCCATGATTGTTGCCGATAATAATAACCGGAATACCCTTAGCCAAAGTTTCCATGCAAGCAGATGAAGCTGAACTGATAAGCATATCAGACTTTTCAATACAGTCATTAAAATCACCATCCACAAATTCAAACTGCACTGGCCATGAAAAACCAAACGCATTTTGTATTTGAACTGGTGAAACAGTGGGGTGTGGTTTTATCAAAAAACGAATATTGTCTTTTTTTGTCTCAGTTAAAGTATTAAGTACCCCTAACAGATTAAGTGAATCATCAATCATCATAGGAAGCGCCACAAGAATCGTACAAAATTCTATATCCGGAAAGTATTTTCTTTTTTTCCAAACATGTTGGAATCGAAACGCCGGGGCGATGCAAACATCAAGATCAGAGCAAAACCTCCTGGCAGATTGGATCAAGCCCTTTCCAATTACGGCTACTTTGTGGGGGATAACTCTGTTCTTTTTTTCTTCTTTTGTAGGAAACATGCACAGATAATGAGTTGACACGATAAAGCCCTGGTAGCCTACTGTTTCAGTTTCCGGGAAAAATTGTCTGAAGCCTGCGTTCCAGCCTCTGTCAATATTTTGATTTTCAAACCAGCCTATAACGAGTTTCAGTTTTATGCCAGCCTCGTTTAATCTTTTTGCAAAATGGTAATTCAATAAGGGTGCATATGCAGATTTAATCCCACAAAAACTGTTCAACTCTTCGCACACCAAAGGCGAAACATCTACCCCATAAAAAAACACTGATTTAATCTGTAGTTTACGGACTCGAAAAATGTATTGCCACAGACACAAATAATCGCTCCATTGCAAAAAATCATCTTTCAAAATATAATTTTTCTGAGCCTTGCTCAATAGTTTTACAACCTTTATAAACTGCCAGGGTTTAAAACCATATAATTGAGGAACAAAACAGATACGTTTTTTTTCTTCCTTAGAAAGAGTTTCCAGCAACCCCGGATAATAACGGTCTTTTTCAATATATCCTGGCATTACAAAGGTATCCATCAAAGTTAAGGAGGTATCAGGCAATGCTTTGCGTAAAGAGCGAGTTAAACGAACCACAAAATAAAGAAAAAGGTGGCGCAGGGGGAGGCCAAACATAGTATAAATTGGCAGAAACAGTTCTTTCAATTGATGCTTTACAGGTAATCGAACCAATATTACCTTAATATAGATCCCCTGTTTGACCAGATAATTTTCTATAATGATCTTAAATGCCATGGAATCCACAAGAATTTCAGCAAAAGTGTCATTTTTTTTAATCAATTTCTGGAGTAAGGCAATGCAACAGCAATAATGGAAAAGTGGGCTTACTATTGTGTTTCTACTGGCAGGTGAGGAGATCCACCAGTCTATGTTTTTTGAGTGCTGCTTGGAAATAGTCTCAATAGCAATGGTAAATGCATTTTCAATTTCAACTGCAATTTTATTATATAAAATACTCTGGGATGCCGTCAGTTTTCCTCCAAATGTCAGATTAAGCCTATTCACATTTAACCTTTTCAGCTATTTTTTGAAAAACAGAGATATGCCCAGACTCAGTAAAATGCACACCATCATAAGAAAAGCTTAAATAATCGTCTGGAACGTTTGGAGAGGGGACTATAACGATTTTGTCTGAAAAAGAAGAGATTCTATTTATAAAAATATTTGTTTCTTTCAATTGTGCATAAAAGGCATCTGGACGTTTTCTTGAGAAAGAATATTCTGTAATAAATTCGGGTGTTTCCAATAAGTAGATATTTTCAAAGTTTTTTTCAAGGATATTAACAAAAGCATTAGCACAAGGATTAATATCTATGTACGTTAATAACTCATGCTCCCCTGAAGAGAGTCTATATTTTTCTAAATTTACAGATAAACAATCAATATCATCAAACAATATTTTTTTTTGAAAAAGTATATCTTCAGTAATTTCTTGTTTTTTAGGAGTGAAATCCACAAATCCCATGTTTGTAATTAAATTTTTTGCTCTAATATCATTTGAATTCAAGAAATTAAAGAGGCTAAAAAAAACTGTTAAATTTAGAGGCCGACAAATAACAAAGAAAGTTTTCTTAAAAGTCTTAAAATATTCAATTAACAGTCCAGTAAATGTCTTTGTTTTATCATTATCAAGTGAACTCCCCCTTGAATCGAAAAAACAGAGATAATCAACTTCTTTCAAATGGTTATAGGTATCTATAAAAAAATCATTGTGATTATTCAATATTCCGGCAGGAAAATAAATACCACCTATACAATTATTTAGCTTACTCTCCATTAAAAAACTGTTTTCAATCATTTTATAGCCATTGCCCACACATGTGAGCTAAGTTTATTCTCCCGCAAAAAAGACTGAAACTCCTTTACTGCCTTTTCACCTCGACTTGCAAGAACCCTTGCAAATTCATTACTGACAGAACTATTCTTCACAATATCAAAATCCAATTCTCCAGGTGTCCAGATATCTACATGGGAAAAACCAGCTCTTTTAAAAAGTTCTTCAAACCCATTAATGCTAAGGAAATTTAAATGGTGTGGAGGAAATACGCTATTTGAATTTTGGAGAAGGGTCAAAATATCAAATCCTTCATACCCCAACCCGGTTACCAAACAGCAGCCACCCTTACTAGTAAGCTGAAAAAGAGAGTCAATAAATTTATCGCATGAATAAACATGTTCTATAACTTCAGAGCTGATTACAAGATCAAATTTCCCCTTCCATATCTCAGAATGTTCTGCTGTGGTCTGCAATGTTTCAAAGTCTTTTAATCGACATTGTTCTGCCAATTCAGGACTGGGCTCTATGGCAAAAAATTCTGCTGATTTAAAAAGGGGATGGAGTTCTTCCAAAAAAATACCATAACCAGCACCAACATCACAAATAACGGATGGGGATAAATGCCTATCTTGCAAAGCATCGTGAACCTGTTTCGCTTTTTTAACAAACAATTTTTTACGGCGTATTTCTGCTACTGCAGGGAAGAATACATCAGACCAATATTTTGCGGATTCACTTGTTTTGTAAAAAGATTCTAAATCTGCCTCACTTGGACGAGGGGAGCAATAAAGAGAGCCACAAATCAAACACAAAACATACTGGAAACCATTTTTAGAAAACCGCTTTTCTGGTTTATCAGCACCACAGCCAGGGCATGGTACCTCATGAAAATTACTGGCATTAAACATCCGAGCATCTTTCTTACTCAAATCCAAATAACGTTTAAAACTTTCTTTTGGTCTAATTTCCTCTTCTTTCACTTATTATCCTTTATATACATATTGATAAGTTCATCATCAATCATCAAACTAACCACTCGTTTTAAATCCCCCGGTGTATCCACACTCAATGTTTCAGAATCAGTCATAACCATTCTAACTTGTTCATCATTTTCAAGGATTCTCATCATATCAACAGATTCAATTTTTTCCAAAGGTGTTTCAGACATGGAATTAAATTTAAGAAGATAATTCCTTCTAAAAGGAATGATACAGACTTGTTTGAGCATAGGCACTATATCTATCCCCTTTTTACGTGAAGGAATTGGCTCCCTTGAAAAATATAATGCATTGCCGTTTAAACCAACAACGACTTTAACCTCGTTTGGATCTTCAAACTCTTCAACTGTCTTCATTTTAGCCATGAGATTGACAACATTGATTGACGAATCTTCCAACATGGGGTTGATTGAGTGCTCTATCATCTCAGGCGTTACCATAGGTTCATCCCCCTGAACCATAACAACAATGTCCGTCATTTTATCGCTCTGATTTTCAATTTTGAGCATGGCTTCAGCTGTACGGTCGGTGCATCGTTCATGGGTATCCGCAGTCATAACCGCCTTGCCACCAATGCTTTCGATATATTCAAAAATTTCCTGATCGCAGGTTGCCACATAGGTTTCTGAAAGACGGTTGCACATACGTGTTCTATGATATACATGCCCTATCATGGGGATTCCGTGAATCAGTGCCATGGGTTTACCCGGAAACCGGGAACTGCCCATGCGGGCAGGAATTATTGCTATAATATTCATCGTTCCTCCGAAATAAATATTCCTTCAATATTATGAAGTTCTGGATGTATTTGCCTGTGCAACTGCTCAATTATCTGCAAAATTCCCTGCCCTAAATCAATGTGAAGGGAAGCCACATATTTTTTACCCATTCTTGGCGTAAAATTGTAGGGTGTTATTTCATAATGTGAGTTGTTGGGATCATCTGCCAGCTCAATATCTATGCTGTGGCCAAGCATCTCTCCAATCATACGAATTACTTTCCCCACCTGTATCTGCTGATTACCAGTGAAAATAATATACTGATTGGCGTAAACAGGTTTGAGAATTTCCACACTGGCAATGGCAGCATCTTCAACGTGGATGTATTCACGCAGGGCTGTTGGAGAGCCCATGTAGGATATTTTCCCTGCTGTCAATGCCTGATTTACAAAACGATAGATCGCATTGCGCTCATCAGACCTGGGACCATAAAGAGACCCATAGCGCAAAATTGTGTAGTTCAGATTATAATTTTGCCGGTATGCTTCAATATACAGTTCACTGGCCTGCTTGCTGCAACGGTAAAACCCTCCTGATTTGCTGTAAACATAAACTGAGCTTGCAAAAACATAACGTTCCACAGATGCCACACGACACGCTTCCAATATATTTGTGTTACCGAGAATATTGAAACGAACCGTGTCCACCGGCCGTCCATTGGCCTCTCCAATGTCAGCTATGCCTGCAAAATTAAAAACAACATCACTACCGTGAACAGCACTTTGGACTTCATCAATCTTGAGAATATCCCCAACAATCTGCTGCTGATCAGACCTTAGCCATGGAGATGGCCTGATATCAAAATTTGTCACTTCATGCCCTGCATCACTAAGCTTATCGCAGACATGGGAACCAAGGAAACCTGAGCCGCCAAATACAGTAATTTTCATAATTTAATTGCTCTACACTTCATAAGGGTTTTTAGATGAATTGTATAAAAAAACCGCATCAATTCCATAGGCTATAAATTGATATCCCTGTTTTATTTTCTCTTCCAGAAATTCTTTATCAGGCTGCACAACATGCAACCCCATTGGTACGCCGTGCTCTTTGGCCTTTTTATAAATCACATCCAGCGTATTAATGAAATCCGGATTATCAAACTGCCCTGTAATTCCCATGGAACCGGAAAGATCATATGGCCCGATCATTATTGCATCAAGTTCCGGTACAGACAAGATATCATCCAGATTTTCAACTGCATCAATATGTTCAATCTGGGCTACAATAAAGACTTTAGAACTGAAACTTTCAACATATTCATTGAAATTGCTACCAAATAGATTTGCACGGGAATACCCCACCCCTCTTTTACCTTTTGGAGGATAATATGACCAGGAGACACCTTCTTCAAGTTGTGCTCTACTCTGGATCATGGGAAGAATAATTCCCTGGGCACCTGCATCAAGGGCCTCTTTTATATTCTGCTGTGTGCATTGTGCAACCCGGGCAATGGGAACTGTTCTGTTTATTTCCAACGCACGGAAAATATCCTTGATCATCGAACGGGAAAAATTACCGTGTTCCAGATCCACAGCAACCCAGTCATAACCGGATTTGCCAAGAATTTCAGCAACATCCGGACTGGAAAGCTGCAACCAGCTTCCAATGGTATGTTCCCCGTTTTTTAGTTTATGCAGTATTGTATTTATCATATCAATATATTAATCCTGACACTGAATTTCTAAAAAATTTTTATACCACCTTATATCAGGTGCAATTTTCAGCAATGGTGCATGCGAATTGGGCAAAATCCCTATAAAATCAACATCGGTTTCAGTTGCGGCCCTGTAATCGCTTCCTGCATCCCCAAAAAAAAGAGCTTTGTCCGGCTTGAAACCATACTTCCCAAGCAAATTATTTACATGCTCAGTTTTGGAACAGGAAGAGCCAAACAGGTCTTTAAAATAACCATCAATCCCACGTCTCCGGACAATTTGTTTAATCTCTTCATCTGGAGTTGCTGAAATCACAAAACATTGAACTTTTCCAGAGCACTTTTTCAGAAAGTGTTCAGCACCGGGAATTTCGGGTGATGTCACAACATCATCAACAACTAAACTGGAGAATTCATTACACAAATGTTCAATTTGAACGCTATCCGCTGTTTTCTTGAGATAATTTTGATAATAGTAAACAAATTTATCCCTCCTGGTCATTCCCCCGTTGTTCCTGTGGTGCTCAACCACTTTAGCTTGAATCTCTGAACCGAATTTTTCAAAAAGCTTTGCAAAAGCATTGGTTTTAACCTCAACAGAATCAGCCAGTACCCCGTCAAAATCAAAAAAAAGAGCCTTATATTCCTTATTAAATATTTTCATCTATCACTCCAATGATGGAAACAGGTGCGCCATCGCCATTTTGAAAACGCAGGGGCAGTGCAATAACCTTTTGAAGTTGTGCCTTTGGGTTCAGATCACATAATCTCATGTCCTCAAAAATTAAAATACCCCTCTGCAAAAATTCCCCATGTGTTACCCTGCCTTTCTCTCTATGCTTAGGGGTTGATATTGATATAAAATCAATCCCGACTGCACGAAGTGCCGGGTATTTTAATGTCAGAAATTCTGCTAACTCCGGTGCTAATCCTGGATTTTGCTGCCAAAAGATATCCTCTCCACGAAAAGTCTCAAACCCAGTTTTAAAAACAATTAAATCTGTCTGTTTCGGGATATCATACTTTGCAATATCCCGGGGTTTAATTAGGGAACTCGGTAAAACATCAATATCGATTACAAAGGGAGTTTTAAAAATAAATTCGTTGGGAGAGTAGGAATCAATGGTCCTTCCGTTTGGGATAAAATGGTTTGGTGCATCAACATGAGTACCTGCATGGCTGGGCAAATTAATTGCACTGGTATTGCATGAATCGCCTGAACTTATTGATTTGTCGGAGATGATGCTCAGATTGTCAGCACCACCATATAGCGGAGTTTCATTGCTGAGTATGTGAGATAACCATAAAAAAATCATTAGCTGACTCCAAGGCCCGTGAGCATGTTTTCAACGGCCATCTCTTCCATAATAACCCTTGCCTCTTTAGCATAGGAGCCGATATGAGCTGTTAATACAACATTGTCCATGTGAGCCAAAGGCCCATTATAGGGTTCCTGCTCAAAGACATCCAGACAGGCACAAGCAACCTTGCCGGAGCTGAGAGCTGATTCAAGAGCTTTTTCATCAATCATACCACCGCGGGCCGTATTGACTAAAATAATCCCCTGATGCATCATTTCCAGCTCTTTTTTCCCTAAAACAGATCCTGAGCCATCTGCATGTATTGTGATGATATCCGATCCTGAAATAAGATCCTCCCGGGAAACAGAGTCTGCATATGGAACAGATTTGGGAACAGGATCATAATAGATAATTTGAGCACCAAAGGCATGGCAAAGCTCACCAACCCTTTGCCCTATGGCACCATACCCAATGACTCCAACTACCTTACCATTCAACATGCTTCCCATATATTTCTGCCATTTACCTGTTCTGATTTCACGATCCTGCAGTGGGATATTGCGCAAGGCTGAAAGCATCATTCCAAGTGCAAGTTCCGCTACTGCGTTATTTAGAACCCCTTCAGTGCGATATATTTTAATTCCCAAAGCACTTACAGTACCATGATCAACATTGTCCCATCCAACCCCCACACGGGAAATGACCTTTAGAAAATCCTTTGCTGAATGAAGTACGTCACCTGTAATCTCTTCAGTACCTGCCAAAAGCGCTACGGGTCTGTGCTTAAGCAATAGCTCTTGTAATTCATGTGGGGTCAGTTTTCTTTGGAAAGGATTTAGAACAGGGTTCAATCCCTTTGATTTTAATTTTTTAAAGATATGGGGGGAATAGTTACCAAAACTTGATGTTGTGCATAATATATTTTTCATAATTTAATCCAGAATATGAGTACAATTAATAATTATTCGATTTTTTAAATAGTAAAAAAAACTAAAAAAGCATCGGTATCCTTATTTACCAGTTCACACTGTCATAAGCCTTACTTTATTTTGCAGGCATCTTCTCAGTAAAGTATAAAATCCTTTAAGAAACCGGCTACCAACCTAATGCGGTATAACCTTGACATTAGGGCTTATTAGCAGTTCTGAGATTTAGAAAGTAAAAGCAAATACTCAACCTAAAAATTATAAAAAACGTCCCGCCTAAAGTAGGTAGGCAAAAAATCCCAATACAGACTTAGAAAATAATATATTCTTTTAATGAACCGTTTGTTCAACACTTTTTTGTCTCTGATACAGATCGTAATAACATCCCTTGCGAGCCAACAATTGATTGTGCTTTCCCTGTTCTACAATTTTTCCATTGTTTAAAACAACTATGTTATCTGCATGTTCAATTGTTGAAAGGCGATGAGCTATAATAATGTTTGTTCTGTTTTTTCCAGCTTTTTTCATTGCATCCTGAACTACTTTTTCAGAAATATTATCTAAGGCGCTTGTTGCTTCATCAAGAATTAAAATTTCAGGTTCCTTTATAACAGCCCTTGCAATTGCAAGTCTCTGCCTCTGTCCCCCTGAGAGTTTTAATCCACGATCTCCAACAACGGTATCATACCCATTTATCATTTCCTTAACGAATATGTGAGCATCCGCAATTATAGCTGCCTTAACAACTTCTTCTTGTGTTGCATCAGGCTTCCCCATTTTTATATTTTCTTTAATAGACGCATTAAATATAAAGGTCTCCTGGCTTACCATTCCAATATTTTTCAACCAGCCTGGTAGAGCAAGTTCAGTATAATCAACATTGTCAATTAATATTTTCCCTTTTGTCGGCTTATTCAATTGAATAAACAAATCAACTAAAGTAGATTTACCAGCTCCAGATTCACCTACAAATGCTATTGTACGACCCCTCGGAATCCTTAAATTGATTCTGTTTAAGACATCTTCCTTTGTAGGAAAAGAAAATGACACATTACTCAGTTCAATTTCCTTCTTAAATCCAGAAAATTTCCTTTCACCATTATCTATCAAATAATTCTCATCGACCAAGGTATTATAAGTAAGCCTTAGCCGTGGAGATAAACCTTTTAACCCCATCCAATAATGTCCAATACTGGAAATTGATTGCATCAATTTCAATAGTGCAACTACATAAACGCCAAAAATTGAAAGAAATACTTTTAGATACGTAGGATCAAACATTTTGATGAAAAGAATTGATGAAACAATGAATAGTACACCTATAATTTGACCTAACTTTTGGGGTATAGAGGTAAAAATCACACTTTTAGTTGAAAACATTCTTGATTTATATGTCTGTTTATTAAAACGTTGAAACCAATATTTAAAACTGTCAAATGTCTTTATCTGCCGTATACCTGCTATCGATTCTGAAAATACTGATGTTAATTCTGATTGTGCATTCTGCAACTCAACGGAAATTGGATAGATAACTTTTACGGATAAATAATGAATTAATAAACCAAAGATAAAGATTACAGCAATAACTAAAAAAGTTATGTTCACAGAAATACTGAACAAAAGTGCACCAATTGCAATTATTCTAAAAGATTCAACCCCTACTTTTGGAAAATAGAGAAGCATTTCACCAACTGATTGTGAGGCATTCATACCAACATATAATAAGTCCCCTTGTTTTTTTTCCAAAAAATATGAATATTTATTATTAAGGAGCCTACGATACACTTTATTTAGAAAATCAGCAAAAAGTTTGTATCGATACCACGAAGTAACACTTTCAGCAAAAAAACCAAACAAATTGCTCGTTGTTACCAAAAAGAATAATACTAAACATGACGCCATAATTCTATCATCAACAGGCAGCAAGTTGACAACCGAATTAATAAAGTCTAACAGCCAACCGGCACTCTCAATTTTATCAGTATTTTCAGAAAGGATGTTATTAATGAAAGGATAAAAGGCACCGACACTAATTGTTTCCCATAAGACAAAAACAAATAAACAAAGGAAAATAAAAAACACTTGAGACTTATATGGTTTTAAAAACCAAAAAATAATTTTGAAGTCATTTTGCAATATTCACCACCAATTTAATCAAACATCTATCAAAGGTAATTGTGGCTACCCACTTAAGGCGGGACAGCCTTTAAAATCAAGCGTTTTAACAGCCTGAATTTTAGGGGCTGAAAGCTAATTATCCACATAAAAAGCCTTGAGAATATCCCGCCTTAAGTAGGTAGCCGTAATTGTCATCAAAAAATTAATACCACACTAAATATCGTATTGCTTATCTCAATAAAACACATTATATAGATTTACATTTAACCAGAAATAAAATTAGCGAACGTAATGATATTTATTCTCAAATGAATTCATTTCATACTTATTGGGATACGATCTTTCCAAAATAAATTAGCTGAATCGCATATAAATCTATTTTATGCTTAAAGACGCCTCTAATATTTCTGATAGGTGCTTATGAAGACAAGCAATCACTGAACTCTCTGTTTCAAAATATAGTTGTTTGGATACTTTATGGTATCGATCCATTTCACCTTTTAATAATTCATCAATTCGATCACATAATCCGTCGATGGTTTTAACAAGAACATCATTGTATAAATCAGTAAAGCCCGAAGGAAAGCGTAGGATTGTTGGATCATAAAAAATTACTGGTTTCCCTGCTTGTAGCATTTCATCGCCCAAAGATGTATGTAATGCAATTGCAAAATCTGATTCAGCTGCGGCTCTATAAGGTGTCCAATAACGATAATCTGTCAATACAGTTAAATTTACACTTTCCTCAATATCAGTTACAATATCTTTAAATTCTTCAATATCTATAAAATCAGCGTTTTTACCTTTAATCATAAAATTTAAATCAGGATATTTTTTTGCTATTTCAATTATCATTTTATAAAATTGTCTGTTATTCTTTATATTATTTAATCCTCTGCCTGTAGCTTGATATCGAGATTTTTCAGTATGGAAATCCAGAATCAATACATTCTTTTTTTCTTTTGCATAATACTGTTCAGAGGTTTTATTTTCCAAAGAATTTATTTCTTTAATTAATAGATCTTTCCTAACTGACCCAATAGTATAAATTTTCCCTATAGAAACATTTTGGTTTTGGCTAAGAGTAACAGTTGCAGGCTTCCCGATAGAAAAATAATAATCAAAAACATAAAAAGGATTCATATAGGCCAACAAATATCTTTCCTGAGTTGCCACTGAAACAATATCATTAATCCTCGCTGCCAGTGAAATAGAAACAGGAAATAGGTAATCATAGCCAACAAGAATTATTTTTACACCAATGTTCTTCAACCGGGTCTTGTGATCAGCAACGGCAAGAAGTGTATAAAGATACAAAACAATGGTTAATAAATCTAAATTTTTCCATACTGATGTTTTAAAACAATTAATAATAAACCATTGAATCAGTAAAAATTTTTCTTTTATTCTGGTTCCTCTATAAGCGTAATAATCTGCATTCGGTATTGATTTTTCCTTATAATAATTAAGGCTAAATTTTAACATACTTTGTTCATCTTTTAAACTAAGATGAAGAATATTTTTTGGATGCAGAGGGTGGTCGTCTTTCTTAAAATAATATTGATCTTTAATAAACATCTGCCCATAATCAATTCCCTTATGTGGGAAATACACGATATCAAACTTACTTTGTGCCACAATGCTTTTTATTTCTTTTGAATCATTACTATTTACTTTTTTTATTTTATAAAATAATCTCGAACATAAGCGTACAATAACCCCCAGAATGACCCTGCTACTATACCTAAAAACTGTATAAAATCTGGGCTCAATGTTTTTTATATTTTCTTTTTTTAATAAAGTCTGCGATATCATGTTATTGTCACATACTATTATTGGAATAATAGAATTTTTTTCTTCATAAGCCTTTGAAAAAATAATCAGCTCTGCTATAGGATAGGAGAATCTATAGATATTCTTTTTGATAAGAATATTACATTCGTTTTTAAATTTTTTTCCACCCATTTTATATAACAGGTCTCTATGGAAATTATGCTTTTGAATTTTTTTTAAAACTTTTTCTGAAGCTTCTAACGCAACTTTTTGAGCATCTGCGACCATACGACCATCAGGCGACAACACCTCACAACCAAATCTATGAATACCTATAATTGCAAGTCTTTTCATCCATACATCAGGCTTAGAAGAAAAAATTAGATTCATATAATAAACTTGTGCTCCCAAAAATTTTAGGAATAGTGCCAATAGTAAATTCCATCCATCAATATCTTGGATAATCAATAGTTTTTGTTTAAAAAGTTTTCTACTTATCATAAAACAATCACCTTCAGAGCTCATCACATGAGGGCACTTTTTATCATGTCAATTTGCGCACAAGCTTTTTTTGATACTATTTTGGGTGAACTCGTAACAAGTCAGATTGCAGCATTTGTTTGAGTATAATATGCTGAAATTATTCATGGCATATCTGTCAATTTTGACTTTTTACAGAGCCATAATGTTTGAAATAATTTACCGAACTTAAGTTCAAATCCTGCCAAACATCATCGTAATCTTGACTATTCATGGATAATTCCCTTATTGATGAGTACCACCTTCAAATATAAGGAGAACATCCATGAACAACTCCTTTGTAACTCAATTTTTAAAAGATACAAAGTTCGATGGCTCTTCTTTTGACAGGCTCATTGTTCGGGGCTATATTCGACAATATGCAAGGATGAACCGGTGCTTTATGATCAGCCGGTATCTGACAAAAAGGGAAACAGAATTGTCGCACCGGATTTAAGAAAAAAACGACAAACAGTCCTCTGTGAGGAGCTAATCAAACCCAAATACAGGGCTGATGACTTCAAAACTGCTACTTTACAGAAGGCCCAGCAAGCCCATTTTTAAAATCCCGCTCAAATTCGCTATGAAATCAGGATAGAAATGGATGTGGGTTTCAATTACGTCTAAACGTTATTTCAAAAACCCTGTAATTTTAGCAGCTTCAAAATGTAACTGTTGCACCACTCCCAAGCAGCCGTCAAAACTGGAAGAGGGATTGGTGCTCATCAATCAGGGGTTGAGCCTGATTACACGGGAGCTTGCAGTTAATGGATGAGCTTTAAAAAACGAGAATTTTATTCACGTTTTTGAGAAACAAAGCTTATAGACGATTAATAAAAATTGCAGATCAATCAAACCAAAATTCTACCCACCACAAATGCTTCAGCTGCATCAACACCAACAGTAGCACCACGCCACTTGGATAAATACTTCAATGCTTTTAACGACCTCGAATGGGGCCAATCTCTCATCTCCATTTTATATTCATTTAGTGCAACCAGCTTCTTTTCAAGAGTTTTACTTATATCAACAAAGCAATTTGGAGCAAAAACAGGAGCAGAACCTGGAATCTGCCATTCAGTACTTGATGCTATTTCAAAAAAGAGAAGTTTTTTGACTGTACACTCTGCTATAGGACGACAGGCAGTAACAACAGCATCATGAATTCTTCTATGATCAATATTCAGATCACCTGCATGGTGGGTATAAACAACTTCAGCCTTGAACTCAGCAATAAAAACCTCAATTTTTTTTATGATATCTAATAAATCAACGCTATCCATACGATTATCGGGAAAATCTAATGTTTTAACAGAATTGACCCCTAAAGCTTCATTCGCTAATTTTGCCGCCTTTCTCAGTTGGCTTAGTCCGCTATCATGGGCATCCCTATTTCGATAAACATCTCTACTGGTAAGTCCTTCAGCTAAAATCAAAACATGGACGTTGTCACCTTGACTTACATGTTTAACCATTGTTCCACCACAGCCTATAACCTCGTCATCCGGGTGAGCCGCAATTACAGCTATATTCATATTAAAATTCCTTTTGTCCCCGTGTAATTACTTCCAAAGATTTCGGGCCATAATTGAATAAAAGATCTATAATTGACATATGAGATATAAAGTCACCATAAGATTGTGAGTAAACAGGATGGGTGTAGTCTTGAAACAAAGGTTTGATTCCAGCTTGTTTGAAAGAATCCAAATCAGCATAGTCACGTCCCAATGCTCCAAAAACGTAGGTTTTTGCTCCAAGTTGCTTGCACATATCCAACACTAAATCACTCTTATGACCTTTAAAATCAAAATCTCCAGCATCTAAAAAAGTAACTTTTATACCTAAAACATCTAAAAACCATTTTAACATTGTATCATTTAGTGCAGACAATAAATGCCATTCTTTATGAAGGTATATATCTTCAAAAAAGTCAGCATATTTTTTAAAATAAGGGGTCTTTTGGTAGTTAAAAAAAATTGATTTCCAGTGTTTACGTTGCCAGTACACATCATTATTAATCTTTATGTCAACCAATCGTTTTTCACGATGTCCGGATTTTAATACTGGAACGGTAAGCCAGGAACCTCCTTGTGCAGTCTTGATTTTGTTGCGATTATTCCAGTCTTTTGGAATGTATTGCACTTGATTAAATGAAACAAAGGTGTTAGCAAGTGCAATTTTATGAAATAATCCTAACCACGGTAAATAAACGGGTTGATGCGCTGTTAATATCATAATAACTCTCTGTTCAGTGCCTGGCAAACCAAGTCGACTTGTTTATCAGTTAATGAAGGATAGATGGGTATTGACAATGTTGAATCTGCTAATCTTTCGGCATTGGGAAAATCAGATGCAGGAAGTGAATGATATCGGTGTAAAAGTTCAAATTTTTCGACGGGTATAAGTGTCTGAATTCTACTTTTTTCAAATTTTTTTTTCAGAATATCTCTCTGCATTTGACTTTCAAACAGCAATACAAACCTGTAAATCATTCTTCCACTATCACGAATACCGGACTGTACAGATATTTTACCGTCAATTGCTTCCAGATATTTGGCTGCAATTTCCCGTCTTCGTTCTCGAATCGCTTCAATTCGTTTAAATTGAGATCGTACCATCGAAGCCTGAATATCAGACATATGAAAATTGAACCGGGGTTTGTAACTTGACCGACTATCGAAATTTCGATAATCCTGAGCCCAATCCGCCACCCCCCCCGAAGAGTCCCAAACAAGTCCTCCGTGGCCACAAGTAACAATTTTGGTCGCATAAAATGAAAAAATAGCAGCATCACCTTTTATTCCAACAGGTTTACCATCCCATTTAGAACCAAGACTCTGACAGCAGTCTTCAATTACTACACCTGATTTTTGTTTTATCTTTTCAATTTCAGCTTCTTTACCGTATGTATGAACAGCAATTGTACAATCTACATCGGGTATACTTTCTGGTTCGATACAAAATGTCTCAGGATTAACATCACAAATTACTGGCTCAGCCCCAGCCATATTAACAGCATTTAAAAGTGCCGAACATGCATACGTCGGTACTGCAACCCTTTTACCTTCGCTAATACTCAGCCCTTTTAACGCAAGGAAAAGAGCGGCAGATCCAGAAGAACACGCACAACTTCTCCCCCCCCCCATAAATGAAATAAAATCATTTTCGAGACCTTTTACCTCACTTCCGTGGGCAATCCAGCCTGAACTTACAGTATTTGAAACAGCTTCAATATCTTGCGGAGTTACTAAGGGTAAATTGTGCTTAATCAACTTGTTGCTCCCTACAATTGTCATACTCTAAATAGTACCCTTTTTTTATAATCAACGGGTTTCCTATAGCAAGCGAATATGCTGGAATATCACAATTATGAACAACACTTCCAGCACCTATAACGGTGTGATGTCCAATATGTGTCCCCCCTAAAATCGTACAATGCGAACCAATAAAGACATTATGTTCAATAACGATATCCCGACATATGTTTTTATCTGACAACCCTATGGTCACCAGGTGTGAGTCTGCACAGTTTACAGCGACAAATGAGGCAATATCACAGTTATCACCAATTTTTACCCGCGCCCCTTTTGCATTGACTTCTGAAAAACCACCTATGTAAATATTTTCACCTAATTCTGGTTCCCCATTGATCCATACAAGGGGATGAAATGGATTATCTCTATTGTCAATCATATCCAAAAATTTTTTTTTAAACTGTATCTCATCCATGATGTATCATGTCCTATGCTTAAGTATCACATTGTACATATAAAAGCTTTGCCATATCTCCACATTTATATTTTGGATAGTCGCAATCAGTCCAGCCTTTTCCGCGACCTCAATCATTTTTTCAGGTGATAACCAAAGAGTCGCGTCAATGATTTTTTTAGAAAGTTCTTTCTCATGTGTAGAGCAATTCTGAGCATCTACAATCTTCATATAATCTTTGAACTTTGCCGGATCTGGATTGGCAGCCATAAAGGCAACTCCATCAGATTTCAAAACAGAACCTATACATTCAAAAGCAGTCCGCACCTCCTGCTCGTCTCGTAGATATTGCAATACACTGTATCCACAAACCTTACTGAAAGTCCCGGTTTCTCTTCCCAATTTTGTAATATCCCCAACAGAAAACTTTACGTTAGGAATATTCTTACAATTATCTGATGCACGATTCACGGCCCTATCACTAATATCTATACCATTAATACTCTTAACCCATGGTGAGAGTGCCATATCAATGATACCAGTACCACATCCAATATCCAAAAGGGAGTCATCACGAGTAAGCTGAAGAGTAAGAGATATTTCCCTTACGGTATGCAAAAACCCCAGAATATCCATGGAACCTCGCCCGGTCGCCTGAAAATCTGTAGAAGATTGAGCTTTTTTGTCCCAGAATGAAATCCAGTCAAAAGAATTTGAAGTACTCATTTTTTTACAGCCTCTATCACAAAAAAAGTTCCACACTGCTCTGGTGATCTAAAAAAATTAACAAGTCTAAGTATCGGTCTCTTTAACCAGAACCCCTTCTTACGGTTGAAGAAATTTTTTAGCAATGGGAACTGTGCAAGTACAGGTATATCATGACGGGTAACCCAAAAAGAGACATGTTCATACCCACACGTAACCATTTCTCCCTTCATGGCTACAGGATCAATAGGATACTCATTGGGCGATAATTTTCCTCTTAATCGTGCTACTTTCCATTCTATCCGCTCAAATAAATCGAGTTTATTCGGTTCAAGTGCGATGAATTTCCCCCCTGGTTTCAATATACGCAAGGCTTCAGTGTATACCTTGTCCTTATCCGGAAAATGATGCAACACACCGCCAAAAAAACAGTAATCAACAGAGTTATCTTCAATATCAATATTTTCTGCATCCCCAACCGTAAATTTTATAAATTGGGCATATTCAGGCCATAATTGGGTGGCTTGATCTATCAACTCAGGGGATATATCTATTCCACAAACATCAGCACCACGTGCAGCCAACAGGGCTGCGGATACACCCGAAGCGCAGCCGATGTCCACAGCAATTCTGCCGGAAAGTTCCTGTCCCATTGTTTTATCAAAGAGATTTATGTATTCAATATCATCAAAAGCTGCATAAATACGCTCTTTTGCAACTTTATCCCAAAAAGCCTGCTCGCCTGATTTATTTTGCATAGATTTATACATCAATGCTCACCTTTTCAAGATCATACAATTCTATATGTGTACCAGCTTCGAGAAATTTACGCGTTTTGCATCCAAGAACTTTGTTAATATCATAAGGTAAAACACCTGTGCCTGGCCTGCGAAAAGCAAGGTCAGACTCGTTAATGATGTGACCCACAGGCAAATTCTTTGCCAACACTATCGAACGATGACAAAGATCGGCCATTTTCTTTTCAGATATATCGAGTATAAACTCGCCCTTCCCAAGTACCTGTTCCATCTCACGTACTTGACGGACCAATGAGGATAGCTCTTCAGGGTTCATTGAAAACCAGTGGTCCGGCCCCGGTAAATTCTTATCCATTGTAAAATGTTTTTCCAAAACCGTGGCCCCAAGTGTCACAGCCCCCAAGCATGCTGTATTTCCCCTGCTATGATCAGAAAAACCAACAGGTAGATCAAACATTGACTTGAGCGTTAACATCTTTCTCAAATTAACTTTTTCCGGTGGTGTGGGATATAAAGAAACGCAATGAAGGAGCAGTATTTGCTCGTTGCCTGCATTACGTATTGTCTTGACGGCTCGTTCGATATCAGCAATCTCTGCCATTCCAGTAGAAATGATAACAGGTTTCCCTTTGGACGCGACATACTCAAGAAAAGGAGTATAAACCAAATCATCAGAACCTACCTTGAAAGCAGGTGTGCCTATCTCATCCAAAAGATCAACAGCATTGCGATCCGTGGGTGTAGACATAGGAATTAGACCGCGCTTTCTTGCATATTCAAAAAGCCCGGCAAATTCATCTCGCTTGAATTCCAGGCGCTTAAACATCTCAAGCATGGATTCTTTGACTTTCTTGCCTTGGGAAAAATACTCATATGTTTCCTTTGGAGAATTAACAAACTCTTTAGCACTAAAAGTCTGAAATTTTACACAATCAGCTCCTGAATCAGCTATTGCATCAACCATTTCCCTTGCAAGTCCGGGATCTCCATTATGATTGACCCCGATCTCAGCAATTATGAATGCTGGCTCACCTGGTGTTATCACTCGTTTATTAATTAATATTTTTTCCATCGATATGTCTCCTCATAATATCAACAATCCTCTGGGTACCTCCACCATCTATAAGCCCATGTGAAGATCTAATCTGCTTTTCCCTTACATCTTGAGCACAAGCCAATTTATGTACCTGTAAAGATATTTCCTCTGTTGAACACTCCTTTAACCATCCCATATTTATACCAGCCCCATAGAAGGACAGAAACTGTGCAATACCAACTTGGTTTTCAGATAGGACCGTTATAATCATAGGAACACCAACAAAAGCCAATTCCCAACAAGTACTGCCACCTGCTGTTATTACAAAGTCAGCCCATAGCATAATAGATTGAATATCTTTAACATTATAACATATTTCGCAGTTGCACAAAGATTCTGAGCATAAGGTTTTCAAAGTATCAAGGTGTGGATTAGTTGGACCGACAATAATTTTGATATCAAAGTATTGTAAATTATCCATTTGATTCAGAGCTGATAGAATTCTTTGTGTTGCATTATCAGGGTCCGCACCTCCCATAGTAAGCATAATTCGTTTTGCTTTCTGAGGAACTGCAAATTTACGTTTTCTACTCACCAGAAAGTCTCTACGAAGCATAATATAATTACATCCCAGTAATTTAATTGTATTCGGAGAGCAGTGATAATTCATTTCCTCAGAATTGATATTCTGATTCAACAAAATATCAGCATAATAGCATTCCTGATGGTTGAAATCATCAACAACTAAAACCTTCACACCTGTTTCGCTTATTGATTTTTGATATTCAGGACAAAAGTGATAACCATCAATCACAATCCATTGAACCGAACTATCTGACTTTAAAAAAGTTGTTGTCTGCCGAAGGTCAGAATTCTCTGTTAATGTTTTATTTAGTGGTAGAAACCGAAATCCTTCACGAACAATCCTTTTCTGTAATTCTTCACTTTCACATTTGGACACAAAAGTGACTCTCCCACCCTTCCTTTGCCATTCTTGTGCAAGAGCGAAACAGCGCATTACATGCCCAATACCAATATCCACAGATGAGTCAGTTCGAATAAATAAATGTTGATTATCGCTCATCGTTTTCTTTATTTCTTATTTGCATTGCTTTATACAAGAACTCAGCGGTTTCAAAATCCTCTATTGTGTCAACATCTTGCACAAGATATCTTGGCAACACTATTGGCATAGTGTCGTTTGTAAAAAATTTCGGTTCTTCAATAAATGATGGTACAGTAGCCCAATAAAACTGTCCCGCATCATGATATGCTTCTGGGAGATCCTGCGATCGAGTTTCGTGATTTTCGGACCAGAACATCTCACACTTGCCTGCCTCATTTATCCTTAAAGACCTAAAAATAGTAAAAGGAAATGATGTCACTGAAAAAGCTCTTGTTGCTAGTTTCTCCTGTAAAACACGCAATCCTTCTGTCAAATATGATTCTTGAAGAAATGGCGCTGTGGGATACAAACAGCATACATAATTAATTTCCTCTTTTATTAACATCCAATGAAGCGCATGTAAAACGACCTCATCGGTTCCTGCAAAATCATCTGAAAGTTCTTTTGGACGAATAAAAGGCACCTCAGCACCATATTTTATTGCGACTTCAGCTATATCTTGCGAGTCAGTCGATACAATAACCTGATCAAAAAGGTTTGACCGAAGAGCTGCTTCAATTGAGTAAGCAATCATAGGTTTGCCACAAAACAATCGAATATTTTTCTTGGGAATACGCTTACTCCCTCCCCGCGCCGGAATAATAGCAATCGTTTTCATCTTGTCATCCCTCTAACTGTGTCGAGAACCGCACTGATGACATAATCCACATCTTCATCAGTCATGGCTGGAAAAAGCGGTAGGGTTATGACTCTGGAATAATACTCCTCTGCCTTTGGAAAATCCCCAGCACCATAACCAAAATGATCTACATAATATGGTTGGAGATTCACAGGAATATAGTGAACATTTACTCCAAGCCCCTTTTCACGCAGGGCATTGAAAACTTCCAATCGGTCAAGATTTTTAAATTGAAGAAGATACAAGTGCCAGGATGATACAGTACTAATATGTTCAAAAGGTATAAGCAATTTTATATTGTTACTAAACCTCTCATTATATGCAGCTACAATCTCCCTTCGTCGATCAACAAATGTATCAATTTTTCTTAGTTGAGAAAGGCCAAGTGCACACTGAAAGTCGGTAATACGGTAATTAAATCCGAGATTTTGCTGTTCATAATACCATGGTCCATCATTACGGATCATTTTTACAGGGTCCTTGGTGATCCCATGTGACCGCAAAAGCAATAGCTTTTTATATAGGTCTTCGCTGTTGGTTGTAATCATCCCGCCTTCACCAGTGGTGATATGTTTCACTGGATGAAAAGAGAAGATTGTCATTTCTGAATGGGCACAACACCCCACCTTGTAAGATTTACCATTAATTTCGTAGCTGGCACCTATGGCATGGGCTGCATCCTCGATAACCACAAGATTATGCTCCAGTGCAAGATCTGCAATGGCTTGCATATCACATGGACGCCCTGAAAAATGCACAGGTATAAGCCCACGAGTAGCCGGTGTTAACTTGGACTGAATCTCCTCAGGATCAATGCAGTAAGTTTGAGAATTAATATCGGCAAAAACTGGTCTCGCTCCAGTATATGCAATACAATTGGCCGACGCAACGAAGGTAATCGGAGACGTGATGACTTCATCATCAGAGCTAAAGCCAGCAGCCAATGCAGCCAAATGCAAAGCAGCGGTACCGTTGGCGACCGCAACTGCATAACGGGCTCCACAATATTCTGAAACCGCATTCTCAAAGTCCACAACCGTCGGTCCCTGCGTTAACCAATCAGAGCGAAGAACTTCACAAACTGCCTGAATATCTTCATTATCAATTTTCTGCCTTCCGTATGGTATCATAAAACAGCCAGATCATTTATTTTAATAATTTCGTCAATTTCTAAAAAATGAGAATTAGTCCCTGAATTGTATTCAAACCCCTGTTTAACAAACACTCCTTTTTCTCCAATTTTATTTTCTGAATAATCGTTTGCATATCCATGGAAGTTTATAGATGGCGTCAGTAGATAGTGATCTTGAAAATTAATTGTTAAATGAGAATCATCAGATGGACACATGGTCTCATGCAATTTTTCACCAGGCCTTATACCAATAATCTCATGTGGTAATTCTGGTGCCATAGCCTTAGCAAGATCAACAATGCGGACAGAAGGTATTTTGGGAACAAATAGTTCCCCCCCTTGCATACGTTCGAAATTTTTCAGAACAAAATCCACTCCCTGTTGCAAAGTTATCCAGAACCGGGTCATATCTTTGTGGGTTATAGGAAGTGAATCACTATTGTTCTGAATAAGTTGATTAAAGAAAGGTACCACGGAACCTCTTGATCCCACCACATTACCATACCTGACAACAGCAAATCTGGTTTTTCTTTGTCCAACTATATTATTAGCAGCAACAAATAATTTATCTGAACAGAGTTTCGTTGCACCATACAAATTTATTGGATTGGCTGCTTTATCAGTTGATAAGGCAATCACTTTAGCGACATCATTTGCAATAGCTGCATGTATGACATTTTCAGCACCATTAATATTGGTACGAATACATTCAGTAGGATTATATTCAGCAGCGGGGACCTGCTTAAGTGCTGCTGCGTGAATAACATAATCTATACCGCTCATAGCCATGGTAAGTCGCTCTTTATCACGAACATCTCCGATAAAATAGCGAATACAATCATCATTGAGTTCCTGTTGCATTTCGAACTGTTTTAACTCATCGCGAGAATATATCACAATACGGCGAGGGTTATAACGTTCAAGGATTGTTCTAATGTATTGTTTACCAAAAGAACCTGTTCCTCCGGTAATGAGAATAGATTGATTATTTAGCATGTTTTATGTTCCTAATTTTGGCATCCTTCAAAAGGACTTTACACTTTCTTAGAGCATTTCCCATTTGCAGGGGCTTTTCCCCAAAAGACTGTAAAGTACTTTTGGGCTCATATGAACGATGCCGATTTTTCATATTTAAAAATATCAGCAAAAGACATTATCGAATAATCCAGGAAAAAAATAAGGCTACCTGCTCAATCTGGGTTATATAAATTCGGCCTTTGGATTACAAAGAGCATCCATAGCAAAAGGAGATATTTGTCAAATCTCATTGCATAATTGGTCACACACAGCCTGCCAAAACGGGGTATTCTCTGTTCCGTGCTTTTTTATATGATTATGTTTGTATTTAGAATAGCCTTCAGAATAAACATAAAATTCCCTTTCCCGAAATATATTAATATTTGTATAGTTGCTGATATTTATTGGTGTCTTTTTAAAATAGGATCCAAAATAAGATATCATTTTTCCATATAAACTCCTTTCAAGTTCGTCAGTCGTAATAAACACCATAGGTTTTTTATAAAGTACTGAAAAATTTATGGAAGTGCTGCAATGTAAAAGAACAAGCATAGACTTTTGCACTAAATTTAATGTTTTCCCTCTTATAACTTTCCTTCCATTAAAAAAATCCGGCATCTCTTCATATTTAGAACGGGGATGAGCAGCAATAACAACTTTTAAATCAAACTCTAATTCAATTAAATCAAAAAAATGACACAGAGCAGGGTAATATTTTTCAGGGGTTACTGGAGAAGTAGTTCCTTGGTGTATAAAGTCAGGGTGAAAAGGAGCATATTCGTCCAAAAAGATAGCTACTCGTTCTTCTATTTCACTTGCATTCCTATCAACTACAGCTTCATGTTGTAAGGCGATACACGAATTCTCTTCTGAAGGAATAGCACTTGTTTCTTTTAAAAAAGAAAATGATTTTGCATTATTACCCAACCTAATCGAATTCAAATACAAATCATAATCCAAGGTGTGTATCCAAAGGAGATGAGTATTATTATCTACTAATGGTCTTTTAATCACAGTACTTGCACCACCACATAAGAGAAATGAAGCAGCATTTATTTTAAGTAGCTTTGGTGGAATTTTTAAGAATATCTTATTTGCTACTTTACGAGGAGTCAGAGACCTTATTTTTTTTAATAAGGCATGCCTGTTTCCACCCAAATCAACTGATGGAATAGTATTTGATCCAAACAATCCATAAGGTATTTTTTTTTTAGATAAAGCTCTAAACAAATGCCAACTTTTAATACCGTACCCCAGCAAAACAATAAAAAAAGTATCCTGTTCGCAACTGTTTATGGCATCAATAGCCTTTTTTTTAAAACAAAATTGCATACAATTTTTAAATTCAAACTCATCAGGCGGCCTAACAAATTGATAAACTTGTGGATGAAGAAATCCAGTACAATCCCAAACGCTAACCTGAAAACCATTTTTTATAAATATTTCAATACCAAATCTTTGGTAATCTCTATAATTGAATGGAGATTCAATCAATAATACAATTTGTTTGATTTTTTGCATATATTTCCGGCATATAGCTAATACATATGTAAGTTCTCAATAACCCAGGGTGACAAGGTCTGCTTAACCCTTTAAACACAGGATAGTATTCAAAATGATTCCGTGAATATCCGGAATTGTTGAGAACTTACATACATATCAAGGGGGCAAAAAACAATTTGCCAACAAAGAAGCTTACGATTATTTAATACTATAGTTAGTTCTAACTTTTCCATCTTGTTTTTTTCGCAAATAGAGTGGAGAAAGAGCCTGCTAAAAAATTATTTTCTACAGGCCATAGTGCAGTATCTATTGATTTTCAAGAATAGCTGATGCTATTTTCAAATCATATGGTGTATCAATATCAGTACCGTGCTCCTGTGACATTTCATGCAGGCAAGTTTTACCTTCAAATATAAAAGTTTTGTATTTTAATAAAATACTAATTGAAGCTATATATATTCCACCATTTATGAAAAAAAAATCTTTTGCGTAATCCTGCCTTCGTGAAAGTTTAATGGAAGGCTTTGCAAGCATCGTCCATCCTTCTTCAAGGGATGTTGTGCATTCATATGGATGCTCTATCATTTTATGTACACTGATTAGGGAGTGAGATCCTTTCATTAAAAATTTATCATAGGCTGAATCTATGTCCATTGCAGTACGAAAAGGGGATGTTGGTTGTAATAGAACTATATCATCAAATTGTTTACCATTCTTAATAAGCCAGGAAACACCATGCATAACAGTCTCTATCATGGATGTTTCATCACCAGAGACTTCAGTAGGGCGTTTGTAGGGTACCTCAAGTCCGAGGGCACACGCATAACTAATAATTTCATCAGAGTCAGTTGAAACAAAAACATAATCAATTGCAGAGCTTTCCATGGCAGCAGTTAAGGTGTAGTGAATCAATGGCTTACCGCCCAAATCGACCATATTTTTTTTAGGTATACCTTTTGAGCCAGAACGTGCAGGAATAAAAGCCAAAAGAGTCAACTAACTTCCTCCGCTATTCTTAACAGCTTTTCAGCCACTTCCTTTATACGATCATCCGTCATTTTAATCATTATTGGAATAGCGATAGACTTTTCAAGAATATCAGCAGAGGGCTGCCACTTAGTTCTATAGCTATCCTTGTACCAACCATATTTCTGGAACATATGACTCCAATGTTTGGCAAAATGCCAACGAATTGCGTCTGGTACATTTTTTGTACCCAATCCTTCTCTTCCCATTCCTTCTAAAAAAGCTTTTGTCTTAGCTCTACTTTCAAGAAAAAATATAAATGCATCACCTAATTCACCTTTTTTGTCATTTATAATACGGGATCGAAACGGAAAATGACCTTCTTCAAGATATTTTATGAGCTTTGCCTTATTCTTTCTTTGTGCCGCAATAATCATATCCAGCTTTCCCAATTGAACAATTCCAATTGCACCTTGAAGCTCAGTAAGCCGATAATTAAACCCTTCACCGATAGCCCCTTCCTCTCCCCGACCCACAGAGGTGGAATACTCATGACCATGGTCATGATATCCCCTTGCTTTTACAAAATAGTCCTCATTATTAGTAACAACCATTCCCCCTTCACCTGTTATAATTACTTTACCTGCATCAAAGCTATAACAGCCTAAATCTCCTATGGTTCCCAAAGGCATTTCTTTGTAAGTTCCACCAACTCCTTGAGCAGAATCCTCAATAACGATATGGCCATATTTCCGTGCTATATCGATAATTCGATCCATTTCAGCTGGAGCTCCCATCATATGTACAGGAATTACAGCCTTTGTTTTTTCTGTTATAGCAGATTCATAAGCATCGGGATTCATGTTCAAAGACTCATCAATATCCACAATAACAAGATCCGCTCCTGTCTGAATTACCGCCTCAGCAGTTGCTACAAAAGTGAAAGAAGGAATAATGACCTGATCTCCGGGTCCAACTCCGGCAGCAACCAAGGCCACTCGTAAAGCAGCTGAACAGGAGCTTACCGCCAATGCATGAGTACAAGCAAATTTTTTGGATATTGCAGCTTCAAATTCTCGTACCCTGTAAATACCATTACGCATAGCATCAAAGCCGTGAGCAAAAAGAATACCACCATTTTTTTCAAACAATTCATTTATTGCTGCATGTTCTTCTTTTCCAAACACTTCAAATCCTGGCATGACTGATCTCCTGCCTTATTGAGGTTACCAACAATACGATATCCTCATTGATTAAAAGAAATCACCTTAGACTCAATAATAAATTTTGTTTTATTAGATATAATCTTATCAACACCATCAACAATATACATCTATTTAAAATGTTGCCTTGCAACTTTTTTTTCTGTATCAAGCCAATACTCTGTACAAGTTTTATACTTGATCAATAACCTCAAATATGTTTTTTTAAAATTGCCAAAGCATCCTTTTTAGCTGAAAAAGGTACAGGGTTTTGATCAAAAGCCCCTTGTAATGGAAGCATTAATTTTGCCACATTATCAATGTTTTCAGAATTAATACCCCACTTAGCAAGACTCTTTGGGACACCAATTCTTTCGGAAAAAGCCCTAAATCGTTTCACAAAACGCACTGCTTTGTCACGTTTAGTACTTTCAGGATTGTATTCTATTAAATCAAGGAGTTGAGCAAAACCATTATACCCGGCTTCAACATTAAACTCTATCACTGAAGGCAAGAAAATCCCTCCACCAATACCATGGGGTACTTTAAAATGAACTCCAATAGGATAAGACAAGGCTCCGGAAATGCCAGAACCAGAATTGAAAAGCGCTACAGCAGCAAAGTAAGCACCAAGAAGAATGTTTTGCCTTTTTTCCAAATTATTGGGATCTTCTACTAAACAGGGCAAATTCTCCCACAGCAATCTAAAAGCTTCCTTTGAGTACAATTGAGTAATGATATTGCTTTGTTTACACATAAAACTTTCAATTGCATGGGTCATCGCATCTATTCCGGAGGAAACAGCAACCGAATGTGGACAACTCATTGTCCATTCAGCGTCAAGAATAGCCCATGTAGCATGCATAAATTTGCCATTTATTCCAAGTTTTTTCATCTCGTTTTTGTCTGTAAACACAGCATTAATCGTCACCTCGCTCCCAGTGCCTGCTGTTGTAGGTATACACATACATGGAACTCCTGGAACTTTCAAATTATCAAAACCTCTATATAGAATACTCTTTCCAGGATTATTGCATAGCCCCGCAACTGCTTTAGTAATATCAAGAGATGATCCGCCACCGATTCCAATAATAATATCGGGTTTATCAAGTCTTCGCACTTTCTCAACTATTTCATCCAGATAATCATAATCAGGTTCTTCTGTTCCTCTTAAATAAAAAATATCAAGTTTCTCTGTATACTGATTAATAACAGATTTAACCTCGTCAAAATATTCTGATTTTTTAGAACATCCTTCATCAACCAAGATAAGAACTTTATTAAAATCATGATCCTTAAGAAAGTTACCTATTTTTTTTGAGTATCCAACTCCGTAACGCACATCTGTATAGAGTTGAAAACTAAATTCAGAATTCATTATTATATTTCCTTTTATATATTAAAAGACTTCTGCAAGACTCTGTATTTAAGCGTTTTTTTAAACTTCACTGTAACAACATATCATGTTGGTTTATTAAAAAGTTCGAAAAAGTCTGTACCAGCCTTTACAAAATCTTCTTTTCTCCCAATATCCATCCAATATTCCCTAATAGGAAAAACAGCTGCATGCTTTTTATTCTCCAGTAGGATAGTAAAAAGTGATGGCATATCAAAAAATTCTTCCTTTGGGATAAAATCAAGACTTTCAGGTGATAAAGCGTATATTCCGGCATTTACAAAAAAAGTGTGTACAGGTTTTTCATCCATCCCCAAAAGACTGACATCGTTAAACCTGACAACGCCATATGGAATCTGGTAGTCATGCTTGCGGACACAAATAGTTCCATCTGCTTTATTTTTTGAGTGAAATTTCAGTAATTTTTCAAAATCAATTTTGGTGAGCAGATCTCCATTCATGACAATAAATGGGAGATCAGGTTTTTGAGGAAGAAGACTTAGGGCACCAGCTGTTCCCAAAGGCATATTTTCCTCTAAGTAGGAGATTTTAACTCCCCATTTTGAACCATTTCCAAAATAATTTATAATCATTTCTGAACAATAGTTTACAGAAAAATAAAACCGATAGAAACCGTGATCAATAAAACTTCTCATGATAGTTTCAAGAATTGGCTTTTCTCCGACCTTTAGAAGAGGTTTCGGACATTTTTCGGTCAATGGTCTTAATCTTGTGCCAAGTCCGCCAGCCATGAGAACAACAATGTTCTCCTTACGTTCGGCTCCTAGAAGGTCAATCATAACTTTGAGACCATGAATAACACCATGTTCATCCAGAACGGGGATATGCCTGATTTCATCCCGTTTCATGATGCTTAGGATATCCTCTTTGGTGTCATCAAGGGAGGCATATTTAAAATCGGTGAACATGATTTTTTTGATATTCTCTTCCATTGAAACGCCATCAAGAATTGCCCGGCGAATGGTTCCGTCTGTCAGCATTCCAAGCAAACACCTTTGGTCATCAACAACAAGTCCTGCCTGAAGAGCTGATGAATCAATGATCTCCATTGCTTTTCGGAAAGAAGCGGTGGATGGAATAAGTGCTGAGTGCCAATCTTTCATATTTTATCCCATGGCAAAAAAGAGCCAATTAAGAGGTATCCTCAATTTAGAGAATGTCGAAAAATTCTTTTTTTATAATCGAGCTTAGATCTGTTTTTTTGAGTACTTCCACAATACGATTTGCAGTTTCCGGTTGCTCATGTGGATTCGTTACAGTTGTAAGTTCCTCCAAAAAGCTGTCAGAAAGAGCCTTCTCAAGGGCATTTAAAATTGCTTTCTGATTTGGCTCACAATCAATAATGCTATGGGCACGGATACGGCCTTTCTGGCGATCTCCAATATTAACCGTGGGCACTTTAAAACTTGGTGCTTCCACGATTCCACTTGAAGAGTTTCCAACAACAGCTGATGCATATTTCATGGCGCTCAAATATCGTAATTGCCCCATGGATGTAAAAGCTATGGAGTGCTCTGTGTGCTGTGCTGTGTATTGATCAATAAGCTGATTAATAATACGGCCATCCATATCTGCATTGGCTTTGGTGAAAACAAATTTTATTTTATTGTCATGAGTTTTATTTAGAGTTTCAAGAGCTGATAACAGTTTAACAAACTGGCTTTCGGCTGTTGATAATTCAAGGGTCACTGGATGAAAGGTGATTAAAAAGAAACAACGACCAAGGTCAAAAACTATCTCCCGTTCAAGATTTTCTTTACTGAGAAGAGGCATTTTCCTGATATTTTCGATTCCAATGGCTCCCACATTAAAAACCCTGTCCGGATTTTCACCCAATTGGATGACTCTTCGCTGATACTCTTTGGTACTTGTAAAATGGAGATGGCTCATTTTGGTGATGGAGTGCCTGAAAGCTTCATCAATTGCACCCTGGGTAGTTTCCCCACCATGGATATGAGCAATGGGAATTCTGTGATTCATACAGGCACAGGCCATCACCATGGATTCAAACCGATCTCCAAGAATTACCACTATATCAGGATGAAGACGGCTCAAAGCCTCGCTAAAACTGATCAAACCCAGGCCCATTGCTTTGGAAATACCCACAGGCGTATCAGAACTAAGAAGAATCTCTATTTTCTCATCAATGGTAAAACCATCCTGCTCTATCAGCTTATATGTATTCCCAAAATCCGGAGAAAGATGCATACCTGTTGCAAGTATCTGCAGATGAGACACCTTATCCAGGAGAATTTTATCCATTAAGGGCTTAAGCAAACCATATTCAGCCCTGGTACCAGTAAACACACATATTTTTTGCATAGGAATTAAACTCAAATATTTCTCAGGATTTAATTGTTAAATTTCAATGAAATCATCTTCATTAAAATCACGAATTGCGATTTTCCCAACAACCTCATCCCAAAGCATTGGGGAGATGCCATTTCCGGGACGTTTGACAGCAAGGTTCTCAGGCCCAAAAATCTCTCCTTTTTTTATGGAACACCCGGCAACAATACTTTTCCTGGCTACAGGTTTGTTTTTTAATTCCGATCCAGAGGAACGCTTTATCCCATCCCCAAAAGCCAGTTCAACATTTCTTATGGCTCGAACCATTTCCACAAGCTCATGGGGTTCCAGAGATGCTCTGTGGTCAGGCCCAGGCAAACTTTTGTCCAATGTAAAATGCTTCTCAATAACTGTTGCGCCCATGGCAACAGCAGCGAGCGAAATCTCAATACCCTCGGTATGATCTGAATATCCGACATGCACACCCGGAAAAGCTGCTCCAATTGTCTGCATTGCCCGCAGATTAACATCCTGTATCGGGGTCGGATACTCGGTGTTGCAGTGCAGAATAGTTATCTTTTCACGTTCAGTCCCAGAATCAACAAGCACATTCAACGCATCTTCAATTTCACCCAGATCAGCCATGCCTGTGGACATGATGACCTCCTGCTTTAGAGACCCTATTTTACGCAGATAGGGTAAATTTGTTATCTCACCCGATGGCACCTTCCAGACTTTTTGCCCCATTTTTTTCAACAGATCCACTGAATCCAGGTCAAAAGCGGTTGATAGAAATGCAATCCCGTTTTTTTTGCAGCTCTCTATCAAAGTCACATGATCATCATGGGAGAGTTCCAGTTTTTTGAGCATTTCAAACTGAGTCTGATCTTCATCTGTTGTCTGTTTCTGGTATTCAGCTTTGGATGCATTTTTACTGACAATTTTACCAGCTTCAAATGTTTGAAATTTAACAAAATCGGCTCCTGCTTCCGCAGCAACACAAACCAACTCTTTGGCCCTGGCTAATGAGCCGTTGTGATTAACACCAGCCTCTGCAATGATACAAACTCTCATGATCCACCTTTTTTCCAATCAAACAGAGCTTTTCCCGGTAATGAGTGACATTGCCCGTGCAAAAAAACCATCAGAAACCTTTGTCTCCTGAACCATTGATGCGTTGGATCCAACAAAGCTACCTTTACCAATTGATGAACCGCCATTAATGACAGCTGCTGTGGCAACATGTGAGTGATTTTCAACCATAGCATCATGTTCAATCAACGCCTTTGTATTTATAATACAGTTGAATCCGACTTCTGCCCCTGCATTTATCAATGCATGGTGCATTATAATTGAACCTTTTCCAACTCTTGCATGCTTGGAAACATAGGCCAAAGGAGAGATAATCACAGGCAGGACAAAATTAATCTCCTGAAGCAGATTGAAAAGTCGAATCCTGATATCTGGAGTTCTTATCTGTCCAATGCTCACCAAAGCATTGTCAAATGATTTTCGCAATTGCGGCAAATCGTCATCGCTCCCCAGGATAGGATAACCCAAAAGATTAGAATTTTCATCTGCACCTGATCGTTCCACAACTCCAGCGATTCTGAAGAGATCTTCCTGTTCAATGACATCAATACAGGATCGACAATGGCCGCCCCCGCCCACCAGAATAATTTCTGGCTTACTCACAGCTGCACACCCCACTGGGCAAATTCACCACCCGCTCCCTCAACCAGATAGAGTTCTCAAGCTCCCCTGCCTGACAACCGGAAAAGATGGAAAGTTCATTCATCAACTTCCACACAGGTCTGGTCATAACATCAGCATCATTCACAACCTTTAGAAAATTATCCCTGGCATCTGCATCTTCCAGAGCAATGGCACAAAGCCAGTAGTTGCTCTGAGTTCCGGCAGGCTCGTCTAAAAAGCTGGCCCATGGTTTATCTTCAAAAAACTCCTTATAGGCAAGTGCAAGTTCCCGTTTTTCATGGAGAATATCCGGAAGCCGTTCAAGTTGCGCACAGGCCAGAGCTGCGTTCAGATTCGGCATCCTAAAGTTGTATCCAATTTCATCATGCTCAAACTCCCAGGCATGGGGAACCTTGGCCGTGGTGGTTAGATGTTTGGCTCTATCTCCAAGTTTTTCACTATTGGTCAAAATAGCTCCGCCACCTCCGCAGGTGATGGTTTTGTTTCCGTTAAAACTTAGGATTCCAACATCACCCAAGGTACCACAATGACACTCTCCGCTAAAAGATCCAATGGCCTCTGCCGCATCCTCCACAACAGGAATTGACCACTCTTGGGCAATCTCCACAATCCCTTCAATCCTGCATGGATGCCCAAAGGTATGCATGGGAACAATGGCAGCAATCCTGTTACCTGTTTTCCTGTTGCAGGTAGCCCCGTCTCTCTTTTGTGCATTCTCCTGCAGGAAAATCTGCAGAGCATCAGGACTCAGGCCCATGGTGTCCCGATCCACATCAACAAACACAGGATGAGCTCCCAGATGGGAAATGGCATTTGCAGTGGCCACAAAGGTAAGGGGCTGGGTGATAACTTCATCCTGACACTTTACTCCCACCAGGCGCAGGGCAACCTGAAGTGCTGCTGTTCCGTTTACCGTGGCCACGGCTCTGGCAGCTCCTGTAAATTTTTGAAGATCGCGCTCAAAGCGATTAACGTACTCCCCCACACTGGAGACAAAAGTGGAATCAATGGCATCAAGAACATACCGGCGATCCAGCTCTTTGAATGTTGGGGCGTGCATAGGTATGAAACCGTCTATATTGCCATATTTTGTACGAATAAACTTAATTAAATCAGTATACATCTACTTCCTTTCATGCGGAATATTGTAATAATTTTGCGCTTCGGGATCAGTAATAATACCAAGTTCAAGAACATCTTTAATTTCTTTCATGCCCTGGGGGACAGTTTTTGTTATTTTAAAGCCCAACTCTTTTTTGATTTTATCATGGTTCGCCCTATAATCTCGAGGATCTTCTTTTTTTTCGACATATTTCACAGAGGTATCAGGAAAAAGTTGCAACAACTCGTCTACTATCATTTTTTTTGTATAATTCTCGGCTGTATCCCCCACATTAAAGACATTATACGCAACTTTATCTACAGGAGCTCCCAACACAAGCATCATTGCATTTGTAAAATCAGCAACATGACAATAGGGTCGCCAGAACTGTTCACCAAAAATAATAAGCTCTTTTCCAGTTGCCATCTCTTTTGTAAATTCATTAACTGTCAAGTCAAATCTCATACGAGGAGAGATCCCATAAACAGTTGAGAACCTAAGTGATGTCGGACAAAAGCCTTCCTGTTTTTCAATCTGTTCAAGGAAGTATTTTTCCATTTTTACTTTTAATTCAGCATAAAGAGATACTGGTGCAAGTGGAGATGTTTCCACAACATATCCACCGGGATCTTTCATCTTACCATAATTACTACAAGTGGATGCAAATATAAAACGTGGTATTTTTAATTCAATGCATTTATCGACAAGGTAAACCGAAGCATCCCAATTTGTTTTTTTAGCTTCATCCGCAAACATTTTACAAGCAGGATCCCCCACAACAGCAGCCAAATGGACTATCCCGTATATTTTATGTTGCTCCAATATTTGATTCATTGAATCAAAGTCCGAAATATCGACTTTATAAAAGGTAAAATTAGGGTGATCGAAAATATCAAGAATAGATTCACCACCAAATTTAAGAATATCAACGCAAAGCACATTATAATTTTCTTTTAAAAGCCGACGAACAAGAATTGAGCCAACGTAACCAGCTCCACCAGTAACAAGGATTGTTTTCATTTTGAACTCCATATAATAGATATAATTATTTCATCATTACTTCAAAAACATTTTGCAGCTCTGCAATCCCTCCGGAGAGGGCCGTAGTAAAGAGTATTGCAATGGTCACGTGTAAACCAAAGGCAAGCAGAATATGGTATGTTTTTTGTAATTTGCTACATTAAATTATCACCAATTTGCAAACAAAAGCTTATTCACGTATTTGAGAAACAACGCGTAGAACAGGCACTATCTTCTATTACAGTAAGATTATTCTTTTGGGCAATGGCATTGTAAATTCGGGGTCTGACCCCGCTAACCTCTTGTTATTATAATTAATTTGCTTTAAAAAAGTCCGATTTTAGCTCTTAAACCCCACTTTTGGGGGGCTAAAACAGCAGTTTAAGCATCTGGTTCGGTCATCATCTTCACAAGGGTTCTGGCTCTTTGCCCTACCTGGGTGTACCAGCGGGAGTCTTTCATCTCTGCTGCGG